>Ga0315280_10005403_pt1 | contig 18244 bp, 21 predicted proteins | sample YL17G06_40_MG_FD_203697 | JGI IMG/M metagenome (GOLD analysis project Ga0315280, IMG submission 203697) | Sediment microbial communities from Yellowstone Lake, YNP, Wyoming, USA - YL17G06_40 | ecosystem: Environmental > Aquatic > Freshwater > Lake > Sediment | place: USA: Wyoming | collected... | reverse complement strand
TGAACACGCAAAGTCTACCCGGAACCCCATCCTCCTTTCATCATCAAAATCCATCAGAGAATCTGCGAAAGTTCAGTAATATAATGGTCCACGAAGCGGACGAGTTGGCCCGGCTTCTGAAAGTCCTATCCGTGGGGACGCGGGTGAGGATCGTGCAGGTTCTCAAGGGCCGCGTGCTCTGCGTGGGCGCGCTGGCTTCCCAACTCGACGTGACGCAGGGGGCGGTGTCGCAACACCTACGGGTGATGCGCGACGCGGACCTCGTGATCGACGAGAAACGCGGCTATTACGTTCACTACCGGCTGAACGAGCAGACGCTCGCCAAGTGGCGCGGGCAGATTGATGGGCTCCTCGCCCCCAGCCCAGCCATGAAGTGCCGGTGCCCCAATCGCCCCGGCGGGGATCGTGCGGACTGAACTCGGAGACTCTTGGAAGGAGACTGGAAACATGTGTTGCTGCAACAAGAAGAAAGGCTGCCAAAAGCCGGAGAACCTCAAGGGCAAACCGCAGGACTGCCCGCCGCAGCAGGTCCGCGAGTGTCACGGGGACGTTAAGAAGCATCCATGCACGACAAAGGAGAAGAAGTAGGGCGTGCTTCTCGCCGTGTCCCACGGTGGGAACGGCCAGACCTGAGCAGCATGTTACGGGTATGTCAGCGCCGAGCGACGAGGAACTGATGCTCGCCGTGGCGAGAGGAGACCTCTCCGCCTTCGGGCAACTCGTCAGCCGGCACCAGACCTCGGCCTGGAACGCCGCCTACCGCTTCCTGGGCAACAAGGCCGACGCCGAAGACATCGCTCAGGAGGCGTTTCTCAAGATACTCGATTCGGCCGACCGCTATCAGCCCACGGCGAGCTTCCGAACCTACCTCTATCGAATCGTCACCCGGCTGTGTTTCGATCTTTCTCGTAGGAAGCGACTTCGGCGGCACCAACAGCTTCCCGACCTCGCAGCGAACTGTCCGTCACCCGAAGGCGTCTCCATCTTCGATGAACGCGCGGCCGCTGTTCGGCAGGCCCTCGACTCCCTGCCCGCGGCACAGAAAATGGCCGTGGTCCTGCGCTATTACGAAGGCCTCGGCTACCGGGAGATTGCCGCCGTGCTGAATACCACTCAGAAGGGTATCGACAGGCTGCTGGCGAGGGCGCGGGCGACCCTGGAAGACCGCTTGGGCGGGTTTCTCGAAGGGTAGCCAGAATCCCGAGGGGGTTTTGGCGATGTCGTGCGTTAGTTCTGCTGCGGAGAAGGTGGGTCATGCGCTGCCGAACAGTACGGAACAAGTTGGATCGCCTTAGCGGGCAAGGACTTACGCCTCGAATGCGAGAGCGCGTCGAGGCGCACTTGACCGCCTGCGCCGACTGCCGCCGGCATTTGGCCCGACAAGAGGGGCTGACGAGCCTCCTGACGAATCTCCCCAGGCCACCGGCAGTCCCCGAGCGATTCGGCGACCGCCTCCTGGCGGCGGCCCGCGAGCGACAAGCCGTGCGTCGGCCGGTGCCGGGGTCTCTGTGGCGTCTTCGTTGGTTAGCGCCGCCCGGATCGGTCGGAAGGAAGGCCACCCAAGCAGTGGCGATTGCAGGGGGCCTCTTGATCGGAGTTCTCATGGGTCAGCAAACGTGGCGGTCGGCGTATTCGTCCATCGCTCAGCAGGCTGCGCAACCTGATCCGGTTGCCGTTTATCAACTGGACTATCTGACGGACGCCCCCGACGGGTCGCTCGTCCAGAGTTACTTGGCGCTGACCAACGCCCAGAACCACAACGGAACGTAGCCATGTGGAAACAAACCAAGCCGGCACTGGTGCTCTTGTCGATTGCTCTGAACGTGGCGTTTGCGGGAGTGTGGCTCGCCTATGCGGCCGTCTCCCGCGTCGAATCGCAGGAGAAGCGTTGCGAGCCGGGAGACAGCGCATCGGTGTGGTGTCCGCTTCACCGCCAGTTGAACGTCAGCACCGACCAGTGGAAGGAGATCGAGCCACGATTGCGGGCGTTCCGAGTCGCTGCCGACGAGATTTGCGGACAGATCGGTGAATTGCGAAGAGGGATTATTGACCAGCTTGCCACCCCGAATCCCGACCTCGATGCAATCAAGGCGAAGCAAGGGGAAATCCTTGCAGGCCAGCGGCGGATGCAGGGTTTGGTGATTGAACAGCTAACGAGCGAGAAGAAGGTTCTCACACCCGAACAGCAGCAGCGGCTCTTTGACATGCTTCGCAGTCAATCCGGCTGTGGTCGCGGAGGCCCCCTGTTGGTCCCCGGCCGGGGCCACGAGGGAAGCATTGGCCAGCCTCTTCGCACGGACGGCTAGGAGTGCCGAGCACCTTTCTTGTAGGCGGCGCTTCGGTGCCTCAATCCGAACGAAAACGGGAGTGATCGAAGTACCACGGAACCAAGGTCCCTTTGATGATTGGAGACTGAATGATGAAGGGCTGGAAGACCGCACTATGTGGGACGGGCGTGTTCGGAATCCTGGCACAGGTCGCCGTGGTCGTAGCGGCTGATGGCCCGGCTCCGAAGTCCCCGCATCCCAATGAGCCCGCTGTGAGTCGCTCACAGCTTCCCGACCATTATCCGTTCGTGGCAGCCGACATGCTGGCGTATTGCCGCCCGCAGCCAGGAGTCTGGGTTGACTTGGGTTCCGGCAGCGGCGGTGTGGCGCTGGCCCTGGCCGTTGCGGAGGACGCCGCGGCCTCAAAGAGCACGTTGGTGCTCTTGGACCCAAACGCCGAGGCGCTCTCCGAGGGGCTCCGCTCTGCCAGGGCGAAGGGATTGGGGAACCGGGTGGTTGCGGTCGTCGGCACGGCCGAGAAGATGCCCCTGCCCAGCGATTCAGCGGACTTGGTGGTGAGCCGCGGCTCCATCTTCTTTTGGCAAGACCCGGTAAAAGGGTTGCAGGAAGTCTACCGCGTGCTGCGGCCGGGTGGAAAGGCGATGATCGGTGGCGGCGTTGGCAGCAAGTACCCTGAGTGGGCGCGCCAGGAATTCGTGCGACGACGGCAAGGGAGCATGAAGCCCGATTCCAAGGAAGCCAAACGGTTCGCTGAGCTTCGCAGCCCAGAAACGTTTCGTCGCTGGGCCAAAGAGGCCAGACTACCAGATTATCAGGTCTCTGGTGAAGGGGCTGTACGCGCCGACGATCCGCGCGCTGGACTGGGCGTCTGGCTGAGATTCACGAAACAGGAGAGCAAATGAATACGAACCATTTCCATCCTGGGCAAGAGGCGACTGGTACTGCCACGGCACCGCCGGCCCAAGGCGATGGTGCGGTGCGAACCAAGCGCGGACAGAGCCCGCGCGACCCGATCGCTCCTGTTCCTTTGGGAAATGTCAAGGCGAGGAAACGTAAGAGCAAGAAGAGGTTGTTATTCCTCCTGTTCGCCTTTTCCCTTGTGGGCGTGGGGGTTGCCGTATGGTGGTGGACACGCGACCCGGCGAGCACCGTTGATCCGGCGACACTTACGACCAACGTGGTGCGGCGGGATTTCGCCTCATCGGTCCTGGCGACCGGAGCGGTCAAGCCGCAAATCGGCGCGCAAGTGCGGGTGGGTGCCCGTGTTTCCGGCAAGGTGGAGAGATTGCGTGCGAACATCGGCGACTCGGTGAGAGCGGGGCAGGTCATCGCCGAATTGGAGAAGGCCGATCTCCAGGCGACGGTGGGGCAACGGCAAGCCGAACTGAACCTGGCCGAAGCGAAGCTGGCCGCCGTGGAATCACTCCTGCCCCAGCAGATTGAGAAGGCAAAGTCGGATTGCGCACGCTGGGAGGCCAGTCTGAGTCGCACGGAGCAGGATAGGAAGCGGGCGGAGAGGCTTCGCCCCGATAGGGGTGGCACGTCGGGCGATCTTCTGTACAGGGCTATGTCCGATACCGATTACGACCTGGCGGTAGCCAATCACGAAATGGACAAGGCTCAATTGGCGTCTGCGCGGAAGTCTTGGGAATTGGCCAAGACCCAGTATGTCGAAGAACGCAGGCAGGCTGTCGCCGAAATCGCCCGCGCAAAGGAGGCCCTCAACAACGCCAAGGTCCAGCTTTCCTACGCCACGCTCGTTGCGCCCATCTCCGGCGTGATCGGCTCCGTTTCTACTCAAGAGGGCGAGACCGTCGCGGCCGGGCTTAACTCGCCCACCTTCGTCACGATCATCGACCTGGACCGGCTGGAGGTCGATGCGATGGTCGATGAGGTGGACATCGGCAAGGTGCGGGTGGGCCAGAAGGCCATGTTCACGGTAGACTCGTTCCCGGCAAGGGAGTTTCCTGGCAAAGTCGTCGCCATCTACCCGGATGCAGTCCTGCTGGAAAACGTCGTCTACTATGACGTGGTGGTCGCAATCCAGGGGAACGAGGACAAGGTGCTCCGCCCGCAAATGACGGCCAGCGCAACCATTTTCCTCGATGCCAAGACCGGCGTTCTGGCGATTCCCACCAAGGCGGTCAAGCGCGAGCGGGGAAAGAACGTGGTGTACGTGGTAAAGGATGGCCAGCCGCAACCCCGCGAAGTCAAGGTTGGCTGGAAGGACGGAACATGGATCGAGGTCGTCTCCGGGCTTCAAGAGGGAGAGACCATCCTCCAGGTGGCCCCGACCGACAAGCCGACAACACCCTGAGCGAAGGAAGAAAAGCATGATTGAACTTGAGGGGATCGAGAAAACCTACACGAGTGGCGACATGACCACGCCCGTGCTCAAGAACATTTCTTTCGGCATCGGGCCGGGCGAGTACGTCGCCATTATGGGTGCGTCGGGCACGGGCAAATCGACGCTAATGAACATTCTTGGCTGCCTGGACAAGCCCACCGCCGGCCATTACCGGCTGGACGACATCGACATGGTACACCTGGAAGACGATGAATTGGCGCACCTGCGTAACCACAAGATCGGCTTCGTCTTCCAGCAGTTCCACCTTCTCCAACGGGCCACGGCACTGAAAAACGTGATGCTGCCGCTGATCTACACCGACCAGTACCCCGACGATGCCGAAGATCGGGCCGCCGAAGCGCTGGCGACGGTCGGACTGTCGGATCGCCTGGATTATTCACCCAGCCAGCTTTCGGGCGGCCAACAACAGCGTGTGGCCATCGCCCGCGCCCTTATCACCGATCCGTCGATCATTCTCGCCGACGAACCCACCGGCAATCTGGACTCCAAGAGCGGGGCCGAAGTGCTCGCCATCTTCCAACGGTTGCACGCGCAGGGCCGCACCATCGTTGTGGTGACGCACGACCGGGACGTGGCCGACCATGCCGGCAGGATCATCGTCATGGAAGATGGCCGGATTGCGGAGGAAATCTCCGTTGCCACGCCACGGAACGCCGAAGAGGAACTGAAATCGCTTGCCAATGGGGAGGATGCCAAATGAGACTGCTTCGTATTGCCAACGAGGGCGCAAAATCGCTGACAGCCAATAAGGTCCGCACCTTCTTTATGATGGCCGGCACCATCGTGGGCATCGCCGCGCTGGTCGTTATCATGGCGATCGGCAAGGGCACCGAGCAGAAGGTGAAAAAACGCGTTGAAACATGGGGACCGCGTGCGATCATGCTGATTGCCGGCGGCGGCAAGGACTTGCCTCCGCCCGACATGAACATCACAACACTTCGCCTTGAAGATGCGCAGGCCATCCGTGAGCAGATTGAAGGTGTGGAGATCGTATCGCCCCAGGCATGGCGGTTCAGCATGGACCTCAAGCACGAGACGAACCAGATTCAGGCCGTAGTCTGGGGAGTGGAACCTAACTGGCACGACGCCTGGAACTGGTTTGCCGTCGAAGGAGAAGGCATTGCCGCCGACGACGTTGCCACGATGGCCCGCGTGTGCGTGATTGGCAGTTCCGTCAAGCGAGACCTGTTCGGCGGGGCCGATCCGGTTGGGCAGACCCTCTACGTCAACAAAGTGGCCCTAACAGTCAAGGGTGTGCTGGAGCATAAAGGGACCGGGGGCATGGGAGTCGTCTCGGACTTCGACAACCGGATTATCGTCCCCATCACCACCGCGATGCGCCGAATTATGAACGTAGACTATGTTGGTGCCATCCGCATTGTCAGCAAGGACATTGCCCTGATGCCCAAGCAAGTTGAAGCGATCCGGGCATTGATTCACGAGCGGCACCATATTACCCCTCCCCTGGAAGACGATTTCAGGCTCATCACATCAACAGTCATTGGCGACCTGGCCAGGGGAACTTCGCGCACCCTTTCTCTCTTGCTTGGTGCGCTGGCAGGACTGAGCCTGCTGGTCGGGGGTGTGGTGCTGATGAACATCCTGCTGATCTCAGTTGCCGAGCGGACCAAGGAAATCGGGCTTCGCCGGGCCGTCGGCGCGACCCAGCGGGACGTGTTCTTGCAGTTTCTTACCGAGTCCCTTGCCGTGACGTTCCTGGGGATGCTGCTTGGCACCGCCTTGGGATGGGGCATCTCCGTTGTGCTGTCCAAGGTGTCGCCGATGCCCGTGGTCGTCTCCTGGGAGCCGTTCGCCTTGGCCGCCGTGTTCGCGCTGTTGGTGGGGACGTTCTTTGGCGTCCAGCCCGCCCGCCGCGCCGCCAAGCTGAGTCCGGTTGAAGCCCTGCGATGAAGCTCTCCAAGAACGCCGTTCTCTCCTTCGAGATACTCGCGGCCCACAAGCTGCGGACGGCCCTGAGCGTGCTGGGCATCGTCGTGGGCGTCGCCGCCGTGGTGGTCATCGTGTCGGCGGGCAAGGGGGCAGAGAAACGCATCCTGGACCAAATCCGGGACATGGGCACGAACCTCATCACCGTCAGCGCCGGCCAGACGAGCCTTGTCGCCGGCCGACAACGGCAAATGACCATCGTGGTCACTCTCCTTCCGGCCGATGCCGAAGCGATTGCCAAGGACTGCCCCTCCGTCGTCGCCGCCGCGCCCGCAACCGGCAACAAGCTCGCCACGCGATGGGAGGACCAGAACGCCCCCACCAACGTCCTGGGAATGACGCCCGAGGGGTTCGCAGTCCGCAACTTCGCTCTGGCGTCGGGCCGGTTCTTCGACGCCGACGAGAACCATGCGTCCCGCCGGGTGGCGGTGCTCGGCCCGACCGCGGTTGAAAACCTCTTCGGCACAGCAGACCCGATCGGCCAGACCATTCGCATCGGGCGAAGGGGCGTGCCCTTTGAGGTCATCGGCGTGACACAGCCCAAGGGCGTTGACACGAACGGTCTGGACCAGGACGACGTAATCCTCGTTCCCCTTGGCGCGGCCATGCGGCGGCTGATGAACATGATCTACGTCCAGACAATCTACGTCCAGGCCAAGCGGAGCGACCTGCTCGACAGTGCCGAGCGCGAAATCCGGGACGTGCTGCGCAAGCGTCACCGGCTGGAAGGCAAGCGGGACGATTTCACGATCCAGAACCAGGCAACTCTGATTGCCGGAGAACGCGAGACAGCGCAGTCCATGACGCTTCTGGTCGGGAGCGTAGCCGGCATCTCGCTTCTTGTGGGCGGCGTCGGGATTCTGGCCGTTATGCTGATCTCCGTCCGGGAGCGGGTCCAGGAGATCGGCTTGCGACGGGCGGTCGGGGCGTGCCGGCGCGACATTCGCAACCAGTTTCTTCTCGAATCCGCCATGCTGGCCGGGCTGGGCGGCTTGACCGGGGTTCTGGCGGGCGTCACGGCAACTCTGGCGGCATCAGCCTTTGGTTCATGGGAAGCCGTGGTCTCGTGGGAGTCTGGCGGCATCGCCTTCGCCTTCTCCGTCAGCTTGGGGATCGTCTTCGGCATCTACCCCGCCGTCCGCGCGGCGTCCCTGGAGCCAATCGAAGCCCTCCGGGCGGAATAGCGATACCACTGTGCGGCACCTCGGGCTTCCGGCGGGCAGCCTTGACGGGCATGGAAGTTGTGTTGTAGTTTAGAATTATGACAACTTGCCGTGATGAATGACTCCGACGCCAACGTGCTGCGCGACACCATCTTGGACTCCATCGCCGACGGCGTGTTCACCGTCGATGACCAGTGGCGGATCACGTCGTTCAATCGGGCCGCCGAACGGATCACCGGGGTAAAACGGGGGGATGCCCTGGGGAGGCCGTGCTGCGAGGTCTTTCGCGCGAGCATCTGCGAAACGGCCTGCGTCCTCCGGCGGACTCTGGCAACTGGCCGACCGATTGTCAACAAGGCGGTCTACATCCTCGACGTTCGGGGCAACCGGGTGCCCATCAGCATTTCGACCGCCGTCTTCAGGGACCGGGACGGCAAGATCATCGGCGGGGTGGAGACCTTTCGCGACCTGAACCTGGTAGAGGACCTGCGCAAGGAACTGGAGGCCAACTACACCTTCGCCGATATTGTTGGCCGCAGTGCCGCCATGCAGCAGGTTTTCCAAGTCTTGCCGCAAGTCGCGGATAGCGCCAGCACCGTGTTGATCGAAGGGGCCAGCGGCACGGGCAAGGAGCTATTCGCTCGGGCCATCCACCGACTGTCGCCTCGTCGCAAGAAGCGGTTCGTCGCCCTGAATTGCGCCGCTCTGCCCGACACGCTGCTGGAATCGGAACTGTTTGGCTACAAGGCGGGTGCGTTCACCGACGCCCGCAAGGACAAGCCGGGGCGATTTGCGCTGGCGGACGGCGGCACCATCTTCCTGGACGAGATCGGCGATATTTCGCCGGCCATGCAAGCCCGTCTGCTCCGAGTTTTGCAGGAGCGGACATTTGAGCCCCTCGGGTCCGTCGAACCGGTCCAGGTGGACGTGCGCGTGATCGCTGCCACGAACAAGGACCTGGCCAAACTGGTGCGCAAGGGGGCGTTTCGCGAAGACCTCTTCTACCGGATTCACGTCATTCGCATCGCACTGCCCAGTCTGCGCGACCGGCGCGAGGACATCCCGCTCTTGATCGAACATTTCATCGCCAAGTTCAATCGCTTGCAGGGCAAGGACGTAGTGGGCGTTTCTGATGAAGTCCTCGCACGCCTGATGGAGTACGACTATCCGGGCAACATTCGCGAACTGGAGAACATCATCGAGCACGCTTTTGTCCTCTGCCGCGGCGGCCTGATCGAACTGCACCACCTGCCGCCCAACGTTCGCGGCACGCCTTCTGGCGAAACCGTTCCCAACATCGCGGGCATGACGCTCGAAGCAATGGAACGTCTTCTGATCGGCGACGCGCTGCGGCGAAACGGCGGCAATCGCACGGCCGCAGCCAGGCAACTGGGCATTGACCCCAGTACGCTGTTCCGCAAGGTGAAGGCCCTCGGAATCGAATTGCCAGAGGTAGACGGCCGCAACAGGTAGTCGAAGTGGGATATCTTCGCGACCTCGGCTATGCTATTATGAGATTCGATGCCCGACCCGCATGACGTTCCGTTGTGGCCAAGCGGAAGCCGTGTGGCACCGTTCCACGGCCCCTGAACGCCACTCCTGCCAGTAGCGCCAACGTCGATTATCGGGAAACCGGAATGGTCGCTTTTGTTTGCGGACTGTTGCTGCTTGTTGGTGGGTACGTCTTTTACGGGCGCCTGACTCAGGCTGCGGTCAGGCCCGATCCCCACAGGATCACGCCCGCTGTTGCCCGCGCGGACGGTGTGGACTACGTCGCCATGTCCACGTGGAGGGTGTACCTGGTCCAGCTTCTAAACATCGCGGGGCTCGGACCGGTTTTCGGACCGATCCTGGGCGCTTTGTGGGGGCCCCAAGTATTTCTGTGGGTCGTGTTCGGCTGTATCTTGGGCGGCGCGGTACACGACTTCCTGGTGGGTGCCATGTCGATCCGCAACGATGGAGCCGGACTGCCCGACCTCATCGGCCACTACCTGGGCACGGCCGCCAAGCACGTTTCGACCTTCTTCATTCTCCTGCTCATGGTGCTGGTGGGAACGGTATTCGTGAAAGGGCCGGCACTGCTGCTCGTCGAGCTTCTCCCTGCGCACACCGTCGGCTCGTGGTTCGGACCCGCCGCGGCCTCGTGGCTCCAGTCTTCCGTCTTCGGCCTGTCCGTGTGGCTGTGGCTCGTCATGGTGGTCGTCTATGTCTACTACATCCTTGCCACGTTGCTTCCCATCGACAAGATCATCGGCCGTTTCTACCCATTCTTCGCTCTTGCTCTGCTGGTCATGGTCGCGGGGCTCGGTTTCTCTCTGCTTAGCGGTGGGATCCCGATGCCTTCCTTCACGCTCGCCAACTTGCATCCCCAGGACTTGCCGGCGTGGCCGCTGATTTTCATCACGGTCAGTTGCGGGGCCGTGAGCGGGTTCCACGCCACCCAGACTCCCCTGATGGCGCGGTGCCTCAAGAGCGAGAAGCACATGCGTTTCGTGTTCTACGGGGCGATGATTTCGGAAGGGGTGATCGCGCTCATCTGGGCGGCGGTCGCCCTGGGCTTCTACGACGGCAGCGAAGGGCTCGCGGCGGCTCTCGCCGCCGGAGGTCCCGGCGCAGTGGTCCACGATACCTGCATCGCGACGATGGGGCTGGCCGGCGGGATTCTCGCTGTCCTGGGCGTGGTGGTGCTGCCAATTACCTCCGGCGACACGGCCTTCCGTGTCGGCCGGCTGATTCTGGCGGACTATTTTCGTATTCCCCAAGCGCGAATAGTCAACCGGTACAAGCTGGCCGTTCCGCTGTTCGCGCTTTCGTTGGCGCTGAACTTCGTGAACTTCGATATCATCTGGCGGTACTTCGGCTGGGCCAATCAGGCTCTGGCTGCGGTAGCCCTTTGGTGCGGGGCGGTGTTTCTCGCCCGCCGTTGCAGCCGTTGGTGGCTCGCCTTCGTTCCGGCCGTGTTCATGACCGTCGTCACTACGTCCTATATCCTGGTCGAGGACGTGGGTTTCGGACTCAACCCGCGACTGGGCACAATACTCGGCATCGTTGTCGGCGCTACATCTGCGGTGTTCTTCCTTTGGATACTCCCCAGGCTGCCACCGGAAGAAGACAAGCCAGCGGTCACCGGCCGTCCCACCGACGCAGAACGATCCGCGGACTCTCTAGCTTGTTGACCGACGCGCCATTCTTCAGCCTTTATGAAATGCCGGAATGCACCGCCGGGTTGTCCGCGTGACGGACCGGGCGCTGGCCAATCGGGCCCTTGTTATCCTGGAATCGGAAAGCCGGTTGGTTGTCGCGCAACCGTCGGCCGCGGCCAGCCAACTGAGGATTGATCCGAGCACGCTCTTGGGCAAGGTGAAGGCGCTCGGAATCGAACTGTCGGAGGTGTATGGCCCGAGCAGGTAGTATTGCAGGGTGCCACTATATGGTGCCGCGAGCATTGCATAGTGCAATACTGCCGCTGTCATATCCAAACCGTGCGCAGCTCGTAACTACTTGCTGATGATGGATTTGCGCGCCAACTCTGGTCCTTTTTTGCGGCTCGGCACGCGCCGTGCATTAAGAGCCAGCCATGAAAGCCGCCGTACCAGTCTGGCAAGGCCGGGTGTCGCCGGTCTTCGATGTAGCCGGCCAGCTCTTGCTGGTTGAACTCGCCGAGGGCGTCGAGGTATGCCGCCGCGAGTACCGGCTGCCTGATGCAGACCCCCAGCAGCGTGCCGCTCAACTCGCGGAACTGCAAGTCGAGACCCTGATCTGCGGGGCAATTTCTCAGCCCTTGGAAGCCCTGCTTGCCGAGAACGGGATCAGGGTCCACGGCCGTGTATGCGGCAACGTGGACGATGTGCTGAAGGCGTTTGTCGCCGGGACGCTGGGTGAATCGCAGTACGCCATGCCCGGCTGTTGTGGTCAACAGCGACGGCGCTTTCGTGGCGGCTGCCAGCGTGGCCGGCGGCGTTCCAACGGGTGAGGATCAAGCATGAAAATCGTTGTCACGACGCAAGGAACGAATTTGGACAGCGCGGTCGATCCTCGCTTCGGGCGAGCCAAGCATTTTCTGCTGGTCGATACCGACACCATGCAGACCGCGGCCCACGATAACGCCCAGAATCTCAACGCCCCGCAGGGCGCGGGCATCCAGGCCGCTCAAGCGGTCTTCAGACTCGGCGCTAACGCTGTCGTCACCGGCAATGTCGGCCCCAAGGCGTTTACAACGCTCCAGGCGGCGGGAATCGCCGTGTACCTTGGTGCCTCGGGGACTGTAAAGGAGGCCGTGGAGCAGTTTCAGGCGGGCCGGCTCCAACTGGCCGACAGCGCAAACGTGGTAGGACACTGGGCGTAGCCACTGGCCTGTATAGTCCCGCGAAACACACGACTGGCTTTGAGCCGATACACCATGAACCGAGTTTTCACGAGATAGGAAAACTTATGCTCAGAATTCGTCTGCGGTTCGCTGGGCGGCTGTTCCTCGCAACAGTCGTCTCACTCGCACTCGGAGCATTGGCCCATGCCGCGGACAAGGCCCAAGGGAAGTCCGATCCGCGCCCCGCCGCCAAAGCCGACAAATCCAAGGACCGGCCGGAGTCCCTCCACGCCATCTTCTGCCACCTGGGCCTGGGCAAAGGCTCGGCCGTTGCCGACATCGGGGCGGGCGGCGGCCAGGACACCTGGGTCTTCGCCAAGCTGGTGGGCGAAACGGGAACCGTCTTCTCTCAGGAGGTCGTGGAAGGCTCAGTCCAGTCCCTGAAGAAGGAGGCCAAGAAGAAAGAACTCTCCCAGGTTCGCGCGGTGCTCGGGCGCAGCGATGATCCGTTGTTGCCCGCCGCTTCCGTCGATATGGCGTACCTGCACTACGTCTACCACCACTTCGCCAAGCCGCGGGAGATGTTGCGCGGGATATGGCGATCGCTGAGGCCCGGCGGCTACCTCGTGGTGATTGATAAGGAGCGCGGCACGCTGCGGGATTGGGTTCCCGAGAACGTCCGCGCGGAGAAACACCATTGGACCGCCGAGACGACGGTGGTCAGGCAGGCCAGAGAAGAGGGATTTGCCTTCGTCGAGTGCGCCGAGGACTACTGGCCCGGAAAGGACGAGTTCGCGCTCGTTTTTCGACGGCCCGAGGCGGTGAAAGAGCCGGGACGCGACCCCGATCGTTTTCTTCCCTTGTCTGTGGAGCAGAGTCGTCATCTTTTCCTCCCCATTGGGCGTCCCTATCAGCGGCCGGTTTTCGTCGCACTGGGTCAGTCGCGAGACCTGATTCCGCCGATCCTGAAAGCCTCTTCCGGCCCGGGACTTGAGGTCGTTCTGGAGGAATGGGCTACCCAGAAGGACGAAAGGCCACCGCTGCCGTCGCAGGCGTCTTTGCCGTCTGTCCTGACGGACAAGGGCGATCCCCACCTGGGGTCTGAGCCGGTTGATGTCGTCTTCTTCCTGGACAGCTATCATCTGCTTTTCCACGGTGAGACTCTGCTGGCGAAGCTCCGCGAAAGGCTCTCACCCGGCGGCTGCATCTATGTTCTCGATCGCGAATCCAAACAACCGCTGTCCCGGCGCGAGGCAAGCCACAGGAAGAGGATCGCCAGGGAGACCGTGACGCAAGAAATGGCCAAAGCGGGCTTCTCTCTCTGGTTCTGCGGCCCCCAACCGGCCCCGGATCGCTTCCTGCTCGTCTTCGGCAAGACGCCGCAAGGCGAGATGTCGCCCCAAGCCGATCCGTTCGTTGGCGGTCCGGAAGTCCCTTGCGCGCCTGGAGATTGGCTTAAGCAGAACTTGTGGCGTCTGCGGGGCATGAAGACGGCGGACGGAAGGGTTGTGCCCTTGGCGGCCGGCGGGCCAGGAGGGCCGGTCGAGGCGATTCCTGCCGCCGCGCCGGGGAAGGAGACGTGGCGACTCCCAAAAAGCAAACTCGTGCTCTCCTTCGACAAGAAGGGGGAAACGTACTCATTGTCTGATTTCCGGTCCACTGACGAACCGCGGTAATTCTCAAAAGGAGAAACAACAATGCCACGAGAAGATGGAACGGGGTCGCGAGGCGAAGGGCCGGGTACCGGCAGAGGCCTGGGAACTTGCGGCGGCAGGGCAAAAGGAAAGGGACGCGGCCAAGGACGCGGCCAAGGCCGGGGTCAGGGACGTGGCCGAGGGTCCGGTCAGGGACGGGGACTCGGCCGGGGAAAAAAACAATAAACAGCGAAGATTTGTTTTTATCAACCAGAAGAACTTTTCTCCAGAAAAAGGAGCATTACGATGCCAGGTGGAGATCGAACGGGTCCGATGGGCACCGGACCGATGACGGGACGACGCGCCGGCTTCTGCGCCGGCTTCGGCGTTCCAGGATTCGTGAACCGCGGTTTCGGCGCCGGCTTCTTCGGCCGGGGCCGCGGGGGCCGCGGCGGCGGGCGCGGTTGGCGGAACATGTTCTACGCCACGGGCCTGCCCGGCTGGATGCGGAGCGGCTTGGGCGGCGTCGCGCCCGCAGAGGTGCCGGCGTCGGAGGCGGAGAGGCAGTTTCTCCAAGATCAGGTGGAGATGCTTCAGGCGCAACTTGACGAAGTGAAAAAGCGGCTCGCGGAGTCTCAAGCCGCCAAGACGGAGAAATGACTCCAGCCTCGCAAGCGTGCCGCGGGGCGAACGCACGGTTACAGTCTCTTATCGTCCCTCAAACAACGAGGTGCAAACGTGGGGAAGTCCCCGAAAGAGCTTCTTGCGGAGTTTCAGGCAAACATGCCCAAGTTGCAGAAGGCGATCCCGGAGGTGACGGTCGACTTCGTGAAAAGGCTGATGCCGGACGCTCTGAAAGACGGCGTTCTCAGCACGAAGGTCAAGGAACTGATCGCGCTGGGGATCGCGGTCTGCGCGACGTGCGACTACTGCATCGCCATTCATGTGAAGAAGTGCTTCGAGGCGGGCGCAACCAAGGAGGAAATCGCCGAGGCGCTGGGCGTCGCAATTTTCATGGGCGGCGGCCCTGCGCTGACGTACTCCACTTTCGCCGTGCAAGCCGTCGAAGACTTTGCCCCAAAGGCGTGATCGCCGATGTCGAAGTCCCCTGCACCAAGGTACTGTCGCGGTCAATGAAAATCGCAATAGCTAGTGGCAAAGGCGGTACGGGAAAGACCACGGTGGCGACCAACCTGGCACAGGTGGCCGCCACGGACGGTCGCGCTGTGGCCTATCTGGACTGCGATGTCGAGGAGCCCAACGGACACCTGTTCCTCAAGCCCACGATCGAGCGGAAGCAGTCGATCGACAAGCTGCTTCCGATGGTGGACCCGGATCGCTGCACGTTCTGCGGCCGTTGCAGCCAGGCGTGCCGCTACGGCGCGATCGCTTGCGTGGGCAAGCAAGTGCTCGTCTTTGCTGAGCTGTGCCACTCGTGCGGCGGCTGTGTGCTGGCTTGTCCCGCCGACGCCCTGCGGGAAGTCCCCAAGCCAATCGGGGAACTGCGGCTGGGCATGGCCGGCCCGATCCGGTTCATCGAGGGCCGATTGAACGTGGGCGAAGCCATGAGTCCGCCAGCCATCCGTGCCGTCAAGGCGGCCTCTGCCGAGGCGGACTTGACAATCCTCGATTGTCCGCCGGGCACTTCCTGCCCGGTGATCGAAAGCATTCGCGGCAGCGATTTGGTGCTGCTGGTTACGGAGCCGACGCCGTTTGGGCTCCACGATCTGAAACTGGCCGTCGAGATGGTCCGGGCCTTGAAGCTGTCACTGGCCGTCGTGCTCAACCGCTGCGACATCGGCGACGATCAGGTTTGTCAATACTGCACGAGTCAACGAATTGCCATCCTGGCCGAAATCGCCGATGACCGGGCCGTGGCCGAAGCCTATTCGCGCGGCCAGCTGGCCTGCGCCGCAGTGGCTTCGTTTGCCGGTCACATTCGCTCGTTGCTCAATCGGCTTCCCAACGGAGCGGCACGATGAAGGAACTGGTGGTCATCAGCGGCAAGGGCGGCACGGGCAAGACGTCGGTGGTCGCCGCCTTGGCCAGTCTGGCGGGGCGGTGCCTCCTGGTTGACTGCGACGTGGATGCCGCCGACCTGCACCTGATCTTCGAGCCGAAAGTAATCAGCCGTGAGGACTTCACCGGCGGCAGCAAAGCACGTATCAAGCCCGGCCACTGCACCGCCTGTGGGAAGTGCGAGGAACTGTGCCGCTTCGACGCGATCTACTTCGACGGTCCCGGCAACGGTCGGGTGCCGCGGACGTTCCGTGTGGAAACGACGGTTTGTGAAGGATGCGGCGTTTGCGTCGATTACTGTGCCGAAAACGCGATCGAATTCGCCCCCGCCCTTTTCGGCCAATGGTTTGTCTCCGAGACCCGTTGTGGGCCGATGGTCCACGCGAAACTAGGCATCGCGGCAGAGAACTCGGGGAAACTGGTCACTCAGGTCCGTCGAACCGCCCAGCAAGTAGCTCTGACCTGGGGCCTCGAACTGATCCTCTGTGATGGTTCGCCAGGCATCGGCTGCCCGGTGATTGCCTCGCTCACCGGCGCGAGTCTATCGCTGTTTGTCGTCGAGCCGACCGTATCCGGCGTTCACGACTTCTGCCGTGTCGCCCAACTGGCGGCGCGATTGGGCGTGCCAGGACTGCTGGCGGTGAACAAGGCGGACCTCAACGAGGAGATTGCCGAAGAGCTTGAGGAGACGGCCGTCAAGCACGCAATCGTTCTGGCGGGCCGGATTCCCTATGACCGCGATGTGACCCGCGCGCAGATTGCTCGCAAGACGGTGGTGGAAGCATCGGATGGGCTGGCGGCCCGCGGCATCCGGCAGGTCTGGTCCGTCATTGAAGAGCAACTCCGCCTCTGTGCTGCTTCTCAAGCAAGCGGCTTGGTGCAAATAGTCAACCCCAGGGACAAGCAAGTCTTCTCGAACCATGAACGAGTCTGACAAGTCTGAGATCAATGTGCTAGGCCAAGTGTCTCCGCAGGCTGCCGAGCGGGCTCATAATCCCCGCAACTGCGGGCCATTGGAGAAGTGGAACGGCCACGCCCGCATCACCGGCCCTTGCGGCGATACGATGGAATTTTGGATTCAGGTGACGGAGAAACGAGTCATCCGTGCCGGGTTCACGACTACCGGCTGTGGACCTTCCCGAGCAGCCGGGAGCATGGCCACGGAACTCGCCGTCAACCGGCCGCTGCACGAAGCCGCCTTCATCGAGCAGGCCAACATCTTGGAGGCCCTGGGGGGCTTGCCCGAGGACTCCGAGCACTGCGCCCTGCTGGCGGCCAACACGCTCAAGGCGGCCATCCGGGATTACCTCAGCCGTAACACATCCAAATCGGAGGACTGTGGACACTGCTCCTCGACCGACTGCTCGTCCAAAGATCGGCAACACGATGAGTCCGACGAGCAGTTCCAGGAGCGACAAACCCTCGCGCGGAAGATGTGTCAGATTGGCTACAAGCTACTGGTCATGTCGGGCAAAGGCGGCGTTGGCAAGAGCACCGTGGCAGCCAACCTTGCGGCCTCGCTGGTCCTGTCCGGCAAGTCTGTCGGGCTACTCGACGTAGACATTCACGGCCCGAGCATTCCAAAGCTCATGGGTCTGGAGAATGAGCGTCTCGTCGTGCACGGCCAGGAGATTGTCCCGCTTGAAATCGGCGCGAACCTTAAGGTGATGTCGATCGGATTCCTCCTGGCAAGCGCGACTGATGCGGTGATCTGGCGCGGCCCGATGAAATACGGCGTCATTCGGCAGTTCTTGAAAGACGTAGATTGGGGGCCGCTGGATTACCTGGTGATCGACGCCCCGCCGGGCACGGGTGACGAACCACTTTCGGTGGCCCAACTCGTCGGTCAGCCGGCAGGAGCGGTCTTGGTGACAACTCCGCAAGAGTTGTCGATCGCCGATGTGCGCCGCTCGGTTTCGTTCTGCCAGAAGGTGTCGCTGCCGGTTGTTGGCATCATCGAGAATATGAGCGGGCTTCTATGCCCGCACTGCGGCGGCCAGATCGACCTGTTCAAGACCGGCGGCGGCGAGAGGCTGGCCCACGAAATGAACGTGCCCTTCCTGGGTCGCATCCCCATTGACCCTCAGATCGTCGAGTGCGGCGACGCGGGAGCACCCTTCGTGCATCGCTTCGGCGAGTCCGCAGCCGCGAAAGCATTTATCGGCGTCGTCGATCGCATTGAGAAGACGACCGCTCCTCTACTGCAACGCAATGAGAATCCATGATTTCCTGAAAAGGACAAGGAGAAACCCTGATGAAAATCGCCATTCCGTTGGCTGCCGGCCGGCTTTGTATGCACTTCGGGCACTGCGAACAGTTCGCCCTGGTTGACGTGGATGAGGCGGCCCAGAAGGGCCGAGGCACGACACTCGTGACGCCGCCGCCCCACGAACCAGGATTGCTTCCCCGCTGGCTGCACGAGCAAGGGGCCGACGTAGTGATTGCCGGTGGCATGGGCCAGAGGGCGCAGCAGTTGTTCGCCCAAAGCGGCATCCGCGTGCTTGTTGGCGCGCCGGCGG
>Ga0315280_10005402_pt1 | contig 18245 bp, 17 predicted proteins | sample YL17G06_40_MG_FD_203697 | JGI IMG/M metagenome (GOLD analysis project Ga0315280, IMG submission 203697) | Sediment microbial communities from Yellowstone Lake, YNP, Wyoming, USA - YL17G06_40 | ecosystem: Environmental > Aquatic > Freshwater > Lake > Sediment | place: USA: Wyoming | collected... | reverse complement strand
GCACGGGTCGCTGTGCGAGAGCCAGGCGATTGCCGACTACCTCGAGGCGGCCTATCCGAATCCGCCCTTGATGCCCGCCGATCCCTGGGCCGCGGCCAAGCTGCGCGAATTGATCACGTTCATCGACCTGCACCTCGAACTGGTGGCGCGCGAGTTGTACGCCAAGGCGTTCTTCGGTGGCGAAATCAGTCCGGGCAACGCCCAGCGAGTGCACAAACAGTTGGCGAAGAACATCGCCGGATTCAAGCGCCTGGCACGCTTTGGTCCCTATGTCGGTGGCGATGCGTTCACGCTGGCTGACTGCGCTGCCTGGGTCTCGCTGCCGGTGGTGGCGATGGCCACACGCAGCGTCTACGGCGAAGACTTGCTGGCCGGCGCGGGGATCGACTGGAAGGCCTACGCCAAGACCATCGCCGAAAGACCCAGCGCGCAGCGCGTCACGGCGGACCGCAAAGCCGATCAGGAACGCACGGCGGCCAAGCCCTGAATCGTCAGGCCCCGGCGGGAATCGGCGCCGCGGCGAGCGCCGCTGATTTGGCCAGCGCCGCCGCGATCTCTTTGCGGTAGCGGTTCAATTCGCTGACGCTGGCAAAGCTGCGATCGAGAAGCAGGCTCATGTTGTGCAAGATGCGCTCGACCACCTTGTTTTCCCACACGGCGTCGAACTGGATCTGTTTGTCCAGCCACTGGTCCAGCCACTGCGGATTGGGCAAACGGCTTTGCACCGTGTCGCGCGGGAACAGGCGCAGGTTCACGTGCAGGTTCGTCGGGTGCAGCGCCTGCGCCGTACGGCGTGCGCTGGCCATGAGCACACCGACCTTGGCAAACGCGGCTTTCGCTTCGTCGCCAAAGCGGTTCAGCGCCCGCTTCATGTAGCGCAGGTAGGCGCCGCCATGGCGCGCTTCGTCACGCGCCAAGGTTTCGTAGATCACCTTGATCACAGGCTCACTGTGCCATTCCGCGGCGCAGCGGTACCAGTGGTTGAGGCGGATCTCGCCGCAAAAATGCAGCATCAGCGTTTCCAGCGCGGGAGCAGGGTCGAACTCGAAACGCACTTCATGCAGCTCGGCTTCGCTGGGCACCAGATCCGGGCGGTAGCGGCGCAGGTACTCCATCAACACCAACGAGTGCTTCTGCTCTTCGAAGAACCACACGCTCATGAAGGCGCAGAAGTCGCTGTCGTCACGGTTGTCGCGCAGGAACATCTCGGTGGCCGGCAACGCGGCCCACTCCGTGATCGCGTTCATCTTGATCGTTTGCGCCTGCTCGTCGCTCAGGCGGCTGGAGTCGAATTGGGCCCATGGAATGTCGGTGTCCATGTTCCAGCGCACGGCTTCGAGTTGCTTGAACAGTTCGGGATACAGCATGGCAGTTCGGTTGGCGTCAAGGCATTCTAGACGTGCAGTATGACGCAAGGCGCTGGCGCTAACGCAGCCAGCCCTTGCGCCGAAAGTAGATGAACGGCGCCGCCACCGAGGCCAGCATCAGCAGCAGCGCGAACGGGTAGCCAAGCGGCCAGTCGAGTTCGGGAATGGCCTTGAAATTCATGCCGTAGATGCTGGCAATCAGCGTCGGCGGCAGCAGCGCGACGCTGGCCACCGAAAAGATCTTGATGATCTTGTTCTGGTTGATGTTGATGAAGCCCACCGTCGCGTTCATGAGGAAGTTGATCTTGTCGAACAGGAACGTGCTGTGGCTGTCGAGTGAATCAATGTCACGCAGAATCTGCCGCGCCGCTTCGAACTGCTCGGCATTGAGCAGGCGGCTGCGCATCATGAAACTCACGGCGCGGCGCGTGTCCATCACATTGCGGCGGATGCGCCCGTTCAGGTCTTCTTCACGCGCAATCGCCGACAACGCCTCACCTGCCGCCTGGTCGTTCAGCGGCTGGCGCAGCACGTTGGCGCTGACCGCCTCCAGGCTGTCGTAGATGCTCTCCAACGCGTCGGCGCTGTACTCGGCATCGACGTCGTACAGCTTGAGCAGCACGTCTTTCGCGTCTTCGATCAGCGCCGGAGTGCGCCGCGCGCGCAGGCGCAGCAACCGAAACACCGGCAAGTCTTCCTCGTGCACTGAGAACAGCACGTTCTTGAACAGGATGAAGGCGACGCGCACGTTGCGTGGCGTTTGGTCGTCGTCGATCAGGAAGTCGGAGCGAATGTGCAACTCGCCGCTGTCTTCTTCGTAAAAGCGAGCCGACTCTTCCAGGTCGTCGTCCACCGCATCGAGCGGAATCGTGACCCCGAAATGGCGCGCGATCCAGCCTTTTTCCAGGTCACTTGGTGCGTCCAGGTCGACCCACACCGGCTGCACCTTTTCCAGCGCCTCTAGGCTTGCGATCTCTTCCTGGAACAGCCGGCCGTTGGCCAGAGTGAAGACGTTCAGCATGATGGGCTGCGTGCGGTACGGGCACCAAATCTAGTACTGCGTTCCGCCAATGAGCTTGCAAATGAAATCGATGCATTCGTTCGCCAGGCTAGGCGCAGACCGCAGCCATAGCCGTAGCTATGGCGAGGCCGAGCCCGGACGAGCGCAGTCCCTGCGGACCGCGCTTGCCTGGCGAGGGGCTGGGCCTCAGGCCCAGCGCGGCCTGCAAGGCTTGCAACGACGCATGGCGGACGAATGCGCGATTTCATGTGAGCGGTTTGGCGGAACGCAGTACTGGGTGGCTGAAGGCGAAAGCGGCGTGCAGCGCCGCATTTGCACGGGCGCGCGCCAATGCCCGATGCCAGGCCTGGGCGCGCACATCGCCGACGCGAATCGGCTATCGTAGCGGCGCGACCCGAAAGCTTAACCGAAGGCGACGAGCAAACAGCAGGCAGGCTGTGTCTTGGTCTGAAACCGAGAAACTGCCCTCCCGCCGGTGCTTCCCGCCGGTGCTCTTGTCAGCCGGCCCGATCCCGTGCACACTGGCTTGGCAAGAGGCAGCGATGAAGCCTTCCCACCTGTTCCCAGCCAAGGAGAATCCATGAACTTGACGATCAGCGGCCATCACCTTGAAGTCACGCCCTCCCTGAGGGAGTATGTGGTGACGAAACTGGAGCGCGTGACGCGCCATTTCGACCAGGTCGTTGGTATCACCGTGCTGCTGTCGATCGAGAAGCTGAAGGAGAAGGAACGAAGGCAGAGGGCCGAGGTGACCTTGCACGTCAAGGGCAAAGACATCTTCGTCGAGCATGCCCATGAAGACCTGTATGCGGCAATCGATGAGTTGATGGACAAGCTCGACCGGCAGGTCTGCCGCCACAAGGACAGGGTGCAGAACCACCACCATGCGGCCGCAAAACGCCTCAGCACCGCCCTGACCTGAGCCGCAGCGACACGCGACGGCGTGACTTGTTCCAGCAAAGCGGCCCTTCGGCCGCTTCTCGTTTGGCCGAAAACTTGCCAGGTCCGCTTGCGCCTTGAAATGTTGTTGCGGCGCAGTAGATGCTTGCAAATGAAGCCCAGTGTCAACCCGACTGCCCCTCGGCAACGTTAGCCACTTCATTCATAATCACGCGCCGTGAGAAGTCTGCGACAAGCTGCTTCGAGGCGGTCTCAGCTCTACCCAACTGCCGCGCTCATGAACCGTCTTGCCGCCATCTTGCCCCTCAGCAACGTCGCCGTTGACGTTGACGCTACGAGCAAGAAGCGTGCCTTCGAATACGCCGGGCTGTTGTTCGAGAACCAGCACGCAATCGCCCGCGCCACGGTCACCGACAACCTGTTTGCGCGCGAACGGCTCGGGTCAACTGGGCTGGGGCATGGTGTGGCGATTCCCCATGGCCGGATCAAGGGTTTGAAAAACCCGCTGGCGGCGGCGATCCGGGTGCTGCACCCGATACCCTTTGACGCTCCGGACGAAGAATCAGTGGGCCTGCTGATCTTCTTGCTGGTCCCCGAAGCGGCGACGCAGCGGCACTTGGAAATCCTCTCCGAGATCGCCGAAATGCTGTCGGATCGCGAATTGCGCGAGCGCTTGAAGGCCGAGCCCGACCCGGCCAAATTGCACCAACTGATCGCCAATTGGGTGCCGCTGAAGTCGGCGGCCTAATCCTGCGACGCCGCGGTTTCGGAACATTGTGAATGTGATCGATTCGGCCCGAGGTGTGCCGCCCGCCGCCACGAGCGCTGCATGAAACCCAGCGTCATCAGCGCCGAGGCGCTGTTCGAAGAACACCGCCGCTCGTTGCGCTGGGAGTGGGTCGCGGGGCACGCGCACCCGGAGCGCCGGATCGACGAGGCGGCGGTGCGCAACGCCCAAGGCGCGGCCGATCTGGTGGGGTACCTCAACTACATCCACCCCTATCGGGTGCAGATCGTCGGAACCCGCGAAGTGGCCTACCTGACGGGGTGTGCGGACGATGTCGCCGAGCGGCGCATTTCGCGCATCGTGACGCTCGAGCCGCCGGCCCTGATCGTTGCTGACGGTCAGGCCGCGCCAGAGCGCCTGGTGGCGATGTGCGACCGCTCCGACATTCCGCTGTTCGTCTCGACCGAGCCCGCCGGTCATGTGATTGATGTCGTGCGAGGTTACCTGGGCAACCATTTCGCGGAGCGCACCACGCGCCATGGCGTGTTCATGGACATCCTGGGCATGGGCGTGCTGCTCACCGGCGAATCGGGCCTGGGCAAGAGCGAACTCGGCCTGGAGCTGATCTCGCGCGGCCATGGCCTGGTGGCGGACGACGCGGTCGACCTGTTTCGGGTCTCGCAAACCACGCTCGAGGGGCGCTGCCCGGAACTGCTGATGAACCTGCTCGAGGTGCGCGGCATCGGTCTGCTCGACATCAAGGCGATCTTCGGCGAAACCGCGGTGCGCCGCAAGATGCGCCTCAAACTGATCGTGCACCTGGTGCGCAAAGACACGCTCGAGCGCGATTTCGAACGCCTGCCCTACGAGCCACTGTACGAAGAAATTCTCGACGTGCAGGTGCGCAAGGCGGTGATCGCGGTGGATGCCGGGCGCAACCTGGCGGTGCTGGTCGAGGCTGCGGTGCGCGCGACGATTCTGCAACTGCGCGGCATCGACACCTACAAAGACTTCATCGAGCGCCAGCAACAGGCGATGCTCAAGCTTTCTTGAACGGCGCAGCCCCGGCGCGCTCGACCTGCTTGCGCTTGAACTCGCAGTCTTGCTTGGTGCATGCGCCGTACAGGGCCAGCGCATGGTCCTGCAATTCGAAGCCGCGCGCGCCGGCGACGGCGTGCTGGAGTTTTTCGATTTCGGCATCGAAGAATTCCTCGACGCGGCCGCAGTCCAGGCACACCAGATGGTCGTGGTGTTTGCCCTCATTCAGCTCGAACACGGCTTTGCCGGTCTCGATGTGGGTGCGCACCAGGATCCCCGCCTGCTCGAACTGCATCAGCACCCGGTACACCGTGGCCAGGCCGACGTCGGCGCCTTCGCCGAGCAACAGCCGGTACACATCTTCGGCGCTCAGGTGGCGCTGCCGGGTGCTCTGGAAGACCTCGAGCACCTTGATGCGGGGCAGAGTCGCCTTCAGCCCGCTGTTCTTCAGTTCTTCAGCACGCGTCATGGAGTGGGGCGGCCGCGCCCGGGTGGGCAAGTGCGCCGCTAGAATCGCCGCATCATATCGGCGCAGCTGGAGCCAGCCACCGGCAGCCAGCGTTCAACTCCATGGGACCTCATGTATCCACCTGCTGTCGCGGGACGCGGCTGACCGCGCTGATGGGCGCGCTATGCGTGGCCATGGCCGGTTGCCAGTCTTTGCAGTCGTCCGACAGTTTTCTCGGTGTGATCACGCCCTATCGCGTTGAGGTGGTGCAGGGCAACGTCATCACCAAGGAGCTGGCGGCGCTGGTCAAACCCGGCATGAGCCCGGCGCAGGTGCGCGATTTGCTGGGCACACCACTGCTCACCGACGTCTTCCACGCCGATCGCTGGGACTATGTGTTCACGATTCGGCGCCAGGGTGCCGAGCCACAGTTGCGCCGGGTCGTCGCGCGCTTCAAGTCCGACAAGCTTGAGCGCCTGATTGCCGAGGACGAGTTGCCGGGCGAACGCGATTTCGTCGCTGCCATCGATACCTTCAAGACTCTGCGCGACGCCCCGCCTTTGGCGCTGAGCCCGGTGCAGCTGCAGGCCCTGCCGGTGCCGCCGAAGCCGGCTGCGGCGGCTGCGGAACCGATGGGAGCTTTGCGTGCCTACCCACCGCTCGAACCCAAACCATGACCCAAGCACTGCGAATTGCCGTGGCGGGGGCGTCCGGGCGCATGGGGCAGATGTTGCTCGAGGCGGTGGCCGCCGCCGATGACCTGGCCTTGGCCGGCGCCCTGGACATTGCGAGCGCTGCCGGAATCGGCCACGACTGCCTGGCGTTTCTGGGGCGCACCAGCGGCGTCGCGGTGCGTGCGGATGCGCGCGCGGCGTTGCGCCCGGCGCAGGTCCTGATCGATTTCACGCGTCCCGAAGGAACGCTGGCGCACCTCGACGCGTGCCGTGAGCTCGGCGTCAAGGCAGTGATCGGCACCACAGGCTTCAGCGACGCGCAGAAGGCACGGATCGCCGAGCACGCGCAACACATCGCGATCGTGATGGCACCCAACATGAGCGTGGGTGTGAATGTGGTGCTGCGCCTGCTGGACGTGGCGGCGCGTGCCCTGAGCCGCGGTTACGACATCGAGGTGATCGAGGCGCACCATCGGCACAAGGTCGACGCGCCGAGCGGCACGGCGCTGCAGATGGGCGAGACCGTGGCGCGCGCGCTCGGGCGCGAACTTGCCGAATGCGCGGTGTATGCGCGCAAAGGCGCGACCGGGGAACGCGAACCGTCGGCGATCGGTTTTTCCAGCATCCGCGGCGGCGACATCGTGGGCGACCACACGGTGTTGTTTGCCGGGACCGGCGAACGCATCGAAATCACGCACAAGGCCAGCAGCCGCGCGGGTTATGCCCAGGGCAGCCTGCACGCGGCGCGCTTCCTCGCGGGTCGCGCGAGCGGCTTGTTCAACATGCAAGACGTATTGGGGCTGGCCTGATGCACGCCGCTGCGGTGCACGAAGTCATGCCGTTGGCGGGCCCGGTGCCGGGTTCGATGCAAGCGAGACACGAATGACGGGATTTGAGCACTTCTGGTCCCAGGGCGACCTCATCACGCGCGGCGTCGCCGTGTTGTTGCTGGCAATGTCGGTCAGCGCCTGGGTCGTGATCTTCTGGAAAGGGTGGCTGCTGCGCCGTGTCAGTTCCGACATGGCGCGCGCCATCACCGCGTTCTGGGCCGCGCCGTCGATGACGCAGGGCCACGCGCAATTGCTGAAGTTCGATCGTGAAGGGGTGGTTGGCCCATTGCTCATCGCGGCGCTGGCGAAGCCGCGCAGCGACACGCTGGAAAGCAAAGGCCAGGTCGATTCGCAGCTCACCCGGCGCCTGCGCGACGCGCTGCACGGTGTTGTTGCGCAATTGCAGTTCGGCCAGGTGTTGCTCGCTTCGATCGGCAGCACCGCGCCGTTCATCGGCCTGTTCGGCACCGTGTGGGGCATCTATCACGCGCTGCTGAGCATTTCTGCAGCCGGCAGCATCACGATCGAACGCGTCTCCGGTCCGGTGGGTGAGGCCCTGGTGATGACGGCGGCTGGCTTGGCGGTGGCAATCCCTGGCGTGCTGGCGTACAACATCTTTGGCAAGCGTGTCGCGGCCTGCGAAGCCGAGCTCGAAGGTTTTGCCCACGATCTGCGCGAGATGCTGATCCACGAAGGCGACGCCGCCGGGCCGGTGCCGGCCGCCAACGGCGCAACCTCGGCGATGGCCTGAAGCCGGACCGGCAGCATGGCCTTTGGGCGCCTCGAACGCAACCTCGGCCCGCAGCCGATGAGCGACATCAACATGACGCCCTTGATCGACGTCATGCTCGTGCTGCTCGTCATTTTCATGATCACGGCGCCGCTGATGAGCAGCAGCCTCAAGCTCGACCTGCCCAAGTCCGACGCAGCGGCGCCCAGCGACAGCCCGCAGTACATCGCGGTCGCGCTCGACCTGCAGGGCCGCCTGTACTTCGGTGACGAGATGCTGGACCGCCCGGCCTTCACGGCGCGAGTCGGCGACGCCGCGCGCAAGAACCCGCAGCTCGAAGTGCAGTTGCGCGCCGACAAGGGTGTGCCTTACGGCAGCGTCGCCGAGCTCATCGGCATCGTGCAAATGGCCGGCCTGAGTCGCATCGGCTTTATCGCCGAACCGACCGGCAGCGCGCCCTCGGCGCGTTGAGCGTAGAACCCGCCATGAACCCGGAATTCAAACCCGATCACATCGAGCGTGCGGCGCAGGCGGCGTGGTCCGCTGCCGATGCCTACCGTGTGCGCGAAGACCCGAACCGGCCCAAGTACTACGCCTGCTCGATGCTGCCCTACCCGAGCGGCAAGCTGCATATGGGACATGTGCGCAACTACACCATCACCGACATGCTGGCGCGCCAGTTGCGGATGCGCGGCATGAATGTGTTGATGCCGATGGGCTGGGACGCCTTCGGCCTGCCCGCCGAAAACGCAGCGATCAAGGCCAAGGTGCCCCCCGCGCGCTGGACCCGCGACAACATCGCCGCGATGAAGCGGCAGATGCAGGCGTTGGGGCTGGCGATCGACTGGAGCCGTGAGATCGCGACCTGCCACCCCGGTTACTACAAGTGGAACCAGTGGCTGTTCCTGAAGATGCTCGACGCCGGTGTCGCGCAGCGCCGCACCCAGGTCGTGAACTGGGACCCGGTCGACCAGACTGTGCTCGCCAACGAACAGGTGATCGACGGCCGCGGCTGGCGTTCCGGCGCGCCGGTCGAGAAGCGCGAGATCCCGGGCTATTACCTGAACATCACGCATTACGCGAGTGAATTGCTGGAGTCGGTGCAGCACGATTTGCCAGGCTGGCCCGAGCGTGTGAAGCTGATGCAGGAGAACTGGATCGGCAGGAGCGAAGGCGTGCGCTTCGCATTCCCGCACGCGATTCGCGACGGCAGCGGGGCGCTCGTCGGCGACGGGCGCATGTATGTGTTCACGACACGCGCCGACACCATCATGGGCGTGACGTTTTGTGCTGTCGCGCCTGAACATCCGTTGGCGCTGCACGCCGCAACCTTCAAGCCGGAAGTCGCCGCATTCCTCGCCCGGTGCAAGGCCGGCGGCACCACCGAAGCCGAACTCGCGACCCAAGAGAAGCAAGGCGTGGCCACCGGCCTGTTCGTCGACCACCCGCTGAGTGCGGAGCGCATCGAAGTCTGGGTCGGCAACTATGTGCTGATGGCCTATGGCGACGGCGCGGTGATGGGCGTTCCCGGTCACGACCAGCGCGACTTCGAATTCGCGCGCAAACATGGCATCGCCATCACCCAGGTCATCGGCGTCGAGGGCGAGCGATTCGACGTGCAAGGCTGGCAGGACTGGTATGCCGACAAGACGCGCGGCGTGACGGTGCACTCCGGCGCGTTTGACGGTCTGAGCAGCGCCGCCGCCGTCGACGCGGTGGCGCAAGCGCTGCAACGAAAGGGCCTGGGCGAGAAGAGAATCACCTGGCGGCTGCGCGACTGGGGCATCAGCCGGCAGCGCTATTGGGGCACGCCGATTCCGATCGTGCATTGCGACGCCTGTGGCGCGGTGCCGGTTCCCGAGTCCGACCTGCCGGTGCTGCTGCCCGAAGACCTGATCCCTGACGGGTCCGGCAATCCGCTGAACAAATGTGCGGCATTCCTGAACGCGCCCTGTCCGCGCTGCGCCCGGCCGGCCAGGCGCGAAACCGACACGATGGACACCTTCGTCGACAGCTCGTGGTACTTCATGCGCTACTGCGACGCGCGCGATGACACTGCGATGGTCGGCGCCGGCACGAAGTACTGGATGCCGATGGACCAGTACACCGGCGGTATCGAACACGCCATCCTGCACCTGCTCTACGCGCGCTTCTGGACCAAGGTCATGCGCGACATGAAACTGGTCGCGATCGACGAGCCGTTCACGCGCTTGCTGACGCAGGGCATGGTGCTGAACGAGGCCTTCGTGCGCACCGGCGCCGAGGGTGGGCGCGAATACTTCTGGGAACACGATCTCGACGTGATACGCGATGAGCACCGCAACGTGCTCTCGGCCAGCGCCAAGCGCGACGGCCTGCGCGTCGAGTTCGACGGCTGGACGACGATGTCGAAATCGAAGAACAACGGCATCGACCCGCAAGATCTGATCGACCGCTACGGTGCCGACACGGCGCGCCTGTTCGTGATGTTCGCGTCGCCGCCGGAGCAGACCCTTGAATGGAACGACGCGGGCGTGGAAGGCGCGCACCGCTTCTTGCGCCGGGTGTGGGGCTTTGCCGCCAGGAACGAGTCGATGATCCGCGGCGCCGCGGCGCCCTCGGCCATCGAATCCAGCGCCAGCGAGCCCGCGGCGAAGGGCTTGCGCTTCGAGCTGCATGCGCTGCTGCGCCAGATCACCTTCGACTACGAGCGCATGCAGTACAACACCATCGTCTCCGGAGCGATGAAGTTGCTGAATGCGCTGGAAGGCTTTCGCGCCGAGGCGCCGCAGGCGGTGCGCGAAGGCTTCGGTATCCTGCTGCGTACGCTGTACCCGGCCTGCCCGCACATGACCTGGGTCTTGTGGAACGAGCTGGGTTACGCCGCACAAGGGGCCGACCTGCTCGACGCGCCGTGGCCCGCGGTCGACGCCGGCGCGCTCGTCCAGGATCAGATCGAATTGGTCTTGCAGGTCAACGGCAAGCGCCGCGGCGCGATCGCCGTTGCCGCCGACGCGGATGAGGCCACGATCATCGCGGCGGCGCTGGCGAGCCCCGAGGTCCAACGCTTCGCCGGCACGGCGACGCCGAAGCGGATCAAAGTGGTGCCGGGGCGTCTGGTCAACATCGCGACTTGATGTCGTTGCGGCGCGTGTTCGTGATCGCTGCCGTCGCCGCGACGGCAGTGTTCGCCAATGGCTGCGGCTTCGAGTTGCGGCGCACGCCCGAACTGAAATTCCGCACCCTGCAGCTGCGTGGCTTCAGCGACAACTCGGCACTGGCCCGGGAGCTCAAACGCAGCCTGGCGGCAAACCACAGCACGCAGGTGGTGGAAGGCGGTGCGGCCGCGCAAGTCGTGCTTGAAGCGCTGAGCGACACGCGCGAGAAGGTCGTGGTGGCAAGCACCGCCGCGGGCCAGGTACGGGAAGTGCAACTGCGGATACGATTCAACTTTCGTCTGCGCAGCGCGAGCGGCAAGGAACTGCTGCCGGCCACCGAGATCCTGGTGCTTCGGGACATGAGCTACAACGAAAGCAGCGCGCTCGCCAAGGAGCAGGAAGAGGCGCTGTTGTACACGGCGATGCAAAACGACATCGTCGCCCAAGTCATGCGGCGCCTCGCTGCCGTGGCGGCGCCGTAAGTGCAAGCCGGCGACCGACGATGCAGTTGCGTGCCGATCAACTCGCCGCCCACCTTGCGAAAGGGCTCAAGCCGCTGTACACGGTCTGGGGCGACGAGCCGCTGCTGGCCCAGGAAGCGCTCGATGCGGTGCGTGCCGCGGCGCGCGCCGCGGGCTGCGCCGAGCGCCAGGTGCACAGCGTCAGCGGGGCGCGTTTCGATTGGAGCAGCCTGCTCGGCGCAGCGCGCGAAATGAGCCTGTTCAGCGAGCGGCAGTTGATCGAGATCCGCATTCCCGGCGGCAAGCCCGGCAAGGACGGCTCGGACGCGCTGCTGCGTTACTGCGACAGCGTTGCCGCCCCGGGCCACGCCAACGTCACGCTGCTGGCGCTGCCGCGCCTGGACCGGGCCCAGCAAAGCAGCGCGTGGTTCGGCGCGCTCGAGCGCGCCGGCGTCACGCTGCGCATCGACGCCGTCGACCGCAAGGCCTTGCCGCAATGGATTGCCCAGCGTCTGGCGCAGCGCGGCCTGCGCGTTGAAGGGGGTGAGGCGGGTCAGCACGCCTTGGCGTTCTTTGCCGATCGGGTGGAAGGCAACCTGCTTGCGGCGCACCAGGAGATCGAGAAACTGGCGCTGCTGTACCCGGCGGGTGAACTCAACATGGAGCAGATCGAGGCCGCGGTGCTCAACGTGGCGCGTTACGACGTGTTCAAGCTCGGCGAAGCGGTGCTCGCGGGCCAGGTGGCGCGAGCGCTGCGCATGCTGGAGGGCTTGCAGGCCGAAGGCGAATCGGCGGTGCTCGTGCATTGGGCCATCGCCGAAGACATTCGCGCGCTGAAGCGCATCAAGGAAGCGCTGCGTGCCGGTCAGCCGCTGCCCCTGGCGTTGCGCGACGCGCGTGTCTGGGGCACGCGCGAGCGCTTGATCGAGCGTGCGCTGCCGTTCTTCACCGAGGCCGCCTTGGCCCACCTGCTCGAGGCCGCGAGTGTGTGCGACGGTCTGGCAAAGGGCCTGCGTCACCCGGACTGGCCGGCGGATCCGTGGCGGGCCTTGAGCCAGCTCGTGCTGATGCTGCTCCAGCACACGACCCAGGCTGGCGCGCGCACGCCACTGCGTCTTGCGTTGATGCCTTGAACCTGGAAACCGCAGTTGGACGCGCCCGAGTGGGCCGTGATGCGCTGCGCTGGCAAGGCGCGACGCTGCTCCGGGCACCCGCCCGCGAGGAGGAGCAACGCAGCCAGCGCGCCGCAGTGCAGCCTCAACCTGTTCAGTAACCGCGCGCGCGATCGACGAGATGCGAAAGGGGTTCGCCGCTGCGCAACGCGCGCACGTTGCCCGCGACGACCTGGGCCGCGCTGTGTGGGTCGGTCAGCGCGGCGACGTGTGGCAGCACCGTCACCTGCGGATGGGCCCAGAACGAATGCTCGGGCGACAGCGGCTCGGACTCGAACACGTCCAGCACCGCGTGGCGCAGGTGCTTGCTTGCCAAGGCATCGAGCAGGTCCGGCTCGACCACATGTGCGCCGCGCCCGAGGTTCACCAGGCTCGCTCCATTGCGCATCGATCCGAACCGGCGCCGGTCGAACAGGCCGCGGGTCGCCGCGGTCAGCGGCAGCAGGTTGACCACGATCTCGGCCTCACCGAGCAGGGGCTCGAGCGCCGCGGCGCCGCTGCGTGTGATCACCCCGCCCAGCGCCACGCGGTGCGTGCTCCAGCCGAGCACCCGGTAGCCGTTGGCGGCCAGACGCAACGCCGTGGCCCGGCCCATCTCGCCCAGGCCGAGAACCGCCACCGTGACTTCATCGGCGCGCCGCTGCGCCCGTTGCCGCCATTCGCGCCGATGCTGCTGCGCTGCGTAGTCGATGTACTCGCGATGCAGGCTCAAGACCGCCCAAAGCGCGGTCTCGGCGATCGCCCGGCTCATCCCCGGATCGACCATGCGTGCCAGAGGAATGTTTGATGGCAGGCTCGCATCGGCAAGGAGTCGGTCGACTCCGGCCCACAGCGATTGAACAAGGCGCAGGCGTGGCAGGGTTGCCAGCAGCCCGGGGGCCGGGTTCGCGACGAGGGCGATCTCGACGCCCGATGGATCCACGCAGTCGCGCAGCAGCGTTTCGCCCGGCAGCGCAGCGTGCAAGGCCGGCCACCAGGCGGCCCACTCAGCCGCCGAGAAATCGGCCGCGACAAGGATGCTCATTGGGTAACCTCCGTGCTTCGCACTGCGGTGCGAGCCCCCTTCGGAACGGCCGGGCGGGAATCATGGGTAACCTCCGTGCTTCGCACTGCGGTGCGAGCCCCCTTCGGAACGGCCGGGCGGGAATCATGGGTAACCTCCGTGCTTCGCACTGCGGTGCGAGCCCCCTTCGGAACGGCCGGGCGGGGGCTCATTCGCTTGCGGGGAAAGGCTTGTGCAGGCGTTCGGCCAGCGCCTGCACGCGCTGCAAGGCGTGCCGCACCGTCTGTTTGCGCACGTCGCTGCGATCGCCGCTGAGATCGAGCCGCTCGACCTGGGGCGGCGTTCCGCGCTGTGCCCAGGCCAGCCAGACCGTGCCGACCGGCTTGCCTGGTGTCGCGCCACCCGGTCCGGCGACACCGGTGACGGCCACGGCGATATGTGCCGACGAATGTTGCAACGCGCCAGTGGCCATGGCCCGGGCGACTTCAGCGCTGACCGCGCCGTGCGCCGCGATCAGCGCCGGATCGACGTCGAGGCATTCGATCTTCGCCGCGTTCGAATAGGTCACGAAGCCACGTTCGAACCAGTCGCTGGAGCCGGCCAGCTCGGTGCACGTCGCGGCAATCAACCCACCGGTGCACGACTCCGCCGTCACCAGCATCGCACCGCTCTCGCGCAACGCCTGCGCCAGCGACTGCACGAGCGGTTCCAGGGGTGTCATATGAAGCGCCAGAGCGCGATCACGAGCAGCGCGCAGAGTGCGGCGACCAGGTCGTCGAACAGAATGCCAAATCCCTGGCGCCAGCCGATCGGCTCGCCGCGCTGCACCTTGAACAGCGCATCGGCCCAGGCCACAGGGCCGGGTTTGGCGATGTCGAAGATCCGAAAGAGCGCGAAGGCCCAGAGCTGGGCCCAGAAGCCCGAGGGTGTGACGAGCCACAGCACACACCAGAACCCAAGCACTTCGTCCCAGACAATCGCGCCGGGGTCGGCTGCGCCGAGTTCGCGCGCACTGTGGGTGCAGGCCCACCAGCCGATCACGGCCGAGGCCAGCAGCAACGCTGCCCATTGCGCGTCGGTCATGTGGGGCTGGAGCACGATGAAGACGAGCCAGGCCCACAGGGTTGCGACCGTGCCTGGCGCCCGCGGCGAGAGCCCGCAGCCGAAGCCCAGCGCGATCGCGTGTGCAGGATGGCTGAAGACAAAACCCAGCGTCGGCTTGCGCGGCGCAATCCCGACGGCGGGAATGAGGCTGGATTCGCGCTCGATCATCCTAGAAACCGCAGTTGGACGCGCCCGAGTGGGCCGTGATGCGGTGCGCTGGCAAGGCGCGACGACGCGGCGGGCTCGTGCCCGCGAGGAGGAGCAACGCGGCCAGCGTGCCGCAGCGCGGCTCAATCGGGCGCGTAGCGTTCTCGCCCGAATGGTGAGGGTGGTCCTGGGTGGAGACCTCAGTGTTCATGCGGTATGGCCAGCGCAGGGAAGCGGTCAACTGCGGTTTCTAGGATCATGGTGGCTTTGCGTGACCGGGCGCCGCTCAGAGGAAATGGTCGAAGCCGGCGAACTGCTGCGCGATCGGCTGGCCGTGCGCGTCGAGCAGGCGCAGGCCCGGCGCCGCGTCGATCTGCCCGATGCAGGTGACGGCCAGGCCCGCTTGCCGCGCGGCGGCCTGGACCTCGGCGTTGCGTTGCAGCGGCGCCGTGAACAGGAGTTCGTAGTCGTCGCCCCCGGCAAGCGTACATTCGCGCTGCACCTGAAGCGGCTGTGCAGCAAGCACGGTGCTGCGCGGCAGCGCATCGGCGTGCACGGTCGCACCAATGCTTGATGCGCGCAAGACGTGGCCCAGGTCGCCGAGCAAACCGTCGGAGACGTCGATCGCGCTCGTCGCCACGCCGCGCAGCGAGATGCCGAGTGCCACGCGGGGCTCGGGCCGCTCCATCGCGCGCCGCACCACGCTGAAGTCCTGACCCTCGAGCCCGACCTTGCCGCGAAAACATTCAAGCGCCAGGCGCGCATCGCCCACCGTGCCGCTGACGTACAGGCGATCGCCGGCGCGTGCGCCGCTGCGCAGCAACGCCTGGCCGATGGGCACTTCACCGAAGACGCAGATGCAAATGTTCAGCGGGCCCTGCGTCGTGTCGCCGCCCACGAGCTCGCAGTCGTGCGCCCGCGCCAGCTCGATCAGGCCACGCGCGAAGCCGCTCAAAAAATCCTCATCGGCGCGCGGCAAGGCCAGGGCCAATGTGAATGCGAGCGGTGTTGCACCGCATGCGGCAAGGTCGCTCAGATTCACCGCCAGCGCCTTGTGCCCGAGCGCGTCGGGCGCAACCGTTGACAGGAAATGGCGCCCCTCGACGAGCATGTCGCTCGACACCGCGAGTTGCATGCCGCTGCTCTGGCGCAGCAAGGCGCAATCGTCGCCCACCCCCAGCGCGGCGCGGCGCACCGGCAGGGTGAAGTACTTGGCTATCAGTTCAAATTCGCCGAGGGGCATGGAACGTGCACGCTGCGTCGCGCCGGAGCCGGCGTCGCGGAATTATGGGTGCCGCGATGGGTGAGCGGCAGACCCTGGCGCGCACGGTGACAATAGGCCGCGTCGCACCGGCTGCCGAGGCAGGCGCGCGGCCCCACCGCATACGGCGCCGCATCAAGACGCCGCAATATCAGCAAAGGCACAGCTCCATGTCCACCTACGAAGAAAAGCGTGTCGAGTTGCGGCGCGCCGCGCTGGAGTACCACGAGTTCCCGACGCCGGGCAAGATCGCGATCGCGCCGACCAAGCAGCTCGTCAACCAGCACGACCTGGCATTGGCCTACTCGCCGGGCGTCGCCGCGGCCTGCGAGGAGATCGCCGCCGATCCAACGAACGCGTATCGCTACACGGCGCGTGGCAACCTGGTGGCTGTCATCACCAACGGCACCGCGGTGCTGGGCCTGGGCGATATCGGCCCGCTGGCTGCGAAGCCGGTGATGGAAGGCAAGGCGGTGCTGTTCAAGAAGTTCGCCGGCATCGATGTCTTCGACCTCGAAGTCAACCAGAAGAATCTGGACAAGCTGATCGAGCTGATTGCCGCGCTCGAGCCGACGTTCGGCGGCATCAATCTCGAGGACATCAAGGCTCCGGATTGTTTTTACGTCGAACGTGCGCTGCGTTCGCGCATGAAGATTCCGGTGTTTCACGACGACCAGCATGGCACGGCGATCGTGGTCGCCGCGGGAATCCTGAACGCGCTCAAAGTGACGGGCAAGAGCATTGCGCAGGTCAAGCTCGTTGCCTCAGGCGCCGGCGCGGCGGCCCTGTCGTGTCTGGGCCTGCTCGTGAAACTCGGCATGCCGCGGCAAAACATCTGGGTCACCGACCTGGCCGGCCTGGTCTACAGCGGACGCCGGGAACTGATGGACGAAGACAAGGCGACGTTCGCCCAGCCGACCGAGCAGCGCAGTCTGGCCGAGGCGATCGCCGGTGCCGACATCTTTCTCGGGCTGTCGGCGGGCGGCGTTCTGAAGAAGGACATGGTGGCGTGCATGAACGCCAACCCGGTGATCTTCGCGCTCGCCAATCCGACACCGGAAATCATGCCCGAGGACGTCCGGCAAGTGCGCAGCGACGCCATCATCGCCACCGGCCGCACCGACTATCCGAACCAGATCAACAACGTCTTGTGCTTCCCCTATATCTTTCGCGGCGCACTGGACTCGGGCGCGACGACGATCACGGACGAGATGGAGATTGCCGCGGTGCATGCGATCGCCGAACTGGCGCAGGCCGAGCAAAGCGAAGTCGTGGCCGCGGCCTACGCCGGGGTCACGTTGAGTTTCGGGCCCGAGTACCTGATCCCCAAGCCCTTCGACCCGCGCCTGATGATTCGCATCGCGCCGGCGGTGGCCGAGGCGGCGGCGGCATCGGGCGTTGCGCTGCGTCCGGTCAAGGACCTCGAAGCCTACCGCGAGAAACTGCAGAGCTTCGTCTACGCGTCGGGCACGACGATGCGGCCGATCTTCAATCTGGCCAAGCGCGCGACGCGCAGGCGCGTCGCGTTTGCCGAAGGCGAAGAAGAACGTGTGCTGCGGGCGGTGCAGATACTCGTCGACGAAGGTCTGGCGCGCCCGACCCTGATCGGCCGGCCCGACGTGCTGGAAAAGCGCATCGAGAAATTCGGCCTGCGCCTGGTGGTGAACCGCGACTACGACCTCGTCAACACCGAAAACGACCACCGTTTCCGCGACTACTGGCAGCGCTATCACGAGATGACGTCGCGCAAGGGTGTCACGGCGCAGTTGGCGAAGATCGAGATGCGGCGTCGCTTGACGCTGATTGGCGCGATGTTGCTCAAGTCCGACGAGGTCGATGGCATGTTGTGCGGCACCTGGGGCACGACCGGCCTGCACCTGCACTACATCGATCAGGTGATCGGCCAGCGCGAGGGCGTCAAGACCTACGGCTGCATGAACGGCCTGATGCTGCCGGGGCGGCTGGTGATGCTGGTGGACACGCATGTGAACTACGATCCGAGCGCCGAGCAACTCGCCGAAATCACGGTGATGGCTGCCGAAGAAATGTTGCGTTTCGGTCTGCGTCCTAAAGCCGCGCTGCTTTCGCACAGCAATTTTGGCTCGAGCAACCAGCCCTCGGCGGTGAAGATGCGCGACACCCTGGCCCTGGTGCGCCAGAAGGCTGCGTGGCTCGAAGTGGACGGAGAAATGCATGGCGACACCGCGCTCGACGCAGCCTACCGC
>Ga0315280_10005401_pt1 | contig 18246 bp, 19 predicted proteins | sample YL17G06_40_MG_FD_203697 | JGI IMG/M metagenome (GOLD analysis project Ga0315280, IMG submission 203697) | Sediment microbial communities from Yellowstone Lake, YNP, Wyoming, USA - YL17G06_40 | ecosystem: Environmental > Aquatic > Freshwater > Lake > Sediment | place: USA: Wyoming | collected... | reverse complement strand
ACGCTATACGTCTGTTAGCGAGAGCTGTTGGTCCGTCATTACTGACGGGAATGCCGTCGTTTGACGACCAAGATCCATTCAGTAGATTCTGGTCTCGTCTCGAAGAGAGCGCCCACAGCGCCCACAGAAGTCACCATCGAGCGGGTTCCCCGCACCACAACCGGGGCAAACCAATGTTCTTCTCGCAGAGACAGATCTGTTTCTCACGACTAGGGCTGTACCGCTGCCAACGATCGCCGCAACGGCAAGTATAAGATATGTATTGAGGGATTGGGGTTGAACACCGAATTCTGTACTGCTAACCGACTCGGTGCTGCTCGCTGTAAGTTCTTGTGTGGTAGTTGAGGCCGATTCCGTGATCGAGGACGCCGATGGAGTCTCATAGGGTATGTTTGCTGGAAGCGCTACAGGGCTCTCCGGCATTTCGTTCTTTGTAACTACCATACTTAGCAATGCCACGGCGTACAGGTTGAGTGTCGAAGGGACCACGACACTGTGGTTCACGCTATACCAATTCAGTAGATCTGTCTGAGCGAAGACTGTGTTCTTCAGCCCAAGAGCGAAGCCAAGTGCAGCTGTTGCAAGAGATCTCATTTGCAGAGGACTGAGGTCTCCATCCCGCACGTTCAGGTCAATGCTTATTGAGACGGCGATTTTGTAGAAGACGCCGTCATTGTTCCACCACCAATACGGCGAAGTCAAGGCCCAATCATCCCTGGTCTGTGTTTGATTGAAGGTTACCTTCACGTAACTCTCGCCAAGCTGTTGAGCCTCGACGAATGTGTAGGGTCTACTTGGCACGTGATACGTGTAGGAGAACCAAGTCTGAGCAAGATTCCAGGTCCGCATAGCTTGGAGAACGGCATCATGAGCATAGTCAGGAGATTCCTGAATGACTACCGGGATCTGCCGAGGCGACCATGCAAAGCCCGCTAGCGGCTGCTCGCACGTGCTTCCGACCACTGCTCTCGCATTGAAAGCACCGATAGTCAGTATCAGAATGACAAGGAGCAAACAAGATGTTGAATTCACCGCCACAAACCACCAGTATGAGCGTGTGGTAATGCGGACTGCTGTTCTGAATTATAATACGCTTGCGTGTAGTCGGGAATAAGGATTTCAGAACTCTAGGCAGTGGTCTTCGCAGGGCAATGGTGCCAAGCGCGTCTCGCAGAGTTTCCTGACAATGAACGCAAACGAAACCACGTCCATATCCAAGCCAATGGAGAGCGCACAATCACGCAATTGTGTTAGACTGGTGATTGGTCGGGGGTACCTTGATGATCGTAGGAATGAAACGTAAAGAGCAAAGCCCGGTTCAATCCAGTCTGAGAGATTCTTGTGCCGTCTGAACGTCGGACCTCGCAACGCTCATATGGAATCCCACAACAGTATCTGCTGGGTGAATTGATGTTGGTTCGACCGCTTCGCGACCTTCGTTGGCTGGTTGCAATGTTCGTTATATGCGTCCCGATAATACTGTGGACATACTGGGCTACGCACGCCTACGTAGTCGTACAGTTTCAGATCTCAGTTGTCGTTGTCGGTACAATTGCAGCAGCAGCTGTGTGGTATTTCTTCGGGGACATAATAGTTGAGGGCGCGACGAGAATATACGAGACGTTTCGTGGGGAAGAACGCGAAAGGATCAGAGAGAGCCAAGTTTACGGGCATTCAGCTGAGCAAGGGATGAAGTATTGCATTGGCTGCAGGACACAGATACCCAGGCGGGCTCGATTCTGCCACGAATGTGGCGCCGAACAACAGTAGTTTCTAATGCGAAACCTGGATGATCACTGCAAACCACGAGCCGACCACGTTGATCACTTTCGCAGAGTTCCTTCGTGAGACTATGATTCTCCGCCGAGAGCCGAACATTCTTGGCAAACTTCAAACCAACAATGGTGGTATCATCGTTACGAGGCCCTGAAGCTAGAGAGGGCGACGACAACTCGTGCACACTGGTGAAAACGGCGTACGATGGTTCGAATTCTGACGCCCCGGTCGTCGGATGAGAAAGAAGACTGATGGTTCGATTTGTCTTCTCCCACTGCAGAGGGGCCTCTTTGTTTGCTAAGGTCACGCTTCCAGTCTTGGGGTTGCACTGCAATGCTCCCGGTCTTCTAAGGCCTCTCAGACAGTACTAGTAGATCCTTGTACCATCGCCAGACGGCCCAATTTCAGCACCGCAGCTTAAGCAGAATCTCGCCGTTGAGATGTTCGCGTACCCACACTTTAGACATTTCTTCACAATCTCATCAGGGATAGGCCCGGGGGTAGGTACGACGCTCCGTCTACTTTGGTTTGAAAAGACAAGCATTGTGATAAGTATTGGTATGTCGGTCGGTATGACAACGGCGCCGCCTATGAAAGTGACGAAATAGTAGAACGAAGAATCAATTAGAATCAAGAAAGTAGTAATCATTATCCCTAGAGCAAGCTGCGGCGACTTGGATCGATAGCCGAACACAACCAACACTATGAGCGCAATTACCAGAATCACAGGAACGACTGTGATGAGGAAATCTGGGGGATCCGAGAAAGCATATGTGAACGAAATGAAATTCCATCCCGAACTCTGCGACCAGTTGAGAAAGAAATTCCAACAAATGGCCTGATCGGAGTAGCCAGAAGAAGAGTACTGCCAATAGACGGGAATTAGGAAGTATGCTGCGGTTCCCAGAATGGTTCGTTTCCATGCATCCATTCGACCCATCTCTAATGAGCAGGAACCGCGGCTCCGCAGAACGTGCAGAAGTGCCTCTCAGTTGGGAGCGCGTTTCCGCATTGAACGCAGAAGATCCGTGATTGACTTCTCAGTGACACATTCTGTTTCGGCATTGCCGCTGTGGTTCCACTCAGCACCTCGACATTTCCGCCCAGTTGGTTACGGATCGCAGTGACCAATCTCTCGTGTGCAGCGTTTACGTTGACGGCGAAGTACCATATGGCAGCGAATAGAACTCCGATGGGGAAGAGCAGAATTGCTACTATGGCCGCCGCTCCCGTGTGGCCAAACCTCGTAGTAATCTGAATAGACGTGGACAAGTCAGGCATTTGGGAAAAAACAGCCTCTCCTCTGGTACTCCCGATTGCGAATTCTATCTTATCGGTGGCATGTTTGATGGCTCTTCCATGAACGTCCACCAAAGCCGCTACTACGGCGATGTTGGTGTCCTGTATATTCTTCAAAGTAGTTAGCGTTGAACTTCCCAAACCCCGACAGAACTCAGTCACTTCAAGGAGATGGAAAACCATAAAAGGTTTGGCAAGAGGGGAGGTTCCATGAACGGCTTCCAATACGTAGCCTTGTTCTTGGGCGCCGTCGCGCTTCTCTCTCTTGTCGCGGGAGCATCCTATGCTGCTGCAGGTGTGTGGGAAGGAAGATGGATTGGCTATGTAGTCAACGCAGTCGTCATGGCAATGGGTTTCGCTATCCTCTTTGCTTACGGAAGTTCGCGAGGCGCAGAAAGCAATAGGGGGATTGACGAAACCAAGAGACTGCTTGAGCAACTCAAGAACAAGGACGACGAAACGAAGGTATACTAGCAATCACGATGAATGAGTCTGGACACTCGGTGAGATGTCTGGAGCTTGGCACTGTCCGAACGACGACGTGGGAAGCGTTCCACCTTCGCAAACCACCTCCCGAACGGTACTGTGTTCCTGTCCGTGTTGGGTCATGCTTGTGTCGACGTGATCGCGTGATACCCCATAGTCGCTCGGCAATCTTATTGTCATTGTTGATTCGAAAGTGCGTCACACATTGGTTACTGGCTAGTTCTTGATCGCATGAAAAGGGACTGCAGAATGCCGGGAGCTTTGAGATCCCGGTCCAGTACATTCGCGAGACCAAGTTCTGGCGTAAGCGTCTTACGGACTTCTTGGACATACGCTACCGGACCACCAGCGGTGAGGATACACTGACCGTGTCAACTGCGCCTGCCATGAGCGGTCAAGGGAGAATCATCCTTCTACTTGAACAGCTTGAAACGATTGCGCAATCAATAGGGCAGCTGAAGATGACAGGCATGGCACAACATGCGGGTAATCCGGTTCAGCAAGATGCATTCGTCTGCTCTAGCTGTGGTCATGAGAACTTCGTCGAAAGCGATTACTGCGCTAGATGCGGCCATGCCCTGAACCGACGTGATGAAACCAGGCTATACTAGGTACGTCTTGGTTGTCGAGGAGTGACGTGACAAGAAGCAAAGGGAATCTTGAGAGGATTTGGGGGTATTCTTCTTCTCACCGGGAGAACGTTGTCTGAGACGACTGATATCGAGACCAGCAATGGGCCCTTGGATGGCGCATCGGCAAAGTCTTAATTGTCACTTGATCTGACTGATGTCTGGTGAAAAGAAGTGCCCTTTTGCACGCGATGTGGAGCGCCTCTTGAAGACGGGGCGTTTTGTCCAAGATGTGGAGCTCAAAGACGGCCGCCGTCTGCTCCTGGACCGCGTGGGGGAACAACGTACATGGGTGGCCTACCGCTCGCTGACTTGGCGTACAGAATCGTGGCAGGTATCATAGATTCCATCATCTTGCTGGTTTTCGAAATCGTCCTCGCAGTCGTCGTTGCAGCGGCTGGAGTCACAATGATCCCGCTTTGGTCTCCATGGGAGACCAGCTACCAAGGAAGCTCGATGATTGGTCTTGGCTTTGTTGGGGTCTGGCTCGTTTCCGCCCTAGTACTGCTGGCAATTGATCTAGTCTACTTCCCACTCTTTGAAGCAACATCCGGCCAAACACCTGGCAAGAAGATAATGAAGGTGAAAGTAGTCAAAGAGAACGGCGCACCCTGCGATTGGGGAGCTGCATTGATACGCAACTTCCTGCGAATATTCGACGTTCTACCTGTGGCTTACCTTCTGGGCGTATTACTCATTGCAACGAACGCCAAACGCCAGAGAATCGGAGACATGGTAGCGAAGACCCTCGTCATCAAGACGTAGACGGATTCCTCTCTACTCGTTGCGTGCGCCAATAAGTAGACCAGAACACGCCCAGCAGCTTGATCTGTCCGTGCGTGCACGAGGAGACTTGCACAAGAAGGGCCGGGGACTCCAATTCTGTTCAGCTCGCATTGAAAGTCATGGTCATGTAAGGTCCCTTTCCGGGCGCGTAGACAAGAGCCACCATGTCTTTGTCCTCCAAGCCACGTCGTTCTCCTTTACGGATCATGTTCCATCCCTGACCTCTCTTGGAAACGGCGAGCCTGTTAAGTGCGTTTACGTCTTCCAGCCAGCATTTTCCGGACTTGTCTAGCGTAATTCGAGCCTGATGGCTTGCAACATACATTCCGGGATCGTCTATCGGAATATCGAGTGGGTGTTTGGTTGAGCAACCCTTCGACCTACAATCATGCCTGCGCCCGATCTCCAGCACGTCACGAATCTCGCACCTTCTGCCCCCGACAATTATGTTTGGGACACCAAACTGCCGCCACGTCCCTTTCAGCAACTTGCGCATGTCTTCTGCAGTCTGGGGTCGGAGTCTCTGGTCCGATTGAACTACTCGTGAGATCACTTCGGAGAGTTCTCTCGAAACCGACGGGTTCTCGTCCCGCGGTGCCTTGAAGAGGGAACCGTCGCTGCGCATGAATTGTCTCGGCTCTTTGCCCGTCAAAATGAAGAACAGTGTTGTCCCCAGTGCATAGATGTCAGATGCTTCGGTCACTTCTCCCGGCCTAATCTCCTGTTCAGGGGCAGTCCAGCCGGGCGAGAACACTACGGTTCCCGGGTGAGACGGGTCCACCTGATGAAGGAAGCCCAACTTCGCAGCGCCGAAATCTATCAGGACGGCTCTGCGGCTGGGATGATGGATGATGTTGGCAGGCTTCAGATCCCTGTAGATAACGTTCCTAGAGTGAACGGATTGGAGGGCATCTAGTATTCTTTCTGCGCAGATTCTAGCCTCATTCTCAGAGGCCGGCTTTCCTTTGAAAGCACTGTAGAAGACCGGCCCCTCAACGTCTTCTTCTACAAGAACGAAATTGCCTGCAGACCTTTTGTCAACATATTCCACAATGTTCGGGTGATTCACCGCGCTTAGTATGTTGGTTTCGTCAGCCAACTTGTCTCTGTAAAGCTTCTCTTCATCTCTGTCTTTGCCTTCCTTCGGTGTCTTCAGTACCACTCGTCGCCCAGACCTCCCCTCCTCGTGCCCCCAATGAATATACCCCATTCCGCCCTCCTTTCGTGGCTTGGACCCCACAATGTATGTCCCCCGCTCGCCAACGATTCTCGAACCTGGAGCTAGAGGAGCCATCAGGATCGCCGCTTCGAAATCATTTAGGCGGCAGCTTCTGACAGGTTCGTTCCACAGCGCGTGCAGAACCTTGCGGTTGTTCGGTTACTATGTCCGCACCTCTGGCAAATCCCTTGAGGGCGTTGGACCGGCGGTCTCTCTGGTCTCTGCTCGACCCTCACAGGTGGTGGAGCGCGCACGCTTGTTGATTGGACCTTTGGATTGGCTCTGTGTTCCATGACCAGACCCAATACGGCGAAGAGCATGCCCACGGCCACGAGTGAATAGACGCCAGGTGTCAGGTCCTCTATGCCGAAGTTAGCTGTTTCTGTGATTGGGGAGTTCATTGTGACCGTGTGTGGATTCAGAGGCCCAGTGTAGTTCCCATCGCCTTCGCCAATCCAAGAAACGAACCTGTAAGGGTCATTGGCTTTCGCTTCGATGTTGACGGTTGAGCCAGAGTCAAGCCACTGCGGGCCTCCGGGTTGTATGGTTGAACCGTCCAACTGAACTGAGCCTGCGCTCTCGGGATTGAGTTTGACGTCCAACTTGTATTGTGTCCCATAGTTTCCTGTCACTGTTCCAGCCTGATTAACATTGAAGCTGCCCGTTAGTCCGGTCTGTCCAAGTCCTGAAGTGGACCTCCAACTGTAACGTTTCCCATCCGCGGTAGGGACCGTAGGCAAGAATGCATAATCAATTCGTGAACTAGAATTGTACCAATCGGTGTAGCGCAGCTGGTCTTGGTTCATGGTGTTCCTTTGGCTCATGGTTGTGATTGTCGCAATGGTTCCAGTCGCGTCTCCATCGATCCCGCTAATTGTGAAATTGACTTGGTACTGGGGTGTGTAATCTGCGGTTATTGTTGCTGGGCCTTGCACGATGTAAGTACGTCGACTATGTAGTTCGGAGTCACTCCAAGAAGAGTAACTATAGCGGATCCCATTGTCACCGGGCACAGTGCCATAAGCAAGTAGTGTGTGCTTTGAGTTGATTGTCCACGTGAAGTTGTGCGGCGTTGTGATGTTTTGGGAGTCAACCCTAATGAAAATACGATCGGCGACTTTGGGAGTCGTGGCCACGGTAATCTTGGCCGTCTGGGCAGTGAAGTTTGCTGTTTCTGTGATTGGGGAGTTCATTGTGACCGTGTGTGGATTCAGAGGCCCAGTGTAGTTCCCATCGCCTTCGCCAATCCAAGAAACGAACTTGGCATCAGGGACCCCGGTCGTAGATATTGGCACAAGCGATGTCTGGTTATGCCAGCTCTCAATCCCGGGTTCTAAGTTGAATGCGGCGTCCACGGGGCGCGCATTCATTGTCAGCTTGTACTGGGTCTTGTAGTAGGCCGTGAAGCTGGTCAAGGAGGAGTTCACGGCAATGTCATGGGATTGTGCCTTACCGTCTGACCATGATGACCATACATACCGAGTGCCGACTTCTTGGGGATCGGGCACGGGTGACGTGGCACTCAAAGTGTGATGGTCACCTGGTGTCCAAGGGAAATCACATGGCGTCTTGTAGGGGACGCCGTCCACTTCGATGAATCCGCTTCCCGCAGGATTCGAAGTCACTGTAACTGTCACTGTCCCCTCTGATCTCGCCTCTTGTATACCTGCCCTGCCAATTGTAGCGCATACTAGAATGAGAAGGAGAAAACATGTTACAAATCGAAGACACTCCATCTTTCTCAATTCGGGATACCTCCAACGGCTGCCACGATTACTGAGATGTTGTCTTGCCCGCCTCTCTCTTTTGCGAGAGCAACCAATCCTGCGCTTGCTTCCTTGGGGTTGGGGTTCTGGAGGACCACTTGCTTGATCTCGTCGTCGTTCAAGTGAATGGTAAGCCCATCACAGCACAGGAGAACGCGGTCTCCGTCTTTCAAGGATGCGCTGTAGATGTCTGCTTCCACTTGCCCATGGTATCCGACAACTCGTGTGATGATGTTGCGCTTTGGGTGAGTTCGAGCTTGTTCCTTCGTGATCTCTCCCCTGTCGACCATTTCCTGTACTACAGCATGATCCTTCGTGAGCTGCATTATCTCGTTGCCGTCGATTAGGTATGCTCTCGAGTCTCCCACGTGGCCGATCACCAACTGTGATTCGCTTATCACAGCTGCGGTCAGGGTCGTCCCCATCCCCGCACATTCAGGGTGGTTCGTGGAGTAGTCCAGAATCCTGCTGTTCGCCTCTCCAATGGCCCGCTTGAGGCCCGCCGGGAAGTCAACTTCACCATTTGTGACAAGCAGGGGCTGAATAGTCTCCGCAACGACACCAACGCCCATCGAGCTGGCCAGTTCTCCCTTCTGATGTCCGCCCATCCCATCTCCGACAATCATTACACAGTGGGATCTTACTCTCGACTCAAAGACGTATTGTGCCTCGATTGTCAAGATGCTATCTTCGTTCAACTGCCTCCTGCAGCCAACATCGGTCGTGCTCCCGATTCTCAGCGACAAGAAGGACACAGAAGGTGGGCCTTTCTCAGTTATCACTTCCCTCTTAATCAGCAGGCGGGGGCGTATCATCACGAATCCGGTCGCGACGAGGCCTATTCCAAGCACCGCAATGAGCAGAGCTACACGGTCCGGGGGACGGTCCGGGGGAAGAACGCCCAGAATGCCGTCCAGCAACTCCTTCTGGTATGCATATAGTACCATCAATCCTAGGGAACACAAGAGAACGAGGATTCCGGCTATCAGCAAACACCTTGAGATTCGAACCATCGTCACCGAGCCGTCCATGACTTGCCGGTTGTCACCAAAAGAGCCCTTATCTGGTCGCGAAACGGATCTTCACAATCCCCGCCACTTCGATTTCGTCTCCCTCTCGCAAGGGTCTCCTGCCTTTTCCCGTGATCTCTTCCCCGTTCAATATCGTCTTGTTCAGGCTTGAGTCGTCCTGAATGTAGAAACCAGTGTCATCGTTTGTTATGGAGAAGTGTTTTCGTGATATCCAGCTTGCTTCTGTCTGGGATGGCAGGTACTTCGCTAGTTCAATCCGTCCGTAGATTCGTGTCGTACCGGGTTGAATCTGCAGCTCAGAACCATCCGGGAAACATAGGATACCGACTTTCTGGGACGGCGTCGCTGCGATAGCTGCTCCACACATTTCGCAGAATTTTGCGTCAGGAGGGTTCAACTGTCCACAAGCCACGTTGGGGCACACAACGTCCTGCGATGAGGAGCTTCTGGGCATGATGACGGCGCCGCCACTGGGGGAAGTCGAAGATGCGCTCCATCCGCAGTTCGGACAGAACGCCTCTCCGTCGGGAATCGGCTTTCCGCAGTCTGGGTTGGGGCAAATGCTCAAGACAGCTCACGTGATGGTCTCATCAGGACTCATGCTAGGCAGAACGCTAGCGCAGTCTCGTTCCACACCGTTTGCAGTAGCCGGCAGATGCCTTGTTGCTTGCGTGGCACGACGGACAGAATATGCCTGCGCCTTGACCCAGGGATGTTGCACATCCCTTGCAGAAGGTAGCGCCGGGCCTGTTCCTCACTCCGCAGCTGGGGCAAAGCAAACCACGCGGCTGTGGCGGGGGAGGAAGAATTCCGGGTTGTCCTTTTCCTCGATGGATCCATCCCCTCCAGTAGGCGATTCCGACGACAGCCAGTATCGCCACCAGTCCTACGATCACCAAGGCGATTGTCCAGTCAGGTCCAACCGTTATCTTCGTGGCAGTGCTTTGCGCCTTTGCATACTGGTCGCTTCCATCGTAGTAGGCTACTATCTTGTAACTACCCTCAGCTGGAGGAGTGAACTCGTACGAGAAACTGCCGTCAACTTCTGTAGTCACGCTATCCGTGGTAGGTTCAGGCCCTTTGATCTCGATCCTGATGGGTACATTGGCTAACTGGGGATCTGTGGAACCTGTGAGGGTGATACTAGGTGTCGAGCCCGTGATGATATCTCGACCAACGTCTGCCTTGTCAGCCTCAAGAGTGATCTTCACCGGCATAGAAGTGGCAGTGAAGGACACTGAGGGTGCTACTGTTGGCTTGTGCAGTTTGTCACCTGCATAGCTGGCTTGCACAGTGAAGTCTCCCGCCTTGCTTGGTTTGTAGTTATAGCTGAAAGCTCCCGCGGCGTCGGTTTGCGCAGTTGCTGGTGTCGAGCCCGCAGATGATGTGAGCGAGATTATGACATAGGCCCCGACTATGGGGTTCCCGCTTGCTGATTCTGTGAGCCTTCCAGAGATTACTACGTTGTCTCCTACGTTGACTTGCGAGGGTTTAGCATCAATCGATAGAGCGCTCTCTGGGATCTCGACCTCTATCGCCACAGCTTGACTTGAGGAGGGCTGATAGTTACCTTGGCCAGTGTAGTCTGCTCTGACTGAGTACGTTCCTGGATTGCCAGGTTTCCATGTGCACGTGTATGAACCAGCAGAAACGGGACCGGAACAACCAGGCAAGCCGTTCCATCCAGACCCGGAATTGTACGACATCGTGATTGTTCCCCCCGACACGGGGATCCCGCTTTGGTCGGTGGTCGTGGATGTCAAAGTGACACTGTCTGTGGTCTTCAAGCTGGCCGCGGAGGCGGAGAGCCGTGTAACTGTTGCGCCGCCTTGAGTCTTGTAATTGAAACGTGCGATGTTGTCCACTTGGGCTCCAGTGGTAAGATCGAGCATCCATATTCGCCAGCTATGGGTTCCCTGTGGCTCGAGCTGTTCGAATATGAATGGCCCCCACATCCACTGTCCAGCGTTCCCGAGAAACTGTCTCCATATCAACCAGTGACGGGACGGTGATGAACCGGGTGGGTAGTATTCTGCGACCCAGACTCGTGATCTTGCGAAATTGGTCTGTATGAAGAAGAAGACAACGTCACTGCCTTGAAACTCGGTCTTCCTGTTTCCTTGTGCGTCCGTGAACCATGTCATGAAAGGTCCGCCAGTGGTCGTTGTCGTAGTAAGGGTGAGCGTGTATATTTGCCCCGGAAGCTCCCCATCATTGGGAGGGAACCAAGGTTGGGTGGGGTCCTCGGGGGGGAGGGGTGGTTCTCCCTGGGCGGCAGCCATCGTCGAGAACTGAAGCATCATCAAAATACAGAGGCTAGCAGCAAAGATGGGCGCATACTTACATTTCATGTTCTCATCACCTCAGAATCACCGGATCCTAAACTGAAGCTTCGCCACACCGGCAGGGTTGATCTCATCGCCCTCCTTCAGTTCACGCCTGCCTTTGCCTTTGATCTCCTCCCCATTCAGGAGCGTGTTATTCGCGCTGTTCATGTCTTCCACGTAGTACCTTCCTTGGTCCTGATAGATTGCAAAGTGCTGTCTTCCAATGTACTTCAGGTCGCTATCCGGTATCTTCGGAGACGGAGTTGAGAAGTCGAGTCTGCCAAACATCCTACTCGGTGCGGGAATGCGAAGTTCGGAGTTGTCTGGGAAAACGAGCACGCCTGCTCGTGCAGGTGGCGGCGGGGTAGGAGGAGGGTACGCGGGCGGCGGTGCAGCGGGAGGATACGCCGGCAGAGGGGGGGCTGCACCCAGCGGAGTCGCACAACGTTCACAGTAACGTGCGTCGGACTCGTTCATGAGTCCGCATTTTGGACATGGGACACCACCAACGCTAGGAGGAGGTGTCGGCCCCGCTGCGCCACCCACTTGATAGCCGCAATCGCCACAAAAGCCGTCGCCAGGTTCGATTAGTCCACCGCAACTAGGACAATTCAAGCGTTCTCACCTCCGACGAATCGTAGTTCTTTCCTTAATTGCCTTGCGCTCAGATTCGGTGAGAACCCGTGTTTTCGCCGCGTCGATTCCTTCCTTGAGACGCGTTACTGTATCATCAGCCGTCCTGCTCTGCTTCAGGACGGTCTGAGCGTTGGGATCACTCTGGATAGTACGCAACGCGGTTTCAGCTTGCTTCAGGGCGGCGGTGTCACCTTCTATTCCCTTCTGGAGGACCATTGTGCCTTCGCTGGCTCGCATGAGCACGGTCGGGTAGGGGTTTGTTTCTCGACTGTACTGAAGAGCGTCGTCGGTCGCATTGACATAGACCTCCTGCGATTGACGGCCCAAGTCTGCACGAAGCAGGGGGTACCTTCCTGGGGGACTCGGTGGGAACCGCACTCGGAAAACTAGGTTTTGTTCCTCTCCAACAAGGATGTCTCTGAGGGGAATCGTGCACGTATTTCTAGTGGTATCGATGCGTTCCAATCGTGTAAGCATCGGGCGTACAGAATAGATGTCAACGAACTGGGCGTTCGGCATAACCGAGACTGACAATTGAGGGTTCCGCACCACAGTGCGACTCATCTCCGTGACCTGCTCTTGGAAGATCTGGGGCAGATTGTAAGGATCACTGACATGGTGCCAAAGTCCTCCGCCAACTTGCGCCATCTGGGTGAGCAGTCTCTCATTGTAGTCTGGACCCATTCCCAAGGTTGTGACTGTGATACCGTACTGTCGAATCTGACCACAGATGGCGACCAAGTCTGCGTCTTTGGTTCTGCCTTTCGTGGGCTGGCCATCAGTCAACAGGATTATCCTGCTGATTATTCCCGGAGAGGCGCTCATCTTGCAGACCTCTTCATACGCCTTCTGTATCCCACCGTAGAGGTCTGTCTCAGAGCCTAGGCTAATCCCGCGGATGGAATTCTCGATTGAGCTGGCGTCGGAAGCCTGGGCAGGGGGAACTACCACTCTAACCTTGGATTCGAAGGAGATCACAGACACCCAATCTGATTGCGAGAGGGACCTCACGAGCAAGCATGCAGCCTCGATCGCCTGATCAAACTTCTCCCCGCTCATCGATCCGCTGCAATCTACTGCCAAAGCGATGTTCGATGACTGGAATTGTCTCGCGGCAACCTGTGTCTGTGCGGGAATCAGATCAACGGCAACGAACAAGACCGCAGGTGAATTCGCTTTCACGTGCTCACGATTCACAGTGCACTTGAGATCGGTTCTGACGGACAAAAGTCATCAATGCAATCCGTGTGGGTCGTGGGATTAAATGACTTTCGATCATCGCCACGACTTGGTCCCAGCGATAGGCTGGCGTTGCCTTCTTGAGAACCCGTATGCTGCAAGTACTAACCCAAAGAACATCGGCACGAACATGGCCGGGGATATTTCGGTCTCGGAAGATGCACCCCAGAGGCCGACCGCGACACCGAGAGTTCCCCCAAGATACCAGAACCAAGGATGTCTCATGATTCTTTCGTAGCGGGTTATGGCGCGAGCTCCTGGAAACAGAGTGTGCTTCAAAGCTGCGAGAGAAAAGAGGGCCGGCACAACAGATGATGCAAAAAGACCCGCCATAACAAGAACGGAGTCTGACGGTGAGAGTCCTGCTATCCAGTTGTAGAAGGTCTGGTCAAGTAGACTCATTAGCATGTAATAGATCCCGGCAAGAGCCAACAGTGTCCTACCCGCTCGACTTCTCCAAAATGGCACATCTTTCACCGCCATGAAGACGTACTCGAACGGAGCCTACTTCCGCACCTAACGCAGTATGATACGGTTGCTCTATTCAGATGCCCGCAGGTCTCGCATATCGTAGTATCGGCGCGGGAGGGGCGCCGTCCGAGTACTACTCTTGTGAGCCCCATGAAAGTCCTCTCCACTTCCGGAAGGAACAGTACAAGACCAAGGCTCAGTGTGAGAAGGAACCGCCCGGCGAAGTGTGCGTCGGGATTCGGAGCAGATGTAGCCGCCGTGATACCCACCAGGTAGCAGAACTGATGCCAAATTGGGTCCAGCCAAAGAGGATGCGCATTGATGTCCACGCCCGGCAGTTCAAATGGCAGGGCACGTCCAGAAGCCAAGTACGCGGCCAACACTGCGCCGACAAGGAGTATTACGGAGATGAGCAGTTGCAGCCTTCTTTTCGTTCTCGGATTCATGTGACGCAACCACTCCTGCAGGAATGTTCCGCTGTCAATATGATATAGGCCTTCCCCATGCGAGGACTGGCATGACCATGATCTACACTGTTCCAGTTGCACCCCTACTGAACATCAAACAGACCAGCCCCGAATCGGAACGAAACATCAGATGAGGATGAATGATCTTATAATCTTGGGTTACACTCAAGTTCAGAGGCGGCGTGGAGTCGTAGTCGTCGTATCTCTCGAGCGGACGTGAAATTGAGACCTGCCATAGTGCCGAGAGAGGTTCTGAGAGCATTCTCCGTAGGAATCCTCCGCAATGAGAGACATCACGGAGGTCGCAATTCGGCGGGGTGAGAAGACACTGACAGGTTCCTCGACTCAGGATCGGAAATCAATGCCAGCGGGGCTAATCCTTAATCTGTTACCTGGAGCAGGAGTGATCTACGCTGGAAACACGGTCATCGGATTCTTCTACATTGTCGTCTTTCTAGTTTCAGTCTATGCATATGCACCATTAGCAGCTGCGGTCGTGCTAGTGACTTACATACATACCGCGGCCGCTATCAGCGAGCGAAACACGCGGATCAAGGAATCTCTAGGGACCTCGGAAGTATTGATCCCTCCCCCGTCAGCATTCCAGTTGAAAGCCACTCAACCCGACCTTGGAAGTCAGGTCGCTTCTTGCTACAGTTGTGGAGCAGAGGTATCGCAGACCGCCCGATACTGCAAAACGTGCGGCCTGATGCTCGACAAGACTCGTGGGTCCGATTCAACGCCGGTGGCAGGACCTGCGAGTTCTTGCCCGAATTGCGGAGGAAATGTCTCGCAGGGTGCGAAATACTGCAAGTTATGTGGTCAGTCACTGGACAGGACGCGAATATGGTGAGCGGTTCGCCTCTTCGACGTTCCTCTTCACCGCGATAAGAAGAATGACCATTTCTCATGCAGGTACACTGCAACACTCGCCCACGTGAGTTGAGCATCAGGACAAAGTCGAAAAAGCTTCGCTCCTTTCCGGAGCCTCAGTGGGTGAATCGGACATGCTGAGACACTGACAAGTGCAGAACCATGAGGCCCAGAATGCGGGGCTCAGGATGCTAGGACCTGCTATCTCTTTTCGCAACATCCACTAAGTGGCGTAGTCTGCGAATGCATGTGCACACTAGCCCGAAGTCTGGAACGGACAAGGGACATCTGTCAGCGGGTGCGTATTCGAACGCTGAGTAACGCCATAGTGCCGGTCAATCAGGGTTGCTCTCGAAGGCGCACCGTGGGTGCTTCGATCAACGTTCTCTCGTTTACAACCTGTTCGCTTCGGACTCTAACCGTGTCATCCGCAAGGCTCATAGGTGCATCCGCGGTTCTCCATAAACGATGTACCCTTGGCCCGGCCGCTCCGCGAGCTTTGGTCGTTTGTTGTGATGTTCATCATATGCATTCCAATAATCGCCTTGACCTACTTGAAAACTGGCACAGTGAACGTCGCAGTTCAATTCCAGGTTGTGGTGCTCTTTGTAGGGACAGTTGCGGCAGCGGCCGTATGGTACTTCTTCGGAGAAGCGATAATCGAAGGCGCAACACGAATCTATGACACCTTCCACTCACAAGAGCGAGGAACAGGCCCTATCCGGCCCCATGAAACCCGTGAGCACCAACGCAACATGGAGATGAAGTACTGCATCGCTTGTGGAGCAGAAATCCCACGACAGGCTCGTTTCTGCCGTGAATGCCGCGCAGAACAGTGAAGGAAGAACGCGTTTCATTTCATGCACATTGAGCCGCCACAACTTCATTCCAAGTCCGCGCCGACTGTGAAAACCGAAGCAGCAGCCGGTAACAGTCTGAACGTATTCCGGTCAGATGATAATGCGATGAATGGGTTGAGAATTCGTTTGTTGAACGATGCCAAGCTCAAGCTAGAGGTCGCTAGTATGCTCGGTACCATGAGAAATAGGAGAGGTACGAAGCAGGTTGGCAGTCTCATTCAGCATCCTTCAGACTGGAGAATAGGCAACCGTTTCGGCTGCCAAAACATTCCAAGTTCACCGCCTTTAGGCTGAATCGCTTGCCATCCTGCAGAGATCCAATGCAGCTGCACGCTGCCTCAATTGTCAGACATTTTCTCGGCTCTCTTCTGGTCTGGCTCAGTAGACTGTTCTTCGCTCAGGATATCGGAGTGTGACCGTTTCGTGAGGTTGTTGACCAGGGTGTCAAAGTGCCCTTCAGAACACCTTCGTATCGTCATCTAGGGGCTGACCACAGCTGCGACAGGCCTGACTCAATGGTGGGTTTCGATATCGACATTTAGGGCACACTAGTGTTTGTGGAACATCCTCTCGTCTTCTGGTTCTTCGTCCGAGGACGTATCCGACGGGAATCAAGATCGCAAGAGCAACCAAGAGCAAACTTTCGTTGGAAGAAAACGGTGACACGGTAGCAGGACTAGTCACCGTAATAGTTGCTGACTGTGCGACAGTGACTGTGACGACTTGCGTGACTCTTTCCGTTACAGTCGTTGTGAATGGTTGAACAACCACACGAATCATGTGGTTCACTTCTATGGTCGGTGCCCCGGGGCCGGAAGCCGAACTCGTTCCGCTCCAGTCCACACCAGGACCCCAAGGTTCGTCAGGCGGCCCATTCCAAGTGTAGCTCCTCTTGCTAACGGGGGCCGTCTTGTCGTCGCAGAGCCAAGGTGTACTTGGATCTGAAGTCCACTCCCACCCTATGTAGAAATCTCCGGGCCCGACTGTTACACCATCGGTTGAAAGATTGACTTCATACCAGCCGCTCTCGAACGTCAGATGGTCTCGAATATCTTTAGTGATCACGGGCTTGAAATTGCTATCCAAGACGTATGCCTTGCCCTCTGCTCTGTCGCCTTCTCTTTGCTGCATACGGTATCTCAGTATTGCTATCTGCACGGGATTCTCGACCGTGAATTTCACAGCATCTATCGTTCCGCGCCCGTGAACAAAGCAGACGTCACTGGTCCCATCATCGTAAGCGAATATCCATGCGAACCCACTCCGTACTGGAGATAGCGTCAATACGACGGATTTCGCAGTTGACAGCCCGTCGCTTTGATAGGATGCCACGGAGGCGGTGTAGGTGCCAGAGCTGGAGTAGGTGTGGATATCAGGGAAGTAATGGTCCTCCCCAAAACCATCGCCCCAATCCCAGTGGATCCTGGTGACCGTCACACCCGGACTGCCCGGAAGGGTTACTCCATTGATACTTACAGTCAAGCCTGAGATATCCGGAGTCAAGAGTTCCAAGCTCGGAGGGGCTTGGGCGCCCACCACCTCGACAGAACCAAGGACAAAGAGAGCAAGAACCAAAGCTATCACAGTTGCTCTCATCTAAGATCCCATCGAGGACTACGCGGTGTTGCCCTATAACGTTGGTGTGTCCGCGTGGCAACTGTGAGGACAACGTTCTTGACTGGTGCATGAGGAACGCGATGTCGCCCATAATCTCGGCCGTTTCCATATTGAATATCACCTTCTCTAAGGGCAGGTAACGAGCAATATCCAGTCTTTCTGGTCACATGCATGCGGAAATGGCCGAGCGAAGGCCTAGAAAGAATCCCGTGTTGGCAAAAGAGACGCGTGAAGCGTGCCGGACATGTTGGGGAACCGGTGATTGCAGTTCTTCCTGGTTGGACCTCGGGGACTGATGCACGGGCATGGACCAAGTCCGACACGGACATTGGTTCCTGAAACGTAAACACTAAAGGGAGGTGGACCCCATCACACTTTGGAACGGGAATTTGGGAGAGGTCTTGTGTAATGGCTCTTCTATCAATCGGAGGGCAGGGCGAAGAAGGAGCGCATCCAACTGCCCTGAGCCACAAGAACCAGCAGACCCACCATGTATACGCAGTGGGCCCCTTCGGCCCCACTAACTGTCGAAACGGAATTAGAACAGGGAGCATCTTGCCAGAAATTAGATTCGAGACTCGATAAACCGCGGTTTTCCACGGTGAAGGGTATGGATTCGGCACTAAAAATGTGATGAATCCCTCCGGACCCGCCACACTTCTTGGGCGAGTCCTCACAATCGGCGTTCCCCCGGCTTTTATATCAACGGCAGAGAAGCCTTGAGGCCGCATCGAATGGCACACAAGAGACTCCTGAAGGACCCT
>Ga0315280_10005399_pt1 | contig 18252 bp, 22 predicted proteins | sample YL17G06_40_MG_FD_203697 | JGI IMG/M metagenome (GOLD analysis project Ga0315280, IMG submission 203697) | Sediment microbial communities from Yellowstone Lake, YNP, Wyoming, USA - YL17G06_40 | ecosystem: Environmental > Aquatic > Freshwater > Lake > Sediment | place: USA: Wyoming | collected... | reverse complement strand
ATTAGTTCCCTGACTATTCCGCGAAAATCAGTCACTATTCACCCACTTCTTTATGGCTATGCAACCCTCCTTCTGGCCACGAAGACAATAATCAATCCCACCACTACTACTGCGCCTATAATCCCCCCGATGAGTGGCCAGTTGGTTGGTGGTTTAGCAGGTGGAGGAGGTGGCGGCGGCGGTGGTGCAGCAGGAGCTAGAACTGGCTTTTCCTTTACCTTAAATGAGCCACTAAGTCCATCAACCCCGACTGAATAGCTGCCGGCCACATTCTTTGCCGTGGTGAGGGTTACCTTTTCACTGGCACCGGGATTAAGTGTTATATCCTTGGTTACTTCTACTACACCATTTATCTTAAGCGTCACCTTATAGCTGCCAGAGGCGGTACCGGTATTGGCGACCGTGACGCTGATGGTTACCGTTTCTCCGATATTAACCTCAGTTGGGGATATGGACAGGTCACGGGTAGTAAAGATGGCAGCCGGTGCCTTTCCCGCAGTGGTGAAGCTACCTTCATCAGATACCGCCAGATTACCAGCCGCATCCTTGGACATGGTCTTGTAGTGATAGATGGTACCCGGGATCAGGTCAGTCAGGTGGACAAGGTGGTCATAGACCATCGCCGTGTCCAGGGGTGAGAGTTTGCTTGGGCTGGACCAGTATTCTACCTGACTGGTACTCGCTTCATTTGTCCTCCAGCTAATATCGGCACTGGTTTCAGTGATAGTGGAGGCTAATATATCTGAGATTGTGGGAGGTGTGGTATCAGGCGCTCCTCCCCCGCCTCCACCACCGCCAACGGGTGCCGGTGTCCCGGTGGTAAAGGTTATATCCGTGCCATAGCTTGTGCCTTGACCCACTGCCTTAGCCCGGAAGTGATAGGTAGTACCAGGCGATAAGCTGCTCAAGGGGGCACTGAATGTGCCGGTGCTGGTCATTGTCTGCGGGCTGGTCTCGTTGCCATAGGCGGTAGTAAGCCCCCACTCAAAGGATACCTGAACCGATGTAGCAGTTCCCAGGTCAGTTAAGTTGCCGTTCAAGGTAGCTGTGGTAGTGCCTACAGCCGTAGCCGCATTACTGGTAACTGTGGGGGGAGCAGTTGTTATGGTTACCGTGAGGTTAAGCTGTGTAGTCTCACCACTATGCCACGCAGCGGTTTGCGCAGCGGCTACACCATTTACATAGAAAGTTAAAGTAGCTCCGTCAGTTATAAATCCCTGGACAATAAGGTCCAACCATGGAGAGGTAGCACTACCATACTTGCCGACCTCAGTGGTCGTAAGCGGGTTGCCGGTGCCGGTTGTCACCCCTGTGCCCCTAGCTTCAACTCTGGTGCCAATCGGCGCTGGACTACTATTCACAGTTAACGTGCCATAGAAAGAATGCGGCAAAGGCGGTACGCCATCAGCGTAAACCGGGACAGACCAAGCTAGTATTAATAAAGCTACGGCTAAAAGCGCAACTATTTTTGCTTTCATAGGCTATCTCCTCTCAAAGGGGGGGCTCCGCGATGGCGAAGCCCCCCCTTAATCGATTTACCTCCCCAGCGGCATCGGGGTGAAGGTAAAGCCAGCCAGGGTGCCGTCATTCAGCATGAATACCCAGTAACCGTAAGTCCTCAACATCCAGCCATTGGGTGCATTGCCGTCGCCGTTCCAGTCAGCAATAGCTCCCCCGGTGTAAATCCAGCCGGGCTGGTTTATCGGCGGGCAGACGACTACCTTATAACCGGCTAGTCCGCCACCGACTTGCTCAACACTTACTAGGGCTTGGCTGGCTTTTAAGCCGCCTACTTCTCCCTGTTGCATTCCTAAGTAAGCCAAGCCTATCAGGTTCCAGCCTGCGTATAGCTGCTTGGAAGGTACGGAGACATTTGGACTGTACAGTATCGAAGCTGTGTCAGCTGAGGCCATCCTGACGTATATGGCATCGCATGGCTTCAGGACATAGTCATCGGTCAGCGCTACATATAGCTGGGTTTGAGCGTTGAAGCGATAGGCCGGGCTCGTTGCATATATGTTAAGCCCGTCACCCAGGTCTATATACTCACCCCAGGTATCGCAGGCCGGGTCAAGGGCTATAGGAGTGGAGAAGACGTTCCAGCCGGTACTTAGATGAACCATGGCGAATCCAAAGTAGGCAATATTGTCATCCAGTGCCGTCTGGAACCTCCGAGTAAGCCACGGCTCATAGGCTACACTGCCAACTACCGTGTTGCCAGTGCCACCTGGGTTCCAGTTTTGCTCTTTCGGTCCGCTGATATCACCCCACCAGTTCCTTCCTGCATCGGCGCTGCCACCTGTAGCTAGCTCCAGTCCGGCAGTAGTGTTGTTGGTGATGTCATTGAACTGAATAGTGGCAGCCTTTACATCAGCCAGCAGCTTAATACCGGCCGTCGCGTTGCCTTTGATAGCGTTTTTCTCGATAGTCAGGCTACCAGTGCCACCGGTGACGACCTTATCTACCTTTATCCCGATCAGGCTCCCCGCTACACCCTGGATCACATTCTTGCGGATGATAAAGACGTCATTAGCCTTTACCTCCTCAATCCAGATGCCGTAATCGGTGTAATCGGTAATGGTCAGATTCTCGATGGTGACATTACTCCCTGTCAGCGGATTGATGCGGATGCCGCCATGGATAATCGTTCCCGTGGTACCGGTAATGGTTAGCGGCCTATTTATAGTTACGTTTCCGGTGTATGTCCCGCTTCCCAGCGTCACAGGAACGCCGGGAGGAGTATCAGCAATCTCATGTCCCAGGTCACCCGCTATAGTGGTAAAGCTCCACGAGTAGGCTGAGGCTAATGGGTTGCCAGCAGCATCAGTAATAGCTGTGCTTAAGGTAGCGGTATAGGTCGTGTTTCCAGCTAGGTTGGCGCTGGGAGTGAAAGTAGGCGTGTAGGTGGCACTATTGTAGGTTACCATACCTGAGACAGCGCTAGCACTTAGGGTAAAGCTGCTGGTGGTTATCGTGGATGCTCTCATAGGCTCACTGAAGGTAGCAGTTACTACTGTATCCACAGTCGCATCGGTAGCACCAGCTGCAGGTGATTTGCTAACTACGGTGGGTGGTGTGGTATCCAAAACAATGGTGACTGTAGCTGTACCAGTAGCAACGGTAGCGGTTATGGTATTCGCCCCTTCCACCAAGGTGACATTGCAACTCCAGTTAGTGGTGGTAGGATAGGTGACTGCTCCAAATGTGGCCGCAGTATTGGCAGTTAAGACTACTGTAGCTCCTGCCTCCATAGTGCCAGTTAACGTCTGAGTGGCAACATTAATTGGGGTAGTCACCGCATTTATCGTTACTGCCGGGGCTACGGTCTGCACCGTAAAGCTATCACTAGCGTAGTTCGCCTCAGCGGTGGTATTGGTGGCAGCATCGGTTGCCCTGACATATACCGTATGAGCTCCATCAGAAAGCTCAGCGGTGGTAAAGGTGTAGCCCTCACTAAGGCTGTTAAAGGCACCGTCACTGGCAGTAGCGGCCGTCCAGTTCCCACTATCAACCTTATATTCCACCGAGCTGATATTGGTTAAGGTATCGGTTGCTGTCCCGGTGAAGGTTGGGGTATTGTACTTGGTGGGATCAGGGGTTAGCGGGGTGATAGTTACTGACGGTGGTGTGCTGTCAGTAACCGTCAGATCACGCTGAATTGGGTCCGGCCCGCTAGCACTGAAAGCGTAGGTCTCATTGGCTACATTGCCATTGACTTCGAAAGATATGGTAGCCCCATGGTCATCAGTAGTACCAGAAACAATAAGATCAAGCTCTGGTGAACTTGAGCTACCATATTGGCCTGCAACCGTAGTGGTGATACTGCCACGCTCCACCCCTCCTATCTTAGCTTTGACTATGGCCCCCGCCTGGGCTGGGGAACCGCCTATGGTCAATGTCCCATAGAAAGAATTGGGCGGGGGTTCTATGCCGGCATACACAGGGATGGCGCTGAGCAGCAGCATCAGGATTATCAAGGAACAGAGAAGCCATCCTCTCTTGCTTTTCATCATATTTTCCTCCCCAATTTTGTGTATTTTTTTGTCCCCAATATCCACTAAATTTATGGGGGAGGGGGAGTTGGGGACCCCCCCTCCCCCACACGTCCAGATTGATTCAAGCGTGCACTACACCCGCAGGTTTAGTTAAGGTCTGGTGCTATCGGTGTCATTTCAAATCCTGCCAGGGTGACGTCGGGATTCTGCATGTAAATCCAGTATCCCAGACCAGCGTACATCTTGTCACTTACGTTAGCCTGACCGTAAGAGACAGCCCAGGACGTTCCGGGGTTGCCGTACATATCTGTCTGGGTGAAATTTACTGACGGGCTGACTACCTGGGAGTAACCGGGCAGACCAGCCGCTGTCTTGGCAACTGAAGCCACAGCATCGTCCGCATCCATGCCACTTGACGAAAGGTATGCCAGACCAATCAGGTTCCATCCCAGCGCCAGAGATTTGCTCGGAGAAGAGAAGACGCTGGCCTCAAACTTGAGCAGCACGTACTTTTCCGCGCTCATCTTGACGTAGACGGCATCGCACGGGTTCAGCACTTTGGTGGCGGGTACTATCGGCTGCCAGCCGCTATCATAGTAAAAGCCGCTGGTATAGCCGGAAGGAATGAGCTCGAGAATAGTGCTGGCTCCGGAGATGAGCTTCACCGGCGTGGACAGGGTGTTCCAGCCGGCAACCAGCTTCATGGTGGCCGCCTGGTAGGAAGCCTTGTCAGCCACTACAGTTGCCTTGGAAACATGCAGCCACGGGTAGTAGATAACATTATCGGTAATCTTGTCCCCAGTGCCATTCGGGTTGAGCTTGGTAACCGTAGTTCCGGAAGTGTAGGCGGGGCCGCTGGCACTGCCGTACCAGTTATACTTGCAGTCCTGGCCGTAAGTAATGGAGCCTACTGTATAGCCTGCGTCTACCTTGATGGCATAATACCCGCTGGCAGTGTTATAGATATCGTTGTACTGGACAGTCGAGGTGGCTGTTGCTTTCTCTATGACAACCGCGCTGCCATGAGAGGCGGAGTCAAAAGAGTACTGTCCGGCACACCCGGTGATGGTGTTGTTCTTTATCTTCACCGTAACGTTGTTTGTGCCTTCGACGTATACGCCGTAGCCATAAGCATTAGTGATATTGTTGAGGGTTACGGTGACCGAATCAATGTAACTAGCTAGGCAAATGGCCAACTGCCCGTTGTCTATGGTGTTGTTGCTAATAGTAGCAGCATGCTTATCACCAGTAGCGACACCACCGATAGCGATCCCGTACTGGCCGCAGTTGTACAGCTTGTTGTCGCTAATCGTCACGCCACGGAACGTGCCAGTTGCACTATGCCCAACTGAAAAGACGATGGAGCCAGAGTAGCTATACTCGCTACCCATATTCGGCCAGGTAGTGACGCAGCTGTTGAAGGTGTTGTTGCTCACCGTGGCTGAGGTTATGTTGGTGCCGTTAGCGAACCAGATTACACCCTGTGAGCATGTGTCGGCATTCGGCTCTATGTTGTTGAAGACGCAGTTACGCACCGTGACGTAGTTTTTACCTATGTTCCGGATAGCAATGCGAATGTTGATGGTACTCCTCAGCCGCTGGAAGGTGAGACCATCAATGATTACCGGGGTGGTGGCGCTACCATCCGTGGTCACGTCTATTACCTTGGCGACCTCCTGAGTGTTCCTGATGATGCTGAGTGCGGCGCTATTCGCCGATGTCAGCGTAATCGCCTTGTTCAGGTTGATGTAGCTGTCGTTATCCACCTCGTAAACATATGTTACGCTTGTGGCATCACCCAGCTTCACCGTATCACCAGGCATTGCTGCAGCGATGGCGTCGTTTATGTAATCCGAGGCGTATTTCTGGACAGAGGGGGTATTATCGCCAGTCTCAGCGGTAGGGGTAGCTAAAGGTGGTCCATAGGTATTTATCGGGGTATTGCTGCTATCGTAGAGTGAAACCGCCGGGGCGACGGTAAATGACCAGGTGGTCGAAGCTTTGGGCGAAGTGGTAGCAGCGTCCGCGAAGGTAAGGGTATGAGTCCCGGCGGAAGTGCCCTTGTAGTACACAATCTGAGCTGCGATATCGGGGTCCGCCTGAGTCACGGAGAGGGTGGTTACTTCAGTCCAAGCACCACTGCCGTCGGGCTCAGCATTCGTATAGAACTTCCCAGCTCCCAAGGGCGAGGTAGTCAGGTTTACCGTTACCGTGGCGCCCTTGGCGTTGCCATTGGTGTCAGCTATGGTCACCCATATCTGGCTACTGTACATGTTAATCATGCTGGCGTTGTCAGAATACCTGTCAGCAGGAGTGCCGATTTCGCCGTTGGCAACAATTATCTTGGTGGCAGTACCTGCCTCAACTGCATATGCTGTACCTAAGAACCACTCACTATCCCGGCTGGTGCGCACCATGGCTTTATAGGTATCTGCAGCGGTTGTCGGGTTGGTGATGCCAGCATCGTATAGTATCTTCATATAACAAGCAGCTCCAGCCGTAATGCTAACAGATGTCGTAGCGGTTACCTGTCTCGTATTGGTGTCAAGAGTGGCTGATGGAGAGACATAGTAGGTAGCATTATCACTGCTGAACCAGACATTACCGGTTATGGAGCCGGCGAATGTCGTCCCTATTGGGAACATTACGCTTACCGTGCTCTCACTCGCTGTAAGTGCCCCAGTCTCGGAAGTGGTGAGCGCAAAGATATACTGTGTCGCGGCTCCAGCCGTAGCTGAGCTGAGAGTAGCCGTGCTCGCGCTGGCGATGCTGTCACCCAGGGCAAAAGCAGTAGACGGTTGTGGAGCAGTATCCTTGCTGGTGGCCACAGACACCGTGTAGGTGCTGGCTTCAGTGTTGGCTGCGGTAATATGGCCGTTTGACGTAAACTTTACCCAGACATCACCGAGGGCAGCTATGTTGATCGGCGTCTTCACCTGCACCCGCTTGCCGCCAACCGTGGGAGTAGCTGTAGCGACGGTGGGTTGGCTTGACGCAGAAGTCCCGAAGCTCACGTCGGATGCCGCTACTGCGCCAACCGTGAAGCTGTCGGGGAAGGTTACTGTAACGCTGTCCACGCCACGACTAAGGGCGGTGTTGCCATTTTTAAAGTGTATCAGGTACACGTTTGCTGTGGAACTTACAGCATTTATGGCGTTGGTGTAAGGAAATTCCACCCAGACGTTACTTACGGAAGTGGCGGCACTGGCCGGTGCTGCCGGTACTAATGCCAGCATCAGGGCGCACACAACTAACAGCGCCAGCCCAATATGCCCTAAAAGCCTAAATTTTCCTTTCATCAGATTCTTATATCCTCCTCAAAATGATTTCATTGTACTGATTCGATTAACCTTTAGCCTTCTCCGATAGACATCACCTCCTTTCAGCTATCCCGGTTGGCTTTGGCTTATCCTTCCAAAACTCGACCAGCTCCTGAATCAGACCGTTATAGCTCTGCCCCGGGTGCTTCACTGAGTCTAAGTCAGCCTTGGTTTGCTTCGATATGCTGATGGTAGTGCGTTTCGCCTTGTCGACCACCATGACTCCTCTAAAACTCTAAACTTGCCATCCAGGGCTATCTACGGTATTATACTTATTACACCCTATATATTCTTATAGCACAAGGGAGGGGATTTTGTCAATACCCTGTGCTAAAATATTTACGTCAGTGAACAAGCGGGCTCGGGCGGGGGGTAAGACCTAAGTCATATAAAATATTATCTCCCTGTCCTACAATAAAATTGAATGAAGATAGGAGGGTGAATACTGCTTGAATAACGAACTAGCTGACTTCCTGCGGCAGCAGTGTAAGCAGAAGGGCTTATCCCTGCGCCGTCTATCGCTAAATTCCGGTCTGAGCCCAGGGACCGTTCATAATATCATCAAAAGAAAATACCAGCCGACCCTGTTTTCTCTGAATCGGCTGGCAGATTACCTTAGCTGTAAAAGGGAATATCTGTGGCAGCTAGCTGGGTTACTCGAGGATATGGACTACGATAGTGAGACTACCTTCACTGACCCCCGGCTGAGGTTTCATTTTGCCCGGGTTGATAAGCTACCCAGGGCAGCCAGAAATCTAATAATCAGCATGATTGAGGCGTTAATAGTCTTCCTTGAGAGTGGCGGAATACGGACTTGAGAGCAATTTTGACTTTGGCTTTTCTTAGGTAAGCAGCACCGACACCAAGGCGTTTTCATCGCCTCGAGGAGTAAGGCAGGAAAAGGGGAGACCCTTTAGCTGGCTTCAACCGCAACCTTATATGACTCCTCCTTCGGGATTTCCTCCCCGTCCTCTTTCATGCACTCCAGGTGGAGCTCAATGGCTTCCCTGACGTTCTTCAGTGCCTCTTCCTTACTCTTGCCCTGTGACACGCACCCGGGCAGTGCCGGCACCTCGGCCCAGCAGCCACCGAACTCCTCATCCCTATGTAGTATCACCGTGTACTCGTGCACTCTAACATCCATTGCTCCTGCTCCTTAAAGCAGGTCCAGGAACTCCTGAACAGTATAACCAAACTTTAGGAAAGCCGTTATTGCCTGGCAGCCGCTTATGCCCCTTAGTTTCCTCCGGCTGCTGCTCATTTCCTACCCTGATTGTAACCTGCTTAGAGCTTAAGATGCAACTCACTTCTTTTTATTATCCTTCTCTATAGCTCTCCAGGCTACTCGATAGCTCACCATCTGTCACCAGGACAGGGCAAAAGCACTTCTCGTGTCTTCACTAGCCTTTTGTCACCCCCGATGTCAATAGTGCCAGCCCCAGCCGTCATCCCCACGCTTATGGTTACCGCCCCGGTACAGCTGATTAAGCGGGCTAATGTGCTCATCTACCGCGTGCTGGGCTGAGACCATCCTGGTGTAGTGGAGCACCATGGCAAAGCTTTCGTGCCCCAGCAGCAGCCGCAGTGAGCTGGGGTTACCGCCAGCCTCAAGATAGCGGGTGGCAAAGTAGTGGCGGAAGCGGTGGACGCCGCCGCTGCTTTTCACCCCAGCCCGCCGCTTTAACCGCTGTACCATATTTTGAATAGAGCGCATCTGGAGCGGCTGACCGTCGTCAGAAAGCCACAGCCAATCCCCGCCATCCCGCGGCCGGTACATCAGGTAGCGGTTTAGCGCCTTCATCGACTCACCCTGGAGGGGCACTATCCTCATCTTGGACCCCTTGCCCGATACCCTCACCTGCTTGAGTGAGGCGTGGAGGTCAGAAAGCTTTATTCCGGCCAGCTCGGAAAGCCTGAGCCCGGTGTCGGCAAACATAGCGATTATCGCCTTGTTGCGGGAGGCGAGGAGCCTTGACTCCTCCTCGTCGCCGGCATCGAGCATGGCCATCACCTCCCCGTCGCTGTAGGGCTCAATCTGCCGATAGTGGGGAGGAGGCAGCTTAAGCCGCCAGATGCCGTTATCGGGCAGGTATTCCTCCTCATCGGAGGCCCAGCGGAACAGCCTTTTTATGACTCTTCCGTAGTGGTTGACGGTGGCTGGGGATGCCCGGTGTCGGCTCGAGGTGCACCCAGCTTGCCCCCAGCGTTTTGGCGACTGGGCGACATAGCGAAGGAACTCCCTGATGTGCTCCCTGGTGAGCTCCCCGGCCGCCTCGGGCCAGCCGGCCTTCCTGGCGTACCACTGGAAATTAGAAAGGCAGTTGTGGTAGTATCCCTGGGTATGGGGGGAGAGGTGGCGCCGGGAGATAAGGTAGGCGTCGACTAACTGGTCAAGGGTAACGGGTGTTGCTCTTAGTTCGGTTACCATGTTTCATTTTTGCCCGTCCGCCTGGCAGGGACTCTAAAGGCATGGACCTTAAAGCCCCATTTAGTGCCATTTTCGTATCTGGGGGAGGTGGTTTTGCTGCCGTTCCGTTGGAAGGCAGGGGCTCTACCACTGAGTTACTCCCGCAACAAAATTCGGTCGGGGGGCATTTACCTCCTTTTTTAGCTTTGAAATCTGTAATGACATCTTTACAATCTGTATAAGCCTTTTGACAATTACCGTGGACATTTGAAAAGGACTCTAAAAGCAGGGACTCAACAAGTCTTTTTGTTTAGCTTTATTTAATCACCCCCTTTCACTATGGATATCACTATTGACAAATTGGTAACAGCACTTTACAATCCGGTCGGGTAGAGCCCTGACACTAAAATAAAAAAGGAGGACTGCCCGTCCGCCTGATTCTAACCAGGGCTCTGCCCACCACTAGTCGCCTCAGAGGTCTTCTTGATATAGTCAGCAAACTTAGCTAACAACTCCTGTAGAGTTGGGTCCAGCTCGGAAGCATGGTCTAATAAGCTAGCAAGTATTTCTATCTCACTCTTGCCTGCTGGTTTGGTCGGTACTTCTCCGTAGTGAAACCTGACATGAACTAAGGCGGTCAGCGATTTTGGTGATTCCATTACTTTTTCTCCATTTCAGCAAGGAAGTCGGCAAACCGTCCCATTATCTTGAGCTGTGGCTCACTAAATTCACTCAGGCTGTCGATTAGTCGCGCCAGTGGCTGACTAAGCTCTTGTCCATCTCGGGGGGTTCGATAACCGGCAAGGACAAGCAGGTGGTCCTCTAAGGCTAGCTTTTGGTGAGCGCCGTCTCCACCAAAGGCCTGAGACAGCTTCCTGATGCTCTCTGGGGAAGGCTGAGTACCATTCATAATGTCCCGAATGGTGGCGTGGCTCAAGCCGGTCTTAACAGCGGCTTCCCTGAGAGACAAACCCTGCTTTTGGCACACCTCACTTAACCACTCACCCAACCTTGTGGGCTGGTCGTTCATTCAACTAACCTCCTTATACCATTTTGTTGATATTATATCACTCCTCATTGACAAATGTAAATACCCCCACATAATTGTATACGTAAGAATATCTTGACAACTTGTAAATAGAACTTTACACTAGGTTACTGTCGGTAGCTCCGGGGGAGGTGAATTATGCAGCAGCATCCGCTATTCCATCAATATACCCGGGATTGGTTGCACGAAATGACCGGCTACTCCAAGGGATATCTCAGCCGTGTCGCCACCGGGAGAACCCCGCTGAGCCGTTCCTTTATTGAACGGGTCTGCTTCAAGCTTAAACGGCCCGAGGCAGAGCTATTTTTGCCTGACGGCGCTAAAGCACCAATCAACAGCTAGTCAACCCGGTGACCGGGAATAATCCGTATTGCTCTGCTAATCCCTAAGCGCAGCCTTCGGGGAAGTGTCAGCACTTTTCTGGGAGGTAAAGTATGTTCACAGTGAAAAGGGTAACCACGGTTGAGCACCACTGTTCCAATGGGCATACCCCGCTACCAGACTTATTGCCACAGAGCAGCCATTTGGTAAGGTTTTGCCATATCTGTGGTGCCTCAACCGAAGAGGGCCAGACAACCTACGATGCCGCATTCTGCGCCAATTGTGATAGCCCGGTGCACCCTACTTGGAATTATTGCCCTTACTGTGGCCAGGGAAGGGAAGGCTAGGAGTTGGCAAAAATCGTTGAGGACAAAGACCATGCCTAAGCTATATCAAGAGATACCCAATGCCCCTAAATATCAGCCCTGCCCTCAGTGTCATAAGCAATCTCAAAGGGAAGAAAAACTGATGGGTGGCGCAAACTATCGTTGCCCGAGGCACGGCACCTTTTTTGTGAGATATGCTAGGAGATAAAGACCATGCATAAATGCGTTATCTGCGGGAAGCTCTATGGGGGCGGCAGGGAGATAGCTGCTCAGAGCCTTGCCATTGATGAGCTAGTAAAGCGGCTCATTACCAGGTTTGGTGAGGTTAAGAAGGTGGTGGACCATGACCACGGGCACCGCCTATAGAGTGCCGACTAGGGACATTATAGAGAAAGGAATCAGGGGGCAGGACCCCTTCTGCGGCCAGCTCATGTCAAAGTAATGGGAGGCGAGCTGCCCCAGTGTCACCGTAAAATTATAGAAGGAGGTTAAAGAAATGGACAAAGAACCAAAAATCATGAAACAACCATTACCCAGCATACTTGACCAATTAGAAGAAAGCATTGCGGAGGTGAGACAACTTGCCCTAGCGGCACAGCAGGCGGCTAAAGCGTCCCGACAAGCGGCTGAGGTATCTACTGAGGCTGCAAAGGCAGCTAAAGCAGCGGGTGAGGAAGCGGCTAAAGTAGCTACAGAGGCAGCTAAGGCAGCAGCCGCCAAAGCAGAGCAGGTAGCTAAAGCGGCTGGAAAAGCAGCGGAGGAAGCGGCACGCAAGGCAGAAGAGGCTAAGGCGCTTGCTTCCGATGTCCTCGCTCAGATTAACCAGGCAATGGAAAGATTTGAGCTCCTGCATCGAAGGATGGCTGTGGGAGTAAGCTCACTCTTCTCCCTCATCACCTTGCTAAAGAACACCTATATTGAGCATGGCAAAGGTCTTATTGCGTGGGCAGGGCAGCTTGAGGAAGGCCAAAAGGCAATAGAGTCTAATTTTGATAAAGAGGCTTTGTAAATAGTAGCTGGATACCATAGAGGAGAGCCCTCACCTTGAATGAATACGAACTTAGGCGACTCCTAGCCAAAGCGAGAAGGGCAAAATGGGCATGGGTAGATGCTATGCACAGTGATGCTATTGTGCAATTAAATAGGTCGGCTAGGGTTTATAGAAAACTGGCGGAGTATCTCGCTTATTTAGAGGAGGCTGAGCGAAAAGCCATTGATAAGGCAGAAGGGAGGTAGCCATCGAAGTAAAACAGGATGAGATGACTGATGAGAAGTGGGAGGAGATGAAGAAGATAGTCAAGGAGAATGTCTGCGCCGAGTGTGGGGCGGAGCTCCAGATACACACCGTCCCCGAGCAGGCGATGCTGGCCGTGGGCTGCCTGAACAAGGAGCATCACGGCTACATGGAGCGGGAGACCTACACGCAGTCTTACCGCCGGGGTATGATAGTCCACCCCGCAATCCAGGCTGCTATAGAACGCAAGATGATGCCCAAGCACGACCTGGGGCGGGCGATGAATCTCCTAGCGCTGCGGTATCCGGATGCCATAAAGGATCCGGCGACGGCAGCGCTTTTTATTATAGACTGTGCCCGGCTTGACCTTGACCCACTGATTCAGCCGGCGGAGGCGGTCCCCATACCGTTTAGGAGTAAAAAGATAGTAGACGGTAAAGAGGTCACGGTGGTAACCATTTCAATGATTGTTACTGAGGACGGGTGGCTCTCCATGCCAGCACGGGGCTGCAAGGAAGAGTGGAACGGGCCCCCCCGGACGATGAGGCTCGAGGAATATCTGACTACCCTTCCTGAAAACAAGGGCAGGTCCCTCGAGGAGATTGAGAAGATAGCCAAGGCAATAAAGAAGAGCGCCTGCAAGGACGAGGATGCTTGGTATTACGTGGCCATCGGGCGCTCGAAGAGCATGACGGAGGACGCTGTAATTCCCGGGTGGTTTACCAAGCGAGACATGGAGAAAGCTGAGAAGGGGCACTTACCAGCATTTTTTGAACCCGGTAATCAAGCCAGGGTGAGGTCAATAAAGAAGTGGATACGCCACGTCTACCCCGAGTGCCGCCAGAACATGATAGATATAACCCGGGAGTGGTATGAGCGCGCCGAGGGAATTAAGGCCGCCCAGGAATATATTGACACAGAATACTCCTTTATCAGCTTACCCGAAGGTGATGAAACTCAAGCCTCGCGAGCAGGCGGGGAGGCGAGAGCTTCAGAAACGAGGGTGGGGACCCAAAAATCGCCGAGTGCGCCCGCCGAGGCAGCGCCTGAACTACCCAAAAACCCAGTATTCAAGTCTTGGGGGGAACTTGCTCAGGCTGCAGCCAAGCTAGGGGTAAACCCATCCGATGTATTTCGCAGAGCTCAGGTCAAAAGATGGGAGGATTTTACCGACTTCCGTGACGCTTGGAACTGGGTTGAGGAGATAGTCACAGAAAGAGCCCAAAGGCCAAAGCTAATTTAGAAAGGAGCAACATGGAATTAAAGACACCGGTAAAGATTAACCTCTTAGGCCACGAGGCTACAATCTCATATATCAGCGCACGCCTTAGAGATGGCATCTGGTATAAGGAAGACCAAATAAGCGTCCAGTTTGACTTTGCCAAGGCTGTAGACGGTACCCTCTCTTTCGGAATTTATCTCCCAGTCTCAATTTGCTGGGATTGCGACCGGGAAGGTTTCCTCTTTAGAGCAAAACGGGAGGGGGAGAAACGCCTAGCCGAGATAATCGAGAGGGACAAGGTGGAAAAAGGGAAACGAAAACAAGAGGAGGAAAGAGGAAAGGAACTAGACACAATAGTCCTGAACATTGTCAATCGGCTATCAAGTGAGTGATGGCTTCAAAAGAGATAAGAGAGGCAGCGGTTTTAGATGGCGATACGATACCTGGAAGCTGATAAGGTAACCCTGCCAGCCAAGGCAGCAACCTGCTATATTTGTTCCAGTGACCGCTTTGTTGACGACCACCATATCGACTGTTGTGAAGGCAAGTTGAGTCTTGAGACAGTCCCTCTCTGCCGGCGGTGCCATAGGACGTACCATGACCTGGGCGTTGAGTGGTTTGAGGACGAGTATTTGGACAAAGCGATTGAGCTGGAGAACAGGCACAGGCAAATAGTATATGACAGCCTCAAGAGTCCTACTAGACCCCTGGAGTTGCTCAGCCGGGAAGACATAAGGCGGTCTGACTATTTTAACAAAACACACGGCCTGCCAGAGACAAAAGAAACAAAGGGTAGCAGAACTCCGGCGTTTACTTTTCATCTGCCACGTGGGGAGCCGCTATGCGGCTCGCAGTGGGTGAACGACCACATGTATGACTTGCTTGACTGGGTCCCCCGGATTGAAATAATACACCCTGACTTTCACTTGACAGCGGATATAGACAGCGAAAAGAAGTTGATGGATGTTGTTAAGGCTATACGAGGATTGAAGGAACATATTTCTGCGCGAGGTTCAAGATGCCGCGACGAAGAATGATTGACCCGCAGATATGGCGCAATGAAAAGATAGGGTCTCTCCCCGATGCTGGCCGGCTGTTGTTTATCGGCATATTCAGCCAAGCAGACGATGATGGCAGATTGAAAGCATCGCCCCATTTTCTCAAGGCAAGCATCTTCCCATACGATAATGACAAAGCCGTGGGGGAAATCAGAGAACTACGAGACCAGTGCGCCAAACTTGGCCTCATCCGAATCTACACCAATGGCCAAACAGAATACCTTGACATACCGGGCTGGCACGAGCACCAACAAATCAGAAAAGACCGCTACAATCCATCCACATTGCCCAGCTTTGAGGAGTCAAAAGAGGTTTTGGTAACCAACCGACAACCAGATGTCACCCACCCGACAACCATTGGCAAACCCAATATAATTAAGTCTAGTTTAGTTAAATCTAAAACACCTTTACTTCGTAAAGGTGCCCGCACAAAGGAAATTGACCCTATTGTTAACGAGATTTTTACCGAGATGAGAACACACCTCGGTTTTCCCGATAGAGTTCAAAAAGACCCTATTCCCAGCTATGGGAAGGAGGGTCAAGCTATTAAGCGGATGTTGACCCGGGGCTTTACCCGTGAGGAGATATTAGCTTCCTGGCGGAGCAAGGTATCTCAGCGTGGCGGGGAATTTGTAAGCATGACCTGGGTTAATGAAGATATCGGCAAGAAAGGAGCTAAAGCACTTGAACCAAAACAGGAGAGGCGGAGACCTCTTACCGTTATCAGGGGAGCTGATCAACCTGGGGAAGAAAGTTAAAAGATTATGCCTTGACTGTGGCGAGGAAATTGAGGTTACTAACCTTGGGATAGCTACTGTCGCATATTGCAAAAAATGTTCTGATGAAAGACTGCGGCACGAGCAAGAAAGAGAGCGACAAGCCCAGGAAGCTCTGGAGGAGTCTCGCTATCGTGAAAAGATTGCCTTTGCCCGAATACCACCAAAGTGGGAGAAGGTTACCTTTGACAACTCTGACCCTGGTCTTAAGCCCAAGGCCTTTAAGATAGCCAAGTGCTATGCCGAAAACTTTAATGCGCAGTCCCCCAGTCTCATTTTTTACTCTCCTGGTAATGGCACTGGGAAGACACATCTGGCAGCGTGTATTGCCAACCATATCCTGCACAAGAAGAGGCAGTCTGTTCTCTTTAAGAAAGCACGGGACCTGATGCTCGAGATACGGCGCACATTCTCTGATAGAGGCGAGCTGACTGAGGCGGATATCCTTGATAGAGTGCTCTCAGTGCAGCTGCTTGTGCTGGATGATGTTGGCGTTGACCCTCCTAGCCGCTGGATCCATGGGACCTACTGGACAGTGTTTGACCGCCGGCTGGAGTGGCAGCTCCCAGTGGTTATCACCACCAACAAGCCCTTTGAGGCAGCCGCCAGGGAGGAGACCCTGGCTGACCGTATCGGTGCTGGCGCTGCGTCAAGGCTCGTTGAGTTATGCCAGGGGAATGTTATCGACATGACCGGAGTGGATTTAAGATGAAAATAAAGGTGACTATTTTAATTCTGCCGATGGGCAAAGCTAGAGCCCGCCATGCGGTCAAAGGCGGACGGGTGATGACTTATACGCCGGCAAAAACTCGCCTGGCTGAGGCAGTAATCCAGACCCAGGTCCGGCAAGAGGTACTGAAGCACGGAGTATTTGGGGGCGACCAGCCGATTCTTCTAGTAGCTACATTCTATCGCCCGCGACCGAAACACCTCCCCAAAAGGGTGACTATGCCGATTACCCGGCCCGACTGGGATAATTATGGCAAGCTCGTATCTGATGCCCTGGAGAAGTTTGTCTATGACAATGATAGCCAGATAACAACCGCGATTATCAAGAAGCGCTTTGGCAACCCCCCACGAATAGAACTGCTGCTTGAGGAGGATGCCGAGTAGATTAACTGGTTAGGCGATGGCTGGACGAGATTAAGAAACTGGAGAGAGACCAAACATGAACCAATGTGAAAATTGCCATAATAATATTCCACTATTTTCAGAGTATTGGCTGAGAGAGCCTGATAAGTTTGATGGCAATGGAGTTGAGATTGCCCGGGGGAAATCACTACCCTTTTGTAGATTCGAGTGTATATTCGGGTACTGCGCCCGCAAGATGCACGGGGGAAAGAAAAACAGAAAGTAGAGGTGTAGCGTGGAGCTACAAAAAGCAAAGGCAATAGCCGAGGAGCTGAAGGGTCTTCTGGCGCCTGACTGTGAAAGGATTACAATAGCCGGCTCAATCAGGCGACAGAAGCCCGATGTTGGGGACATAGAGTTTCTGTGCATCCCCAAATATAGCAACGGCGTTGACCAGTTGGACAGCGAGATAGGAGCACTGGTCGTCCAGAGAGTGCTCGGCTTCCGGCTGAATAAGCTGGGGAGCAGGGTGTATGGACCAAAGAATAAGCTCATGCTTCACATCCCCAGTGGCATTGGAGCGGATATCTTCAGCACTGATTTTGAATGCTGGCCGGTGGCTCTCGTAGTGCGGACCGGTGGGGAGAGAACCAACAAGGAGATAGCATCCCGGGCTATAGAGCGAGGAATGAGGTTTCATGCTTACGGCAGCGGATTCACCCGAGCCGACGGCAGTGAGCTGGTCTGTAAAAGCGAGGAAGATGTGTTCAGGGCGGTTGGATTGCGCTACTTAGAACCCTGGGAGAGGAGGTAGGTGATGGGTCTCTTAAATTATTCAACTCAAATTGAAGCAATAAAAACAGTAGGCGAAATTCAGCGCATTTTAGCCGGCCACGGGGCAAAGTCTATTCAAACTGACTACTCGAATGACGGTCAGGTTGAAGCCCTTTCCTTTTTTGTTTTAACTCTGCATGGTGAGGTTGGTATTCGGTTACCTATTAACCCTGATGCCGTGCTCAAGGTATTGACTCAGCAGAATAGACTGGGCAAGGTGCCTAAAAGATATATTAACCGGGCTCAGGCAGTAAGGGTAGCCTGGCGGATTGTGAAAGACTGGGTGGAGGCGCAGATGGCGATTCTGGAAACGGAGATGGTTCAGATGGAGCAGATATTTCTGCCCTATGTCATTACCAAAAGTGGGCGAACCCTTTATGAAGTGATGGTAGAGAGGCACTTCTTGCTCGGGCCTGGCCAGGGAGACTCATGAAAGTCTTACTAATGGATTTGGATATTATTAAGCAAAGGCACCCCTTCCCCAATCTGGCGCTGATGAAGTTGTCCGCCTACCACGAGGCAAGGGGAGACGAGGTATTTCTAAACTTCCCACTCGAGCAGCCAGATATCACCTACGCTTCCTGCGTCTTTACCTGGAATGAAAAGCGAATAGTCAGCATTCCTACGGGGGATGGGGTAA
>Ga0315280_10005398_pt1 | contig 18252 bp, 17 predicted proteins | sample YL17G06_40_MG_FD_203697 | JGI IMG/M metagenome (GOLD analysis project Ga0315280, IMG submission 203697) | Sediment microbial communities from Yellowstone Lake, YNP, Wyoming, USA - YL17G06_40 | ecosystem: Environmental > Aquatic > Freshwater > Lake > Sediment | place: USA: Wyoming | collected... | reverse complement strand
TGACGGCGACGATTGGGCAGCTTATGATGACCCAGAGTTACAAACACCTGCCGGTCCGAATCGGAGCGACTTTGGCCATGCTTGAGCCGGTGTTTTGTTACCTTGCCGGCGTGGTTTTATTTGGCGAATTATTTTCGGCCAAATCCGTTATTGGGACTCTATTAATTATCGGGTCCTGCGTGGCCGTGCTTTTAGAGAGGGGGCGACCTGCAAGTGTCGAGATTGGAGTGGTCGAGAAGACGGAGTAAGAGCGGAGTCGGCGGCAGTTCCTCGCCGGGCTTTGATTTGCAAAGTGCCAGCGAGTTAATTATAATGCCGTCGAGAATAATCTCGACGGCTTTTTTTAATGGGAAGGAGTTACAATGATACGAGTTGCGATAATCGGAGCAAGCGGATATACCGGAGCCGAATCGATAAGAATCATTTTGCAGCATAGCCAGGCCGAACCGGTTTATTTAACAGCACTGCCGGAGGAGTGCGGGGCCGTGGAGGATGTCTTTGGGCAGTTTAAGGGGCGGTGCGGTCTGCAAATTGAGCCGCTGGATTTCGGGAAGTTAGCCGGATTAGCTGATGTCGCTCTGTGCTGTCTGCCTCATAAGGTCTCGATGGGATTTGTGCCGAAACTTTTGGGTATGGGGCTAAAGGTCATTGACTTCAGCGCGGACTATCGAATAAAGGACGTGGCGGTCTATGAAAAGTTTTATCAAAAGCACACCGATACCGCCAATCTTGCGAAGGCGGTCTATGGTCTGCCGGAATTGTACCGCAAGCGGATAAAGTCAGCAAATCTGGTCGCAAATCCCGGCTGTTTCCCGACGGGCGCGATTCTGGCGATAGCGCCGCTGCTTAAAGAAAATCTTATCGACACGGATTCGATTATCGTGAATGCAGTAACCGGCATATCGGGAGCAGGGAAAAATCCATCAAGTAAATTTCACTTTCCGAATATGAATGAGAATTTCTTTCCGTACGGGGTAGGCACGCACCGCCATTTGCCGGAGATGGAGCAAATCGCTGGCGAAATTGCCGGCCGCGATGTACGGATTCTGTTTCAGCCGCACGCAGGACCTTTCGACAGGGGAATTCTCTCAAGCGTGTATTGCCAGCCAAAGGGCAAGGTAAGCAGCGAACGACTAACCAAGCTCTATAAGGATTTTTATGCGGATGAGCCATTTGTGCAGGTCTGCAAGGATGCGCCGGGCGTTAAAGATGTCGCGGGGACAAACTACTGCCATATTTTCGTAACCTGCGTGAAGGGAAGGATTATAAGTTTTTCGGCGATTGACAATCTTGTAAAAGGCGCATCAGGCCAGGCAATTCAAAATATGAACATCATCTTCAGCATTGATGAGACTATGGGCCTGCTTTAGGTTATTTAGCCTGCCGTTTCACGGCAGGTTCCAATCGGAGAATGATGAAAACCATCGGCAAATTAAAAGTTGCGACGTGCCAGTTTGCTGTCGGGCATTCCATAACGCGAAATGGTCGGAGAATCTGCGAGCTTTTGCGCAAAGCGGGCAAGGCCGGAGCAGATATAGTGCATTTTCCTGAGTGTGCGCTTAGCGGCTACATAGGCACGGACTTTCCATCATTCGATGGATACGACTGGGAACTATTGAAAGAAGAAAGCCTAAAGATTATGGCACTTGCGGGGAAATTACGGCTGTGGGTTGTTTTAGGCAGTACGCACAGATTGACCCCCGATAGAGACGTTCGAGGGCAGACTGAGCCGAACAAGCCCGCCACGCGTATGGCGGGCAAGCCGCATAATAGTCTGTATCTTATTAGTCCTGCGGGCAAGATTGTTGACCGCTATGATAAGCGATTTTGCACCAGGCAGGACTTGTGTCGGCTGACGCCGGGCGACCATTTCGTTTTTTTTACGATTAACGGCGTGAAGTGCTCGCTACTTATATGCTTTGATTTGCGGTTTCCGGAGTTGTATCGGGAGCTTTATAAGCAGGGTGTCAATTGCGTTTTTCAATCGTTTTATAATGCGAGGCAAAACGAGCCGAGCGTTCATACGCACATTATGCGGCAGACGATGCAGTGCCACGCGGCGACGAACTATTTCTGGGTGAGTATGTCAAATTCGAGCGGGTACTATTCGCCGTATTCATCGTGCTTCATCCAGCCGGATGGCGTAATTGTCAAGCAGTTGAAACAAAACAAGGCGGGCGTTATGGTTAATACAGTTGATTTGAATAAGAAATTTTACGACCCTATGGTCGGCTTTCGCGAGTTGGCCATCTCCGGCAAACTTACCAACGGCCCAAAAATTATAAGAGATCCACGTTCAAGAAACACAACGAGTCTTTAGGTAACGGCTGTGCTCCGTCGCTAAAAATGCTTGGCGAAAAGGGTTATTTACGGTTATAATTCCTCGGCAGGTCAATAATGATACGAAACAAACGTAAATTGGACAAGTTTTACCGGGAATTAGAGGCCAGGGAAAAGCTCTCTTATAAAGAGGCCCTGCGGATATACGACGCGTTGCATAAAGAGGCCGTTGCACTGGGTGCAATCAGCCACGGGAATATCTGGGAAGGGTTTGAAGTTGATTTGAGGATTGCTAAGGCGATAAATGGGTTAAACCGTGGTAGAAAAGCTAATAAAAAGAATAGCACAAAGGTTAGACGAAGATAAGATTCCCTATATGGTTATTGGCGGCCAGGCGGTGCTCATATATGGCAGGCCGCGACTGACGCGGGATATTGATATAACTTTGGGCGTCGATACGGACAAATTTGCGCTGGTTAAGGGAGTGTGCGGGAAATTGGGTCTGAGAATGCAGCCGAAAAACCCGGAGATTTTTGCCGGTCAGACCAGGGTGCTTCCCTCGGAAGAACCGAAATCGAAAATACGCGTGGATTTTATTTTTTCCTTTACGCCGTATGAATTGCAGGCGATTAGCAGGGCAAGGAAAGTTTTAGTGAGCGGTTATCCGGTGAAATTCGCTTCCTGCGAGGATGTTATCATTCATAAAATGGTCGCAGGCAGGGCCGTTGATGAAGAAGATGTAAGGAGCATATTGGTTAAGAACAAAAGCTCCGTTGATATTAAATACGTCAAGAGATGGCTTTCGCAGTTTAGCAAGATTTCTGAGCACCGGAGAATGTTGGAGAGGTTCAATGGTTTGCTGAGAACCATTTAGGAACTGCGCGGGAATGACACAAGAGAGAGTATAGATGGCAAATGATACTATTACAGGACCGAAGGGGTTTTTGGCGGCAGGGGTGAGCTGCGGAATAAAGGAGTCGGGCAGAAACGACCTGGGGCTGATTGTCTGTCCGACAGGAGCTGCCGCGGCGGCGGTGTTCACAACAAATAAAATTATCTCGGCGGCGGTAGAGGTAAGCAGAAAGCACATAAAAAGCCCAAAAATCTATGCGGTAGTCGTCAATTCCGGCTGCGCTAACACCTGCACGGGAAAACGGGGGATAGAAAATGCAATAAAAATGTGCCGTGAAACAGTGCAGCAACTACAAATCGAGAATCGAAAATCGAAAATTGAAAATAGGAATATCCTCGTTGCTTCGACAGGCATAATTGGGCATCAGTTGCCGATGGAGAAGATAAAGGCCGGGATTGCAAAGGCAGCAACGGGACTTTCGAATTCAGCAAAAGCAGGTCTGAATTTTGCAAAGGCGATAATGACGACAGACACCAAGACGAAACAGACAGTAAGACGATTGACGATTGACGATTGGCGATTGCCAATTGAAAATCGAAAATCGAAAATCGAGAATTGTGTTGTTACAATAGCCGGCGTGGTTAAAGGGGCGGGAATGATTGCTCCGAATATGGCGACGATGCTTTGCTTCATTACTACAGACGTGGCTATAAGCAAACCAATGTTAAGCAGAGCATTGAAAGACGCGGTCGGCAATTCATTAAATAAACTGACAGTTGATGGTCATCAAAGCACTAACGATACAGCGATAATTCTTGCATCCGGATTGGCGGGCAATCGGCCGATAGTAAGCCAGTGTCCGCGATATAAGAAATTCGCCGCGGCGCTTGCCGACCTGTGCGATGATTTAGCGAGGCAAATGGCCCTCGATGCGGAAGGGGCAACGCGGATGTTCAAGGTTGTTGTAAAAGGTGCGGCGACAAAAGCCGATGCAGCAAAGGCGGCGAGGGCGGCAGCGAATTATCCGCTGGTCAAATGTGCGGTGCACGGGGGAGACCCGAACTGGGGCAGAATCATCTGTGCTGTCGGCTCAGCAGGTGTGAGATTGAATCCGGGTAAACTATCCTGCAAAATCGGGGCTATCACCGTTTTTAGAAATGGTGCACCGGTAAAGTTTGATGAAAAGAAGGCAAGTTCGATTATTTTTCAGCTACAGCACACGATAACGGTGGATTTAGGGGCGGGAAAGATAAGCGATTTTTGCTATGGCTGCGACTTGAGCGCTGAGTATGTGAGGGTCAACGCGGAATACCGCACATAGAAGCGTAGAAGTTAATCCGCCAAAGGCGGATAAAAGCGAAAAGCGCAAAACTGTCTACCTGGGGCGGACAAGACCAAAACTTCAAATTCCCAGTTTTCTGCGGCAAAAAAATAGTTGCAAAAGTACTGCACCTGGTTACACTATACGACTTTATTTTGGTTGAACCTTTGGTAACCGTAGTTGAATTCGAAAGGAGTAGAAGACGTGAAGACATTTAGAAATCTGGCGATAGTTTCAGTGCCGATGTTTGGCTTTTGCGGGGTAGCGGTAGCGGCGGAGAGTTCCGGGGCTGCGCAGGCAACCGGCACGCCATTAGGATGGTGGATTGCACCATTATCTTCGATTGCGGCATTAGTATTTGCTTATATCTTCTACAAGCAAATGACCGGTGCGCCCAAAGGCAATGAGACTATGGAGGCAATAGCTTCATACGTTCGTGAAGGGGCTTATGCATATCTTTTCAGACAGTTCAGTGTGGTGGCATTGGTGTTTGTGCTGCTCAGTGTTATCTTCGGTGTGCTGGCATACTTCGGTATTCAAAACCCCTTTGTGCCGGTGGCCTTTTTGACAGGCGGATTCTTTAGCGGTCTGTGTGGTTTTCTGGGAATGAAGACCGCGACCAATGCGTCGAGCAGGACCGCACAGGGAGCAACGATTAGTCTCAACAGGGCGTTGCAGGTGGCGTTTCGGTCAGGCTCTGTTATGGGGCTGGTTGTGGTTGGTTTTGGGCTGCTGGATATTTCGCTGTGGTACCTGATTCTGGACAAACTGGTCTATACAGCCGAGCATATGGCCAACGGCCTTAGACCTTTTGGCATAACGCTGGTGCACGCAGGGATGAATCCCGAAACCAAATTAGCTGAAATCACCACCACAATGATTACGTTCGGGATGGGAGCTTCGACCCAGGCATTGTTTGCCCGTGTGGGCGGCGGCATATTCACCAAGTCAGCGGATGTTGGAGCGGACCTGGTCGGCAAAGTGGAAGCCGGAATCCCGGAGGACGACCCCAGAAACCCGGCGACAATCGCGGACAACGTCGGCGATAACGTGGGCGATGTGGCGGGTATGGGTGCAGACCTCTATGAGAGCTACTGCGGGTCGATTCTGGCAACGGCTGCACTTGGGGCAGCACTACCAATGAGTATCCTGTCGCAATATAAAATGGACCCGCTGAAGGCGGTGCTTTCACCAATGATTGTCGCCGGGATAGGCACACTTCTTTCAATCCTCGGCATCTTCTTTGTCCGCTGCAAGGAGGACGCCTCACAGCGAAACCTCCTGCGGGCCTTGCGGCTGGGAACATTGAGCAGTCCGGTGCTGATTCTGGTGGCTGTTATTGGGCTTGTACTGGCCGGCTGGATAAGCTGGGGTGTATTCGGTGCTGTTGTATCAGGTCTGATTGGAGGCGTTCTCATCGGCTTGTTCACAGAATACTATACTTCCGATACCTATCCGCCTACTCGAGGAATCGCGGACCAGGCGCCAATGGGCGCAGCAACCACGCTTATAGACGGTTTCGCAACGGGGATGTATTCTTCGGGCTTGCCTGTAATAACGATTGCGGCAGCAATTCTATGTGCGTACGGTTTCGCCGGCGGGTTCACGAATATGGCAATGGGGCTATATGGCATCGGCTTTTCAGCAGTAGGTATGCTGGCAACACTGGGTATTACTCTGGCGACCGATGCCTACGGGCCTATCGCAGACAACGCGGGCGGAAACGCAGAGATGAGCCATTTAGGGCCGGAAATCCGTAAAAGAACCGATGCCCTCGACTCGCTGGGCAATACGACGGCAGCTACGGGTAAGGGCTTTGCAATCGGCTCGGCGGCGCTGACGGCGTTGGCACTTCTGGCTGCATATATCGAAGAGGTGCGCATCTGGATTAGCCGGCTGGCCAATCAATCGGCTGAGGGTATCTATCAGGTTGGAAATACTGTCTTTTATGGCGGGCAGATGACCGATAAAGTGCAGGCAAGTTTTGAAGTCATCAAGGCAAAGGTACAGGCGGGAGAAGTATTGCCGGCTCTATTGAATGTCAAGACCGCCTCTCTTACAAATTTTATTTCAGCGTATGCCTTGAACATTATTAACCCCAAGCTCATCGCTGGGCTGTTCATTGGTTGTATGATGGCGTTTGTGTTCGCGGCGATGGCGATGAAGGCGGTTGGCCGGGCCGCAGGCAAAATGGTAAATGAAGTCCGCAGACAGTTCAAAGAAAAACCAGGTATTATGGCAGGCACCGACAAGCCGGATTATGCACGATGTGTGGCAATCTCAACCGCAGGCGCACAGCGAGAAATGATATTACCGGCTTCGATGGCAATTATTGTGCCGGTCGCAACCGGGTTGCTTTTGGATGTGGAAGGCGTTATGGGGTTCTTGGCAGGGGCTATGGCGTGTGGATTTGTGCTCGCAGTAACGCTCAATAATGCCGGCGGGGCGTGGGACAACGCAAAAAAGTATATCGAAAAGGGCGCGCACGGCGGCAAGGGTTCGCCCGCCCATAAGGCAGCGGTAGTCGGCGACACGGTCGGCGACCCATTCAAAGACACCTCAGGCCCGAGTATGAACATCCTGATCAAGCTGATGTGTATGGTCAGCGTGGTCTTTTCAGGAGTGGTTGTCAAATTTGGGCCTGTAATTTCCGGCTGGCTTGGAATGGGTAAATAGACTAACATCTGCGTTAGCTGGTTGACGCAGCCATTTAATATATGTACTCTATCGGGGTGGTTATTCATCCACCCCGTTTTTTATTTAGCGAGGAATACAACAAAGTTTGGCGACAAAACGAGAAAGACAGGCAAAGGCATTCGCAGTAGCTGCGGCGAAGGTAGCCGTCAGCCGACACTGCAATGATATCGTGGTTCTGGACCTGCGGGGCATATCGCCTGCCACCGACTATTTCGTAATCGTCACAGGCACAAGCGACAGGCAGATGCGGACAGTCGCCGATGAAATCTGCCAAGCTGCGAAGAGTAAAGGGATTGGGCTTTTTGGCCGGGCCGGCTACGAACAGGGGCGGTGGATACTGCTGGATTTTATCGATGTCGTTATCCATATCTTTGACGAGCCATATCGAGATTACTACGACCTGGAATTGCTCTGGGGCGACGCAAAACGGATTGATTATTGATTTTTTACTATTGATTATTTGATGAAGACCGTCCTCGACATACTTGAGGAGAGGATAAGTGCTGCAATGGCTGCGGTTAGTGGGCAGGAGGGCTGCGCTGCGCTCGTCAGGCCAGCCACCGACCCCAAGTTTGGCGATTATCAGGTCAACGGCATAATGCCGTTGGCCAAGCAAATCAAGACCAACCCCTGTAAACTGGCTGAGCAGGTAGTCAAGAACTTGGATGTCAGTGATATATGCGAGAAGCCGGAGGTTGCGGGGCCGGGGTTTATAAATCTGCGGTTAAAGAGCAATTTTGTCGCCGATAGATTACTTGAAATCAGTAAAGACCCTGCTAATCTCGGCGTAGAAAAAACGCCGCAGCCCCAGACCATTGTTGTTGATTTTTCAGGCCCGAATATTGCTAAAGAGATGCACGTAGGCCACCTGCGTAGCACAATAATCGGCGATTGTATATGCAGACTACTTGAATTTCTTGGCCACGATGTAAAACGCCAGAACCACATCGGCGACTGGGGAACGCCAATGGGGATGGTTATTTACGGGTTGGCGTTGGCTGGTGTAAAAAAGTTGGCTCTGGCAACTGACGGCCAATTGAGACCGTGGAAGGATGTCTTGGCAGATATAAATAAAGATGGAGTAAAACTCAGCGAATTAGAGGAAAGCTATAAAAAGATAGTAGCGATAGAAAAAAATTATCCAAATGTTGCAGATAATATACGAAAGATCACAAATCAACTTCAGAGACACGACCCAGAACTCAAATCTATTTGGAAAGCTGCATGTGAGATTACGTTGCGTGACTGTTCCGATATCTATGATGTTCTGGGGGTGGGTCTTTCTAGAGATGATGTTCGAGGTGAAAGTGCCTATTATGACTATTTGCCAAAAGTTGTAGAAGACCTTAAAAAATCAGGTCTTGCGAAGGAGTCAGAGGGGGCGGTATGTGTTTTTCCGGAGGGGTTTAAGGACAAGGAAGGCAAGCCATTGCCGGTGATAATTCAAAAGTCCGATGGGGCGTATCTGTATGCGACGACGGATTTAGCGGCAATCCGATACCGGGTTAATGAATTGAAGGCAGACAGGATAGTTTATGTTACCGATGCCCGGCAAAGTTTGCATTTTCAAATGGTCTTTGCGGTGGCGCGAATGGCCGGTTGGGCTCCTGAGAATGTGGAACTTGTCCACGTTACCTTCGGCAGCGTTTTAGGCGAAAATGGTAAGCCATTAAAGACCCGTGAAGGTGAAAATGTAAAATTAAAAGAACTTTTAGATGAGGCGGTAGAGCGGGCAAAGGCGGTTGTTGAAGAAAAGAACCCGGAACTGTCTCCGGCAAAAAAAGAAGAAATTGCAAAGGCGGTCGGAATCGGGGCGGTCAAATATGCTGATTATTCCAACAGCCGCACAAGCGATTATGTATTTAGCTTCGATAAGATGTTAGCGATGGACGGCAATACTGCACCGTATATGCAGTATGCTTATGCCAGAATAAAATCGATTGAGCGAAAAGCTCAAAGCCGGGGGATTGATACTGAAAACGAGCTTACCAGTTTGAAGAAAGCCACTTTAACCGAGGCAAGTGAACTGGACCTGGCGAAGCATTTGATTCGTTATGGTGAGGCGATACAGGCGGCTATTGCCGATTACAGGCCGAATTACCTGACAGCGTATCTTTATGAACTGGCACAGAAATTTAGCGCATTTTATACAGATTGTCCGGTTCTGGACGCCGGGCCGGATAAAAGACCCACGCGGTTTTTACTGTGTGACCTGACCGCGAGGACAATCGAGCACGGCTTGAGCAACCTACTTGGTATTGAAGTTGTCGAACAGATGTAAAAGGTAAACCGATGAAAATAATCCAGAAGGATTTTCACATAAGCACAAAAAGCCGTAATCAGATGATTGATATTACAAATCAGGTCGGCTCAGTTGTTGAACAATCCGGTATCTCCAACGGTGATGTGGTGGTCTATTGTCCGCACACGACGGCAGCGATTACCATAAATGAAAATGCCGACCCATCCGTGCCGCACGATATACTTTTGGTTTTAGAGAAATTAGTGCCTCAATCCAACCCGGGTTACAGGCACTCTGAAGGCAATTCGGATGCACACTGTAAAAGTGTTCTGGTTGGGTGCAGCAAGCAGATTCTGTTAAAGGACAGGGCACTGGAACTTGGTACCTGGCAGGGTATCTTTTTCTGTGAATTTGACGGCCCTCGCAGCAGGAAGGTGTACGTTCAAATCCGTGGGGAATGAATAAATTTAGATGACCCGCCGAAGGTGGGCGTGCGAATCTACTATGAATAGCAAATATCTGAAAGGGCTGGGGGTTAATATACTTCTGCTGGGCATTGTCAGCTTTCTAAATGATGTAAGCAGCGAAATGATAATGCCAATCCTGCCGATGTTCATCAAATCGCTGGGCGGTGCGGGATTAGCTGTCGGATTGGCCGGAGGATTCAGAGACAGCATACCAAGCATTCTGAACGTCTTAGGCGGTTACTGGTCAGACAAAATAGGCAAAAGGAAAATATTCGTCACGTCCGGATACCTGATTTCGTCTGTCTTCAGATTATTTTTGACATTTTCTAAAACGTACCAGCACGCAGTGATTTTTTCCGGCCTGGAAAGGATAGGCAAAGGATTAAGAAACGCGGCGAGGGATGCCATTATCGCGGAGTCTGCTGGAACGCAGCGAGGTAAAGGATTCGGGATTCACAGGGCCTTCGACACCTCCGGGGCGATTTTGGGGTCGATTGTTGTATTCGTTTTGTCGGGGGTTTTTGGTTTTGACTTTAAGCTGGTCATACTGATTGCCGGAGTCATCGCGTTTGTGTCGCTGGTTCCGCTGCGTTTTGTGAAGGAAAGTAAGACTCAAGACACAAGACCCAAGACGCGAGACTCAAGACACAAGACTCAAGGCGTGAAAGAGGTTTCCAGAAAAATAAGCGTGCGAGAACTTTCCAGGCCTCTTAAGTTATTTATTGTGGTTGCCGGCGTGTTTGCTCTGGGGAATTTCAGCTATATGTTTTTTATTATCAGGGTGCAAGAGGCCTTTACAGGTAAATTGTCGGTCGGGATGCCAATCCTCTTATACATTCTTTTCAACATTTTTTATGCCGCCTTTGCCATTCCGTTTGGCAGCCTGTCGGACAGAATTGGAAGAGGGAAAGTCATTATTATTGGTTATTCGCTGTTTTCCTTAAGCTCATTTGGTTTTGCTTATTTTCGTTCCTTACCAGCTTTTGTAATCCTATTTTCGCTCTACGGTATAGCGTATGCGGCGATTGAAGGCAACCAGCGGGCATACGCATCTGATTTAGCTCCTGTGCAGTTAAAAGCCACGGCTTTAGGGGCATTTCACACGACAATAGGTTTAATGGCATTGCCGGCGAGTCTGGCAGCAGGGTTTTTGTGGCAAAGCGTTGTCCCATCTGCGACTTTTATTTATGGTGGTGTGTTGGGTTTTATTTCTGTTTTGTTATTGGTAATCTTTAGAAGCAATTTTGAAGTGTCAAAAGCGGTGATAAGTAAAGAGTCCTGATTGTGCGAAGGTTAACTGGTGGCTGACAAGATTTATTCTATCCGGCTTTATCCAAGCGAATTTGCCAGGCCTGGATCTGGCAAGGACGTTGTGCCGGATGCGCACAAAAAAGGCGAGGTGGTGGGACCGGCTGGGGGGGAGACCGGTGTTCCACACTGCCTCGCCGAGGTACACAGGTTGCTGAAAACAGCATCATTTTGCTGTTTTCAGGGCCAAAAATACAACAGTAACAATTCCAGAGATTCTGTCAAATAAAAAATCAAAGAAACACGTTTGGGGGAGTTCGCCCCACAATATATTGATTTTAGTGTTATTATTATACACACTGGGGCGGGGAAATGCAAGTCAAAAATTGCAAAAATCCTGGGTGATAAAAGCCTTGCATGATTACCTTCATCAGGTAGCTAAAGCGGTAAGCCCCTTGCCCCGCCGGAGGCGTTCGACTTGGCTCACGCCGAGGGGCGGGTTTTGAGTTTGCGGGCAGGGGACGGTCGGCTGATGAACCAGAACTTTATGCTGGCAAAAATTCTGACGAGATGGTATCCTGGGGTGTTGTATTGCAGCAGATTAGAGTGGAACTTTAGTTTTCAATTATTCTTTTATGATAAAAATTTCTGAAAGAGTAGAACGCGTAAAAGATACCATTAACTCTACCTGTGTGCGTGTCGGCAGAGACCCTCAGGAAGTGAAACTTGTTGTTGTAACTAAATCCGCCACCATTGAAGCCATCAAGGAAGTCGTTCGGCTGGGTTTTACCGAGCTCGGTGAAAATCGCGTCCAGCAGTTGAAAAAAGTCTGGGCTGAGGTAGCTGGGTTTTTGCAAGAACAGGATGGCAATCCGAAAAAAATTAACTGGCATATGATTGGTCATCTTCAGCGTAATAAGGTTCGCCATGTTTTGCCCATAGCTTGTCTGATACATTCAGTTGACACGCTTCGACTGGCGGAAGAAATAAGCGATTCAGCGGCAAAGTTGGATTTGTATCCAAGGGTGCTTCTGCAGGTTAATACCTCCAACGAACCGCAAAAATATGGCGTCCCAATGGCTGCGGCAACGCATTTGGCTGAGCAGATAGAGACTCTGCCTAATTTGAGGCTGATTGGCCTGATGACAATGGCGCCGTTGACGCATAACAAAGACCTTGTTCGGGCTTGTTTCGCCCGGGCGAGGGAATTATTTGTTGAGATGCGGGGTGAAAAGGTTGTCGGTCCGGATTTTACTGAGCTGAGTATGGGTATGAGTTCGGACTACGAGGTTGCCATCGAAGAGGGCGCAACAATCCTTCGCATCGGCTCAGCGATATTTGCCGGCTACGAGCAGCTTTAAGTCAGATAAACTCAAGAGGGTCTCCATTTTGCGTTTTTTTTGCGGAATGTGTTCCGGCGAGAGGAGGTAAAATTCCCCGAAATTCCTTCAAATTTTCAGTGGTAAAGAAACAAAAAAGTGCAAAGTGCGCGTTAAAAGAAGCCGAATTTATCATATAACGGGCTTGCCCCCGATTTAATCAGGAGCTTGCAAAACGTATATTTGTTCGGGGTCCTATAACGTTGACAAAGAGCGTAAATGAAATGGAAAGAGCCGAATTACTAACTGCCGGTGAAGTCCTGAAAAGTTTCACGGATGTTCTGTACCTGACAAATCAAGCGCAGATTCCGGCTGAGGTGAAGCGGCTATTCAAGCAGAAAAAGCTTTCTTGCGCAGTCCTGCCGATAGATGAGTATCCTCGCATCCGCGACAGACTCGGCCTGATTGGAACCGTCATTATCGATACAAAGGACACAGACACCTCCGGGCAGCAGAAATTAGCTGGGATAATCGAATCGCTCGAGATGGAAAATATCAGCGTGATTCTGCTCACAAGCAGGGTAGAATTGCCCATAAAAAGTTTTTCCTTGTCGCCGACAAGGACCAGTTTCTCTATGGCCAGCACGATGGAGTCGATTTCCATCGATGAGCTATGGGTGAGAATAAGCGTCAATCTTGCATACCGCCAACAAAAAAGTTCTGCAATGACAGTAAAACCTGCGGTTCCGCCGAGATACGTGCAGAGGGTTTATAAAAATAAACTGGCGGAACAACTTTGTATGACTGGGGCATTGGTGGATAACCTCGCAGAGCAGTTACGTCTGGCGGGTCTTGTTCAGCAGGATTTCCTGCCTACGCAACTACCTATTACCGATAGAATACGATGGGCCACAATTTTTCTACCGGCTGAGTGGGTATCAGGCGACATTTACAATATCGTCCGCATTGACGAGCAGTACATAGGCTTTTATGTAGCAGATGTGGTCGGCCACGGAATGCCAGCGGCGCTGTTGACAATTTTTCTCAAACAGGCTCTGGTTATGCGAGAGACCGTTGAGAATAATTACCGTATATTTTCGCCGGCGGAAGCTATGCAAAATCTCAACGTTCGGATGTCCGGCCAGAAGTTGTCCGGTTATCAGTTTGCTACGTGTTGCTATTGTCTGCTAAATACACAGACACTACAGTTAACTTGCGCTCGTGCGGGGCATCCTTATCCGATTCTTATCAGGCCCGGCGAAAAACCGCAGCAGTTGGAGGTCCGGGGGTCTCTGCTGGGAATTTTCAAGGAGGCGGAATATATCCAGCACACCATACAGCTTCAAGGCGGTGATAAATTAGTACTTTACTCCGACGGGGCAGAGCCATTTATTGGCAGTTTTGGTGACCAAACCGGCTTTCATTTCGATGAGGAATTTCTCAAAATCACAGACTTGCCCATCGGCGAAATGCTCGACAAATTCAAGACGCTTGTGCAAAACCCAAAAATCACCCCATCCGAGGTTGATGACATTACTGTAGCCGGCCTTGAAATACTTTAGCTCGCCCGCAGTGCGTCTGGCGGGCCAGCCCTAAATGCCGAACTCCCATCCTACTTCCGGCAGCTCAGTATGATAATAGGTAATTGTACTACTACTGTTCCATGACATATCATTTGAGGGCTTGTCATTCCGCACACCTGCTTCCGCAGGTGCATGCTTGCCCCCGCGGAAGCGGGGGCGGAATCCAGGTTTTCCGTAGTTCTGGATTCCCGCTTTTGCGGGAATGACACTCATCAATTGACGTGTCATAAACCACTACGTAACAACGTTGATGCCGTAAAGCTGGCAGAAAGTTCGCAGTTGCCTGGCGTGGTTACCGTAGAATATGACCTGATGCATACCCTTAACATCGCATACGTCATCCACCTCGTTAATCGTAATCTCAACATTCGTGCGACAGCCGCCCGCAGGCGGAATATCCGGACAGGCAACAACTTTTCCGCTGTAAATGTGCATCAAAGGTGTCTTTTCTGAAAGGTACAGGGCCATTGTAACTTCCTGCCCCGTGCGCCAGAGTACGCGGGGGACACAGCCCCAGCCGGCCTCAGCATGACTCATCAAGATATACGGCTCAGCAGAACCGCCGGTGCCGCTTAACCTGGAAGGGCAGGTGCAGTGAGCGCCGAAATAGTGATTTCTCTCGGTCTCCATAGAAGAGTTCTGCTGAGAACCTGGTTTGCCGAAAAGCTGCTGCACTATCATCAAGGTCAACGTTGTGTTAAGGTCGGCCTGGCAGCCTGCGGGGATACCCTCGTCCCTCAGACTCATAAAGCCCATACAAGGCGGCGGATGCTTGTGCGGCTTTCGGAGTCCCGGCAGGCAATCCATCATCACCGCGTCGGCCTGCTCTGTCTCAATAATTCGTTTCAGGACAAAATATGTTTTCGCAGCATCCAGAATATCGGCTTTGGTTGGTTGGATAACTTTTTTAGCGTTTTTGAAGTATGCTCCAGCGAGTTTTTTGACCGTCTCTGTCGCTCCAATGCGATTAAACTCCTCAACAAACCTATCACCAGGAATGGTCCGGACCTGCGTCCCCAGATGAGGCACCACTGTTTCTTTTGCCTCCGACCCTGCAATGCAGACAATACGGCTTTCTCTCATCCAGCAGGCCGTCTTTATCATTTTCATACCGTCTTCGACAGCATTAAGATTATCCGGAGAGCTGATCAAATAGACACCGGACTTTCGGTGCAACTGACTGATATGGTCAACAAGTAAAACGCCCAACGTGGCAAGGACAACGGTCGGGAGCTTTGCTTCTTCGACGATGCGGGTGACATGTTCCCAATGCCCTTTCTTGAATGGGATTAGCAGCAATCCATCGGGCTTCGATTGTTTGACATCGTCGATGAACCGTGCTACGGTTTCCGCATCATCCAGCGGGGTGCTATCCATAGAGATTCGCATTCCCAATTTTTGTTCAATCTCTTTGATTTTTGCGGCATATTGTTTTTGACGTTCTTCAGCGTCAAAAGTGGACCCTGGCCAGCTATAATAACCATCTTGCTTTAAGGACTCCGTTGGAGGATATATAAAAGCGCCTCGCACTGTTGCAGTTGTTTTTTGCCGGCTGCCGGTTTCAGCGGATGAGATACTGCCGAGTAGTTTATCAGGGGCCAGTGAAATGCCCGCTGCGGTACCGCCTAATGCCTGCAGGAAATCCCGCCGGGATATCTGCGATGCCCTGGCTGAATGTGACTGTTCCATTGTAAATCCTTTCCTGTCTAATCGATTATATGCTGTCGTGCTCTTTAGAAACATTAGAGCCGTTTCAAGAATAAATTGCTTATATTTTAATGAACTCGGGGTTTTCCAGAAATAATTTTTTCGCAGGGGTTAAAATGGGAAATTGGTTGCAAAAACATTTTCTGCGGTTATAGTTATTGTGCCTAACAGGTAGCTTAATAACCATTTTGTAAAAACACCTCCGGGGTCGCAGAAAGGATGCAGTAATGGTGGAAAAAGATACCGATTTGCAAAAAATAAGAGAATTGATTGAAATAATGAAGGCCAATGACCTGCTCGAGGTTGAGATAAAGCACGGCGACGACAAGATTTTTCTGAAGCGCTGCCCACCTCAACAACCTATCGTAGCGGCTTTACCGATGGTTGAGCCGCAGGTTACCGCGCCCCCGGTACCCGGCGGTATTGGGGTATCATTACCGCCGACTCAACCTCAAGCTCCCCAGAAAGAGGAGAATCTGGTAGAGATAAAATCGCCTATCGTAGGGACTTTCTATGCGACACCAAGCCCGGACTCAGGACCTTATGTTGAGATTGGCTCGCACGTTACCCTGCAAACCGTCGTCTGTGTAATCGAGGCAATGAAGGTGATGAACGAAATAAAGGCCGAAACCAGCGGAACGATTGTGGAAGTCCTGGTGACCAACGGTCAGGCCGTTGAATATGGTCAGGTGCTCTTTAGAGTAAGACCGGACTAATTCGTAGTGCGTGATGTGTCGTGCGTAATACGCAATACGATATACCCAATACGAGATACGAAAATATGTTTTCAAGAATCCTTATAGCAAACCGCGGCGAAATAGCGCTGCGTATCATTCGCGCCTGCCATGAGCTTGGAGTCGAAGCGGTGGCGGTTTATTCCGAGGCCGATAAAGATGCTCCATATTTACGACTTGCCGATGAAGCTGTTTGCATAGGGCCGCCCGACTGTGCCGAAAGTTATCTTAACATTCCGCGTATTATAAGCGCAGCCGAAATTACCGATGTCGAGGCAATCCACCCCGGCTACGGCTTTCTGGCAGAGAACGTAGAATTTGCCCAGATATGCAGGGACTGCGGGATAACCTTCATTGGCCCTGGTGTTGAGGCGATGCAACTGTTGGGTGATAAAGTTCAGGCGCGCAAGCTTGCCCGCCAGGTAAATGTCCCTGTAGTGGATGGCTCAGAAGGTACTATCGCAGACGAGTCTGAGGCGCTAAAACTGGCCAACGAAATCGGGTACCCCGTGATAATAAAAGCCGCTGCCGGCGGAGGCGGACGCGGTATGAGAGTGTTTCATAACGACATCAGCCTGCGCTCGGCGTTCAGCGCAGCACGCGCCGAGGCGGAAGCCGCATTCGGGGACGGCAGTGTCTATCTGGAAAAGTATATAATTGAGCCGCGTCACGTTGAAGTGCAGGTATTGGCCGACAACGCAGGTAATGCGATACACTTTTTTGAGAGAGACTGCTCCATCCAGCGAAGACATCAAAAAATGATTGAGGAGTCGCCTTGTCCTGTTCTGGATAAGCATACAAGAGAGGAACTTTGCGAGGCGGCCTTGAGGATGATAAAAGAAGCTAATTACGTCAATGCTGCAACGGTTGAGTTCCTTTTGGATAAGGACAAAAAGTTTTACTTCATTGAGGCAAACGCGAGAATTCAGGTTGAACACCCCGTCACCGAAATGGTTACCGGCCATGACTTGATTAAATGGCAGTTAAAAATCGCCAGCGGCCATACTATCAGGGTTCAGCAAAAGAACATCAAGCACCGCGGCGTGGCGATTGAGTGTCGGATTAACGCCGAGGACCCTGCAAATAATTTCGCCTCTTCTCCCGGTACAATTACCGGATATATCCCGCCCGGCGGGCCCGGCGTGCGGGTCGATACGCACGTTCATCAGGGCTGGACCGTCTCGCCAAAATACGATTCGATGATTGCCAAGGTCATCGTTCATCAAAAAACGCGGACCGAGGCCATTGCCACAATGAAAAGGGCCTTGCGGGAATTTGTTGTCGAGCCGATTAAAACGACAATTCCCGCCTGCTTAGACATCCTCTCGCACAACCTTTTTGTAAAAAATAAGGTGGATACCGGCTTTGTCGAGCGAAACTTTTAATCGATTGATTATTGATTATTTTCTATTGATTATTTTTGCATCTCTTACAGGATTATTTTGTCATTACTGTGTCTTTTTATTTCTTCCTTCTGCATTCCTTGCTCGATACTTGTCCGCCAGACGTTCGGCGGACTTGTCCTGCTTGCCATGTGAAGCCCTGTCGTTTAAGGCGAAGTGGGGAGCTTCGCCGAAGGATTTGATATTCCGTCCCTCCGCCCCTAATTGAAAATCGTCAATTGTAAATCGAAAATATCTTTACCGCCACCGCACAAAAGCCGAGCAGTAAAACGGTGGCTGTCCCGAATGGCGGTTCGTTAAGCAAATTAAGAAAAAAGGTCTCCCGTAACCGATAAGAGGATTATCAATAACTTTTATCGGAAAGGAGACCAAAAATGTATATCAAAAATATCGACACT
>Ga0315280_10005397_pt1 | contig 18253 bp, 20 predicted proteins | sample YL17G06_40_MG_FD_203697 | JGI IMG/M metagenome (GOLD analysis project Ga0315280, IMG submission 203697) | Sediment microbial communities from Yellowstone Lake, YNP, Wyoming, USA - YL17G06_40 | ecosystem: Environmental > Aquatic > Freshwater > Lake > Sediment | place: USA: Wyoming | collected... | reverse complement strand
CTCAGTTAACCTTTGCTTGAAACCGAGTTCCTCACAGAATACGTCGATGGATCGTTTGGAAAGGACGGTTCCATCCATATCTAAGATGGCGATGCCAGTAGTCATCGGTGTTGCTTATGCACCTCCAAAGCTTCTTCATACACTCTCTGGGTTCGACGTGCAGTTTCTTCCCAGGAGAACATCTGTTCAGCTCTCCTTCTACCTTTCTGTCCCATCTCTGTCCTCAGCTCTGAGTTGCGTAGGAGTCTTATGATGGCTCTTGCCAAGGCGGTTGAGTCTCCAGGCGGAACCAGCAATCCCGTAGCTTCGTCTTGAACAACCTCAGGTAGAGCACATGTTTTGAAAGCCACAACGGGCTTTCCGACGGCTTGTGCCTCCGCTGGTGTTAGTCCGAAGCCTTCCCAGAGGCTTGGATAACAGAATACATCGCACGAGGCGTAGTAATTCGGAAGCGTCTTCTCATCCACGTAGCCGGTGAAAACCACTACCCTTCTAATGTGGGGGGTCTTCACAAGTTCACCTATTCTGGCTGAGTCGAAACGGGCTGACCCAACGAACATGAACTTTGCGTCTGGCACTTCCGCCAATACATGTGGAATCGCTTCTAGTAGAAACTGAGGTCCCTTGTACGGCGCCAATCTTCCAATGAATGCGACCAAAGGGCTTCTTTCAATCGAGTAACTTTCTCTAACCTCGCCACCATCAATTTCGGGATTGAATCGTTCTAGATCAACGCCATTGTAAACCACTTGAATTAGCTCGGGGTTCAAATGGTACCGTTTCACAAGCTCGCTCTTCAAGAAGTGACTTACTGCGATTATTCGGTCGAAGCCGAATCTGAGTGAAAAAAACGCTCCTAGCCGGTGGTCCATCATCTTGAGTTTCTGGAATGGGTTTCTCCAAACTCTTATCGGCGCAAACCCGTGATAAGTGAAAACATGTGGCAACTTCCTGAATTCATGCAGCCAATCGCCAGCGATGATTTCAGGGTGATATTGCGTGTGAACTATGTCAAAGTCCCTGATTGCTGAGAGGCAGGCAGATGCAAAACCCAGATGTCGAACAAAGGGTATGTTGTCCAATGGAAATTTCAGTTCGTATCCAGTTTCTGATAAAGCTCGGTCTTCGATTTTTCGACTGAAGATGGAAACTTTGTTGCCGAGTTTGGTCAGGTGTTTCGACAGTTCCCTGATATGGACAGTTTGGCCCGATCCCTTATGCAGGGTTGATCTGACGATCGCTATCTTCAAGGCTAATCATGCTGCATCAGTATATCGTCAAGAGCTCGCTCTTCATCTGCTCAAAGTGCGCCGCGTCCTCTTCCACTTTTCTTTCAGCCTCTTCATTGGTCATTGACGCCGTCTCCTTGACAAAGGTGGCCACTCTTCCAGTCCAGACCGCTCTCAGACCCTCGAGAAGCACGTTCCTCACCATCTCATCTGATCTCTTGAACTTTGCAGACACCTCGTACACGGTCTTCGCCCAAACATCTGGAGGAATTGTCAACTCCTCCGGTGCAGCAGATGCACGAACGTCAAGCTCACACTTAAGAATGGGTGAGAGCATCGACCTGAAGCCGTTCGACTTGGAGTAGGCTGTTCTAAACTCTTCAATCAATCTATCTAGGCTTACACAAACGGGCTGCGGCTGGATTCTCTCAACCTGATTCTTACGCAAAGTAACTGGAGTGCTGCCTTTGATTCTCTTCCAGAATCCTTCATACATCTCCACACAGCTTAGCGCTGAACCGGCAACTTCTCTAAACATTGAAGCCAGTTGGAGTGCAGGATCCTTTACTCCATGAATTTTTACGCCGAGATCAGCTTCTTCGACAGGAAATCCCTCTGCAAGCGTCGAGCTTGTTATGAATATGTCGATCCCAAACTTAGGAACGTATGGAGTTTTCCACAGTGGACTTTCAATCAATCTCTTTGCGAGCTTTACCGAGAGCCCGAAGTCTCCACCTATCGGTTGTCGGATCCGTTTTCCGTACAAAGCACGCGTTAGAGGATAGCATAGCTGGTTTGTGATAGTACCATCGTACTTGTGCCGATCATATCTTGGCGTGACAAGTCCTACTTGATTGAGTGTTGGCTCGATGAGCAACTTCACCCAAGATGGTGTGATACTTTCCAGATCCGAATCAACCATGGCAAGACTTTTCACGTCCAGATCGATAGCTGCCTCAAAGATCGCTCTTACGGCGCTTCCCTTTCCTGGAACGCCTCGATAACTGCAAGTTAGCAGCTTCACACTTTCTGGCAAGCGAATGTTCTTCGCAGTCTGCATAGTCTCATCGGTAGATCCTCCATCAGAGATCATAATCAGGCTCTTCTGGTTATCGAAATACTTGGAGAGGCCCTTAGCAGACTCTGATATCACATGGCCGATTGTTCTGGTGCTGTTGTACGAAGGGACTCCTATCAGGATATCTATATGCCCGACGCTTGATGGCGACCTTTGAGCTTCGATGTCGAGAGCTCGCATCTTTCCTATCCCGCCTATATGCTCGGACCCAAATATACTCTTTGATAATGAGGGTGATCGAGACTGTTGCAATGAGTGTCATCTGAATGCAGGAGCGAATCTTTTGGCTTGCCCACGTCACATCGACCGGAAACCTGACCATGGCAATGATCTAACTTGCTAACTCACAACGAGCGGTACCTCATCAACGTCCTTGAGTCGCTTAATGGTGCACCAAACATCCAATCCAGCCTATGCAAAGCGAGAAAACCGCGGAATTAACAACAGGAACCAGACGTGTGGTACGCGGACATAGCTAAAACCTTCGTTCAGAGCTATTGTGTTGCATGCACCATCTATGAGAAACATATTGACCAGAGAAATCTGTCAGCTATGCCAGGTGAGAAGCTTCCTTTTCCTACTCACGGTGGAAAATCATCGACGGTTTACAGTGTAGCTTATCAGCGATTAGTTGATGATCCGAAAGCCCAATTCCCAGAAGCGCTGACACCGAGAAAGCTACTGTACCTCCAGAAGATTAGCGCTCACAAGAACCGATGCACGTGGTTTCTCCGGTCACAGGGATTTTCGGAGCTTTCTCTTTGAAGATACCAGTAATTTCAGGATGATGTCTGGTACTCCTATGTCTCCCAAAATTCTGCCTTTGTCGTCAACAACTGGAACGTCGATCAAGTCATGATCGGTCATGATATGCAGTGCCTTAGCCACATCATCATCAAGCCTAACGTAGGCATCGCTGCTTCCCTTGTGAACCAAATCTTTGGCGTTTGTCGCATATAGATACTTGACCGCTCTCTTCCAAGAGGGCCAAGCGTAATCCCATATTCCAAGCTTGACCTTAACATAATCTAATAGGTCAGTTCTTGTTACAACACCAGTCAACCTTCCTTCCGCGTCTACGATGAATATTGCTCTAAGTACACGAGGCTTAGTAAACCTGCGAACGACCTCCTCAAGTGGCGCATCCTCGCCAATCACCAATGCACGGATCCTCTCGGAATGGTAGGTTTCTCTGACGGTGAACACTTTCTTTCTCATGACACACCCCTTTCCTAGGTGAATCCACTGCGCTGAAGGAATCATTTCAAGCTTCGATTCTTTTTCCTACGAATATGAGTGAGGCACTGCAAGAAGTTTATAGTTGTTCCCACCCAAGCCCGTTGATTCACCCTAACAGCTTTTCGGATGTCAATTCGATAGAGTATTGTATGGCAAATAAAAATGCTTATCACCTCCTCTACCAGGAGCATAGCCATTATTGAAGTGAAACTCTACTCTGAGATCGTCAGTAGACACAGCGATAGTCGCCAGAGCATCATGACAGAATGAAGCCTTTGGCAAAGATCCGAAGAAGAGGCTAGCAATACAAAAGATAATAGTCATGCCATTGGAAAAGGTGTAACAAGATGGCAACGAAAACGTGAAACGAAAGAAGTTGAAAGGTTTGCTGAATTGTTGTTGCAAGAGTTATTGATTTGGAGGCTTTCACAGATCTTCTATGAAATTGTGGTGAAGGGTGGCAAAGGGTGACACTATCAAACGACCAAATTATCGCGTTGTTGGTTTTCGTCGCTACCTACGTGCTGATCGCCACAGGCTACAAGGAGCGAACGATTGCGGCTATGGCTGGTGTCGGTGTCCTCTGGGCTTTTGGAATCTTGGATAAGAATGAAATGATAAGCTATGTTGATCTGAACGCTATAGGTCTCCTATTTGGCATGATGGTAATTGTCGGAGCGCTTCGGGAAGCTCAATTCTTCAGGTGGCTGGGGATGCGTATGGCGAATCTGTGTGGGTGCCGCCCAAGAATACTTTTCCTTGTGTTCCTAGTGGCTACGGCAGTACTTTCCGCAATTCTTGATAATGTGACGACGGTGTTATTCATGGTTGCAGTAACTATCGATATCGCCGAACTACTGAAAGTGGATCCGAAACCTTACATTATCGGAGAGGTTATCGCTTCCAATTTGGGTGGGACTGCCACTCTAGTTGGAGACCCTCCAAACATCATGATTGCAAGTGCAACCGGATTCACTTTTATTGATTTCATTGCGAATCTTGCACCCATTGCAGCCTTCGGGCTGTTCGTCTCTGTTCTCTTTCTCTTCTATTACCACCGGAAAGGGCTACTCGACAGGGAGAGTGTCAAAGTCCCGCTTGGCAATGCTGATATGATTCAAGATCGCAGACTATTCATGCTTGGGCTAGCTACGCTCGTTGTCGCCTGCGTGTTGTTTGTAATTCATGGCATGCTTGGTCTACCACCATCTGTTATCGCGTTGACAGCCGCAGCTTTTCTTTTATTCGTAGGAGGAAAAGAAATGCCGCGAATTCTCATGGACATCGAATGGAGCACTTTGATCTTCTTTGGGTCGCTCTTTGTTATCGTTGGAGGACTCGAAAAGACAGGTTTGATTCGCTTAATGTCGGAGTTGGTCGCCTCAACTGTAGGAGCCGATCAACCGTTGATGACAACCGCGATCTTATGGCTGTCGTCTATTGGGTCTGCGTTCATAGACAATATTCCATTCGTAGCGACTTTCATTCCGTTGCTTCAAGATCTTTCAAGTTCTGGTCTCGCCGGATCCGCTGTTTGGTGGGCTCTGGCGCTCGGCGCAGGATTCGGGGGAAATGGCACACCAATAGGGGCATCTGCAAATGTCGTCGCAACAGGCATAGCTGCGAAGAGGGGAATATCGATTGGGTTTAAGGAATTCATGAAGGTGGGAATGGCAGTACTTCTAATCACTACAGCAATTGCAAACCTGCTCTTGCTGGCAGCGCACTTCTGGCTCTAGAGATCGAACGAACCCGCAGCTTTCAAGCAGTATGAACAACCATTCCGTCTGCATCGTGGAGAAGAGACAATTCTGGGAGTCCGGATTGTCAAGCACTCATAACATCATCGAGGATTCTTAGCATCCTTAATATGACCGTTCATGAGAGTGCTCATCAAGAATCGACAGTTGAGTGATAAAGAATGTCTCATCTCAGACGACTAAGGGCAGCTGAAATAATGAATGAACATGTCGTGACTGGTAGTGTAGACGATAGTCTTTCAAGAATTGCTGATCATATGGAACGGCGTAGAATCGGATGTGTGGTAATAGTACAAAACCGTAAAGTAGTTGGATATTGACGGAGCGAGATTTCGCCAGAATAGCGAAGCAGGGAATCCTCAACGGAAGAGATCGCGCGAAGCATCACATGACGAAACCAGCTGTCACTGTAAGATCAGATGCTTCGGTGGCAGATGTCATCAAGCTAATGAGAAAGAAGCATGTGAGACATCTTCCCGTGCTGGATAGAAACCGTAGACTTGTAGGCATAATCAGCTCCCGCGACCTGATGAACACCGCGATGGACATTATCCAACCTGGCCTTCTTTGATTGGCTTCTCGGTTTTCGGTTGGCTGTTCGTTGAGAATATGAGCAAAGCCGTTTGACCTCTTCTATGCCTTCAAATAACCCCGTTGTTATGATAACATCTTTCCCAACAATTCTCAATGAGTCATCCGGTTCATACAATCACTTGTTTTTTTCTGTCGGCTTTCGACAACTCTACTTTGAACGTGGAAGAGTATTCCTTTTTCTTTTAACGACTGAGAAGTCAAGCCACTGCAATGAATGTTTTCGTCCTCGTATCTTGTGGATTGCAACCTTCCTTTTCGGCTCCTTTTCTGATTCCGTTGTTTTGAGCTCTAACGGCGTCCGATGCTTCCTCCATCTTCTTCATAAACTCTCTGTCTACACCCGTTCCTATCGTAAAGTGAAACTTGCCATCTTCAGCCTTGACTTTGGCTCCAGTGGCATGTATGAAAGAGAGGATGTACTCGGGTTTGAGAGTAGCTATCCAGGGACCCAAGGAATCCAAGAATACATCAGCTCCATCACCGAGGTTCTGAAGGCATGTCGAGAGTTCGGTGCTGAGTCGTGTGAGGTCGGTTACGGATCCCACGGAATATCGCTCCTTTGAAGCCTGTCCCGCAGCCGCTGAATAACAGTCCACAAATTCCAATTCTCCCCTTCTTTCGTGCTCTGTGATGTCAAAGCCCAGCGCTTTCATCTCCTTTCTAATCTCAGATGGAAACTGCATTGTCGCTATGAAGATACAGCGTCGTCCTTTGTCTAGGCTTGATCCACGCCACCTTTTCCGGGTAGATCTCACTCTTGCCCTCAAGCCACTTCCAGAAGGTCTTGATGGCCATCAAGTAATCGGCTACGGTTCTAGGGCTGTAACCGATGTTTTGAATTCGCTTTACAAGCGCTTCGATATCGTGTTTGTTCAGCTTATCGAAGTTCTTCTCTGTATATCTAGCGATGTTCCAGAACCTGTTAAGGTAGAAAAGAATTTTTAGGTTAGATAATCCCTGCAGTCTGCAATGTTCAGAAAAGTTGAAGATCAGTTGATGGTTTCTTGCAGAAATCTGATCGCTCGCGTTAATCCTTCTGGTTACTGCTATTCTGCCTTTGACGTCGTATATGCTCTCTTTCACTATATTTTTTTGGTCTTTAATCTTTAAGCTCTTTTCGGTCACGATCCAAATCTCAGAATTGGTGCGGGGAGTGGGATTCGAACCCACGAACGGCTACCCGACAGGCTCCTGAAGCTATCGCGGCCCTTCGGCCACTGCGCCTTTGACCTGGCTCGGCGTCAGGGGGACGAAACGTCCTATCCCCGCCTTCAAAGTCAAAACGCCAGGTCTCAGTACCTTCAAATCGCGGAGTGTTTCATAAAGATATTCTACCGACACAGAGGCCCTGATAGAGTCGATCTCTAGATCTCAGCATTGAGAAAGTGGTATTCATGGTACAAGATGATTCGGGGGGTAACAAACCCTCACATACTGAAGCATATGCATCACGTTTGGATCATGCCAAAGACTTCAGTGACGTCTTCGAGGTCGTGAAGGACACGGTAAAACGCTCCATTGGAGGTTATCGGGTAGGCCTGATGTTGATACTTGATGATCTACCTCTTCAGGTAGGCGCCTATCATGCAGTGGGCAGCAACACCATAGTGATGAATCGACTCTTTCTTCAAATTGTTCAAGCAACTGCAAGCTCAAAGCGGGTTGTCAACTCCTTCATTTACACGATCCTACTTCATGAGTATCTTCACGCTCTGGGCTTCCTCCCAGAATCGGATGTCAGACCGTTGGTTTACAGGATATCGATGGAATCCTTCGGCCAAGATCACTTGGCGACCCGCTTAGCAGAGGTTGGACCATGGGCTCTTCTTAAGGATGTACCAGTTAGTGTAATCGAGGCTCCCAAACGAGTAGCAGAGATAGTGAAAAATTTTGAAGGAACAAATCAAAGGTACATTAGCTAGAACCGGCAATCTGAAAACGATGTGGAAGATGTGTTTGTTCAATAGAAATTTCAAAATTCAAGAGTTACCGTATCACCATCTTTCAGATTCAACTTCTCCCTAAGATTAATTGGAGCAATTATCTCGAGAAGGTGTGGATCATAGTTTGGAACTTGCGGAACAACGATCGCACATTTCACAAAGTCATTGATGACCGTTGGCAATACAATTCCTCTGCAGAAGCTTTTGTCAGGCGGTTCAATGGTGAGGGTTCTACTCCGTCTGAGTTCAAGGACATCTCGGTTCCTCATATCCTCCAGCCGAATGTTGAGGGTTCCTGGAACCGGTTCGAAACCAAGTATCTCGACGAACTGTCTCTTCGCCCACTCTAGTTCGGTGAAGAAACTGCCCTTGCCTTTACCTGAAAGTACTCGACCCCTAGTTTTCATGTCTACATCACATGCTCTGCTAGCGTCTCATATGATGGTAAGCTTAGTAGGTTCCCCGTTGATTCTGAGGATATATTTGGCTTAAAAGCAAGCTAGTAGACTTAATCCAAGCGTCTCTAATAGTCAACAGTTCGGTTTCAATAGGCTGCCCTATTTGCAGAAGAGGCTGCATCAATGATTTGGCGAGAACATCTTACGTTGCTTCATCTTCCAACTACTTCCGTCCTACTATCACTCGCAGTCTTGGGATCCCTGCTCGCACAAGAGGTCTATTCGGATCGGCTTCTGCTCTTTCTAGCACAGATATTCCTAGGTGGAAGCGTAGCTGCAAATCACTTCGATGAAATTGAACAGACCTTGGCACACAAAGATGTCCATACGCCGATTGTGGCTCATAGCTATTATTGGGCTCTTAGCTTTCGTGACTATTGGACTATACTTAACTGTGAAAGTCACTTACAACTATATCTTCTTCGTAATCGCCGAGTCCTTCTTCATCGTTGCATACGACCTAGAACTCTTCAAAGGAATCTTCCACAACGCAAACACTCTGGGCACAAGCTGGGGGCTTGTCTTCCTAGGAGGATACTATTTGCAGGATCAAGTTCTGTCCCCACTTATGCTGATCGTTTCTTTAATGGTCTGCATCTGCAGCATGCAGGGGATCAACCTATACGAAAGAGGCAAGAGTTTTGGGAAAGACTGCTCCTACGCCGACCCTGAAGCTAAATTCGCTTGGGACACATTGAGGATAGGAATTCTGACAGTTGATGCAATCACTCTCATACTTGCGATCTACAGGTTTTGGCCTTCCATCTCTCTTCTAATCTGATTTCCATCGAGAATTGATGTCTAGTAACCCTGGTTCTGTTATCGTTTTCGCCATCTGATGCGATCCAGATGCGGCCAATGTTTGGCGACCCAAGATATGGCGCTAACTTCTTGTCGACGAGTATAGATATCGCGTCCATATGTACCATCTAAAGCGTCTGCTTGTTCCATTGTGAAGATTGATTTTCTCGGTTCACTGAACTTTAGTATTTGGAGGTCGTCGAATCTTCAGGGCCCTCAGAACACTAACAAGGATGAATCCAAGTACAGTTATGCTTATGGTTGAACCGATCCCGACACCGATCCACCAGATCCAATAGTCCATTGCCGTGATGCCTGCCAGATATGTACCGACAATGAATGTGACGATCAGAGAAGCCGCTAAACATCCAGACAGTTCACCGATTCTTCCCGATTTCCACAGGCTAATCTTCCAAGCCAATAGGCTTGCGATGAAGTTGGCGACTGAACCGAGAGTTATGTCTGTTGCAACGCTTGGAAGTGGAGTGACTATGTTTGCTATAGCACATCCGATTGTAACTCCACAAACAACCGGCCAACCAAGAACAATTGAGAGTGGGATCAACGCATCTGCGATACGCACTTGAACGATTCCGAAACTTATCCCAGCAAAGATGAAGACAAGAACTGCGTATAGAGCGGCAAAAGCAGCCGTTAACATTATCGATGTTGTTCTCAATGATCCTTCCAACTCCGGGGTTTCTAGGGCGGAACGGATGGAAGGCACCCCTCACCCGCCTAGCCGAATAATGACAGCAACCGGACCGAATAAAGCTTTACTGAATAATCCGTTTTACAAAGGATAGCAAACTCTTTTTTCAACCGTCTTTCTTTTGGCCTCTGGCCATAGTGTGAACGGTTCATATGTGGCGGAGCATCGGCCTAGATGAGTAATCAAGGTAGACTCGCATTTTGGACATTTCGAAATGACTCCCACACCATAATTTCGACAACTTCTACAGTATGAGAAGTTGTTGGCGTATGCGAAAGACTGGATCTTCTCAGATAGAAGCTCGCTCGTGATCTTATGCATAGTCCTTGAATCATGTTCTTTGGGGGTTAAGTGAACCGGAAGCAAGTGTCCACCAGGAGTTGCTGTCTGAAACTTACTCTCGACTTTTGCCCTGTCTCGGAGTGAGATCTTAGTTGAGAGGGGCAAAGTTGTAAGGTCTGTATAGCATGGATGAGTACGAGTACCCTCGACTACGGTGGTGGCTCGCCCATATTTTTCCATGTCTAATTCAGCAAGTCTAGTCGTAGCATCGTCACCAGGTCTCTGCGCAACTTGTAGACGCATCTCCAGCTCTTCGGACATGGTTTTCGCTTCTTGTACCATCTTCGACAAGATCTCGGATGCAAATTTCATGGCATTATCGTCTTTGTAGAGTTCGCCTTCCGTATGGTGCTGAACAGCCTCGTTCAATCCCACATAACTTATCGCGTATGATCCGTTGCTCTGGTAGAAGTATGGTGAGCCATCAAATGCGTTGGATAAGACTGGCAGGAGGCCTTGTTTCATTCGCTCACCGATACCTGCTCGCTTTGATTTGAAGGCGTCGGTAGTTGTCTTCATGATTTTGGAAAGCATCTCGAGCATGGCGTCGTCGTCTCTGCGAGCTTCGTACGCAATTCGGGGTAGGTTGAGAAAAATGGTGCCAAGGTTTCCTGTCCGAAGGCAGTCTGTCTGCCAATCTTCTTTCCAATCGTCATTAAGCCTGAGGCCACTTGATGTACAGGCTACTTTGCCACTGTCCTCTATGATGGCAAAATTGGGTAGCCCATGTTTGCCCGCCAAGTCATGGATACTGGACATCAAAGGCTCTAAAGTTGGATCATCAAGTATGCCGCCTCTTATTTTGAAAATGAAACGTGGATTAAGCACCGGGGTGTGTAATGCCACTCGGGTGATTGCGTCAACGATCGCCTCAGCTAAGAGTCTGGCCTCCTCTACGAAGTCTCCGTAAGTTCCCGCAGCCTTTCCATCGATTCCAATCGCGTCAACTTTTTCGAGAAAATTTGGGACCGTCAGTTCTATTCCAAGAGAGAGAGGAAGTCTCGATGCATTTGACACGAGCGATCTGTTAAATCCATCGAAGAAGATGCTGAAGATTTCAGACAACTTATCCTTCTTCAGGCCCTTCACCAGTGGAGCGAGAAATATGTTGAACATGTCGAATGACTGTTCATTCGATACTTCAGCGGAGCAGAGGTTGCAAAGCCTTCCTAATGTGGCAAGGCCGGATTGAAAGTCGCTTGGAGGATTGGAGATTGCTGGCCCTTTTTTGAAGAAGAAACGAAGATCGTGCTGAATTTCTTCAGGTTTCAAAACCCAATCATCTAGGAACCCCAGATGTAGTTCGCCTGAAATGTGAGCGTCCGCAACGTTTCGTGGAACGCCATTTAGAAGTACATACTCTTCCAGCACAGAGGAACCAGCTGATTCCTTGACTGAATTGACATCAAGCAATTGATCGCTTGAGTCGTTCATGAGTTGGGTAACGTCATAAACTGGCATGCCGAGTCTTGTGAGCTTATGCCTATAATCTTCAAGCTTTTTCTCCACTAGGATTGAGTTTATCAGTTCACGTATCAAAGGCGCAGTAAGGTACTTGGTCTTAAACTTCAGAAGTCTTTCCTCAACCTCTGCCGCCAGTTCTTGTGCAAGTTCATGTGGAACACCTGCCTCGCGAACAAGAGAATCCGTAATCTTGTCTCTGTCAAATTCCTCGATTGAGAAACGTGATGTTCTAACGAGTAGTTTTCCCTTCTTAACAGCCACATATTCTTCAACATCCCTACTGAAACTCACAACCATTTTTCCAAGTTCAGTTATCCCGTACTTTTTCGTCTCCTTATCTACATCCACAAGGCCTGCTTCCACAATGCTCTTGAGATGATAGACAAATTTGCCAGCATCTCTTATCGGGTCCAACTTTATGGAGGACATTATCTCCGTGTATGCAAACGGTCCTTTCGAAGATAGAAGTTTGAGTATCTGCATACGCACTGGAGCTGAGGCCGCGTCGAAGACCTCCGCGCTTATTCTGCTGATCGACTGCAACAAGATCCCCTAGAGTCAGTAAAGACCAATTATGATGCAGGATTAGTTTAAAAAATTAGAGTATGAAGGGTTGGCATGTTTTATTGAGCCTGATGACCAAGATAGAGACAGTCCATCCGACCGATAGCCTATCTTGAGAAGGGGCCTCAGGTCACTAGAACTCTATCGAGGTTTTCGATCCAGATGAAGTAATCTTCGAGAGCGCAACTTTCACGTCTCGACTATTGAATTTCCGAGCCAATGATATCGCAATAATGGCCCATGGGCATGTTACATCGCTGTCTATGTTCAGCATACTATGTACATGGTCAGCGAAGATGCATTCATCAAGGTCTAGGACTCGTTTTTCGCCGTCCTCTGTTATCTTAGCACTGCGAACAAATCCTGAAGCTACTATCAGGTCAGCAAACTCTTGAAGCGCAACATCCACATCATTAGCCTTTAGAAGCTCGGGCGAAGCCTTGTCCAGTATCTTCTCAATGATTGGTATAGTAAACTTCGTTAGCATTAAAGACGGAGTGTCTCCAAAGGTCTGTCTCAGAGTTTTCTGATAGGCAAATAAAACGGTGTGGAATAATGCGCCAAGGTCTGACTCAGATAATTTTCTTTCGGACAACTTACTTCAATGTTTCATCAGCATAATCGGATATATGGATAGTGTCACGGCTGCCACATCGTCCTAGTGTCACAAAAGGCTTTGAACCACTGTCTCGCAGATTTGATAGAACCAGAGCTTTTCATGTTTTCAGTTTGGGATGCAGGTACCGCTTACCCCTAGCGATTAGAATATAACTCGAATGTTATCTTTAAAAAATTTGAGTCACCCAACACTCATCAACAACAGGACCATGGAAACTCGATTACTGCACCTACGTAACAGAGTTTCTTAAGCCTGAATCCCTTGGTTAGAAAGTGGAAGAGCCTGTGACCCAAAGTTGCTCGTTGTCCAGTTCGCTTCTTCGCATGTTATCCCTAGGTTCATTGGATTCCAGAGATCCTCAGAACCGATTTCATCATAGCAAGACTTTTGAGGAATGAAAGTTCGAAGCTTTAAGGAAAGACTGCATTCTCTTGCTCTTCCATTAGGATCGAGGTTCCACCAGTATGGAAAGTGTTAGGAAGAGACGATCAGCTGATCGAATGTTGCTCTTCATCACATTTTCCTTTGAGTTGATCATAGACATTCTTGGTATTACGCTTCCGATATTTGCGCTGTCGCTTTCTGCTTCACCATTTGAGATTGGTCTGTTAGCAGCTTCGAGAGGAGTCGTATACGGCCTCTTCACATTCGTGTCCGGTTACATCTCGGATAAACTGGACAAGAGACGAATGTTGATATACTCAGTGTTGATTAGCATCATTTTGGCTGTCTTTTTCTATTTTTCCACAAATCCGTTTGAACTAATAATTCTAAGCTTCTTCCAGGGATTAGCTACGGCGATTTTTTGGCCGACGATGGAGGCTCTAATCGTGAACGATCAAGATGTGAGTATCTCACGATCTCTCAGAAACTTCAACGTATCATGGGCGATTGGAGTGATGATAGGTCCTCTCATAGGAGGCTCCCTGATCACGCTTTTCGGAATAAGGAGTCCCTTTCTCGTCGTGACAGCGATCGCGATCACCAATGTTATTCTCATCGTTCGATACGCTTCCCGAAAAAGCGCTCAAAGGGAGACGGTTAAAGAAGCAAGAACGGAAAAGCTGCCGATAAAGCTCATTTCAACGACTGTTATTCTAGGTGCAATGGCAACAATCTTCCTCGCCTTCTTCCCTGCTTTCGGCATTCAACGAGGAATTAATGCTCTTGAGATAGGAATCATGCTCTTCTTGTTCGGCGTTGCCAGAGTGATCATGTTCTACAATCCGCCATCAACGAAAATTGGTCTACAGTCAAGCATAACCCTTGCATCTCTGGGTCTTTTCCTTGTTTATCTTGGAGAAAAGATAACCATGTATGTCGGTACAATTACTGTAGCAGCGGCGACTAGCCTTCTGTACGTATATTCCATTGAACACTTCTTGAAAGGTAAGGAAGAAACTAGAGGTCGCCGGGCTGGCATCTTTGAAGGATCAGCTGGAATAGGGGCAATATTAGGATCCTTTTTCGCTGGACTTGCCGCAGAACTATCACTCTCCTACGCCTTTCTCGTCGCTTCCATAATTGGATTGGCATTCGTAGCAGCTCTGAGAATAGGTAGATTCAAAACCTGACCAATAGCCGAGCTAGATCGACATCCCCTTTTGGTCTAATGAGAGAACCGGCCATTTTTTGGAGCGCCGATACGCTGTTCAACAACAATGCTAGGTTAAACTGTAAACATGACAAATTCGCTTAATCACGCTTTCCTGCCAAAATATATATGCAGTCGTTGCCTTTCGCGCTTTAGGTGCATCAACCTCTTCTTAAGATGCGTTAGCTCACCTTTACATAACTCGCATTCTCTGCGCTGCCAACTCGTAAAATGTTGACCAGTTGTGAATAGTTTGGTTATGTCCTCGTAGTCTTTCAAAGCTGTATTTGTCCAATGAATATCTTCTGAAAGTTTTTCAAATTCCAATTTCGCCTTTTCCTTTGCCATAGCTTGCTCTACTATATTGCCACTGTCTAATGTTCCGTGAAGAAGAGATATCTCTTTTTCAGCCATACGTCTACACATCCGAATCGATTTTGAGCCAAGACCTCTGTTCTTTATGGGATCAAGTTATTTGTGGCCAAAGTCTCATGCAATTTCTTTACGGCTCTTTCCACGTCAACTTCGTGACTGGCGCCTGTGCACACGAGTTTGCCACTCGCAAAAATCAATATGACTACGCTCAGTTCCTTCAGCCTATAGATGACACCAGGAAATTGGTCAGGGTCATATATGGTTCCCTCAAGTCTATTCGCTGTATCCTCAAGATCGATTTGATGACACAAATCGGCCGATGCGACCACATTCCTAATCGTCACATCAGGTTTTCCTAGAATAACGAGCCGACCCGCCTTGAGTTCTTCGACCAATTTCAATACAGCTCGTTTTGCCTGGCTCTCAGATTTTGCACCAACAACTATCAATTTCCCTGTACTGAATACTAACATGGCTACTTTGGGTTTCCTAAGTCGATAAACGAGTCCAGGAAATCGGTCCGGCTTATATTCAACGGTTGGAAAAGTTTTCGCGACCGATTCTAGGTCGATATTCTGGTGCAGATCCGCTGAAGCTACAACATTCTCAATATTGATGTTGAAGTGGTTGCTAGGCAATTCATCTCTACGCAACTCTCCGTAATACTTCATCTCGTGATCTGTCGCCAGCGCTGTTTGAGACGGAATCGCTACGGGAGCAAGAGTACTAGCAACCAAGTCGAGTATACCTTCCTCATGTAGCTAGCCCAGTTTCGGTATATAAGCGTACCGTTCATGGTACGACTACGTACCAGACTAAACAATCAACGAAATCAAACGGTGCAATCAGAAGGTCAGAAGCTCACAAACTCAGTAGGTAGAGATAATATTCCGTAACCAGATTCAACACGATAACTATGGCAATCAGCCGACCGCTCGACTGCAAGACGATTTGTCTTTTCAAAACTTACCTTATGTGTCTTGAGTCAGCTTCACTCCATATTTCTGGCCAATTTTATCCACGATAGGCGTAGTAGGGCCGGGCTCCATCGATAATCCCACAACCGCGTTGGGAATTCTCAGAAACACAATTGAACACTTACCGAAATTCAGTCTAACACTTTTCAAATCACCGAAGTATTTTTCGGAGTCTGCACACACCTTGACGAATACTGGTTCGATAAAACCAAAGAAATCTAGGTCGCTCTCTTTATCTGTCAGAGATCTGAGGCCAAGCCTCTGTTTCATTTCCAAGACGTTTTTCATAGTCTTGTCTAAGTGAGCTACAAATCTTATTCTATCATCTAGCTTCAGTATATCATCGCAGAGACCCAAACAATGCACCTGGACGTGCATGTACTCAAGCCGAAATATATGATTCTTCCGTGTCTAGAAGGTTCCACATTTATTCCTTGACAGGTATAGTCAGCGTCGATCTAACGCGGCTTAGTCTACGCAAGGAAGCGATAGCCTCTTTAAGTCTATCCGTCGTCTCGGCTTCGAGTTTGACAAGAAGATCATAGACTCCATAGGCTAGATATGCTTCTTTAACATGCTCAATTCTTCTCAGTGCGTTTAGGATGTCGTGTTGTGCGCCCACCTCTGCGTTTATCATCACAAATGCGATAGCCACTATTCTGTTCACCTTCGTCGGGTAGAATCTGATTCTCAACAAGTTAAAATTCTAATCCAAGAAGTAGATTCGAAAATGGACATAACCAAGTTAGGCAAGGCTCTTGAGCTGAGCATCTAGGCTTGTACCGTCGTTGCTTGGACATATCTTACATTGCCCAAGGTTATGTTGATACCAAACGATTTGGTGGGGCCGGTGGGATTCGAACCCACGACCTCCTGGGCTCACGCCTTAAAGGGTCCCGAGCCAGGTATCCTAACCAAGCTAGACTACGGCCCCCTGCATTGCTCTTCCAAAGAAGAAACGCACGTTAAAATTGCTTTCTTCTAGGCGAAGGCTCTCAGTTGACTTACTCTGCCAAGAAATGTTCCATCCAACATGTGAACTTCTGCGTTTTCGATGTCAACGCTCTGTGAACGAAGAATTGGACCTATGTACTCTTCCTTCAGCCTTGACCTAGCCCAAGATCCTTTTCTATTCACAGGCTGCCCACCAATGAAATCATTAAAGCAGGGCATTATGATGCATTTTGAAGTTTTTGGTTCAGTATTGAAACGTTCTCTGAATTCAACCTTTACTGGCTGCTCAATCTTCATCCTCAAACGTTTCAGAAGAGAATGAGCAAGGATCGTTTCATCGCACTCGGCCTTAACCCATACTTGTCTCATCGCTCTTAGCCCCAACGGATCCGAGAACACTACTACAGGGTGAACGTGACCCATTACCAGAGTTGAGCAACCTAGAAGTTCTGGCGACGGCCAAGCATGACCATGGACAAGCGCCACATCCTCTAATAATATTGTTCCAGAAGCTGGCAGGATCACAACATCTCTAGGAGTCAAGGGCTCCAAGTTCCCGTCATGATTCCCGGGCACAACTTTGACATTTGGAACTAGCCTCACTGCGTTCTCAAGAAATTCGGGTACATCTCTCCATTCTTCTGGTTCAACCTTGGCAACTGCCTGTTTCACGTCACCCAATATCACCAACTCCGTAGGAGACACTATGTGAACGATCTGCTCAAGTTTCTCAACAAGTTTCGGTGTCTGCGATGGAATATGTATGCCCTGTTGGGACAGAGCGACTTCCCATCCTATATGCAGGTCAGCTATTACCAGTATCCGATCCTTTGAACCTCGAAGTAGCAAAGCTGGATACGGACTAACCGGCTCCAAGACTGGCTGCAAAGTCTGCCTACTCCTAGAAAGACACTGGAAGTGCCGATATCACATTCGCGAAAACTGATGTTAAACGTTTTTACCTCAGCTTCTGCCTACCTCTTTCAATCAAACTTCTAGAGATTGCCACGGATGCCCCAGCCTCAGACGAAGGAACTCGAACTCCTAGAGAGAATCTGTTACAGAATAGTCAAGACGGGAAAACTACCCAGTCAACGAGGTTTGAAGCTTCACCCTTCATTTCAGAAGAGGTATGAAAATGCTGTGAAGACCGTCGAGGACCGATTTGTCAGCAAATACATGTTCAGTCCAAGTGGAAGAGTAGTGTGGACGGTCAAAGGTAAGTCTGGCGAATACCAAATAATCCCCGAAACGAATTTCTGTAGCTGCGATGATTTCTACTTCAGAGTAATGGGTTACAAGAGACAGGTATGCTATCATATAATCGCCCAGAACATTGCAAACAGCATAAAGCTCTACAATGAATACGAGTTGCGGGATAGCGATTACGACCGGATAACAGAGAAGTGGAAAGTTAAGGAATCTCTGGAAGCCAAGGAGTAGAAGGTATCTTTTTAAACATATGGAAGCATGTTAACGGCGCAATTTGAGGCGAACGCATTGACGCCTGATGAATTCTATAGTCTGCTCCAGATGGGTATTCTGGTTGT
>Ga0315280_10005396_pt1 | contig 18257 bp, 14 predicted proteins | sample YL17G06_40_MG_FD_203697 | JGI IMG/M metagenome (GOLD analysis project Ga0315280, IMG submission 203697) | Sediment microbial communities from Yellowstone Lake, YNP, Wyoming, USA - YL17G06_40 | ecosystem: Environmental > Aquatic > Freshwater > Lake > Sediment | place: USA: Wyoming | collected... | reverse complement strand
GACCAACATAAGGTTGGTGGTCAAGTGTATGCGCCGGAGGGTTGCCCGAGCCCTCATCATATGCATTTCAGCATTAGCAGCTATGGATTTAATGAAGGTTGGAACCTGACAATAATACGGTCGGTGACGATATGCCGATGCATCAATTTATTGAGAAAATGAGTGACATCTTAGGCCGGTAATAAAATGGGGGTAATAAAATGGGGGTTGAATATGTACAAGGTGGATTTTCAGAAGAAATGGGTATCATTCATATTATCCTTCTTACTGATATTCTCTTTGGCCGTCAGTATAGTGCCGCAAACCGTTCTTGCCGACGTCGGACGGGAACTGCCTCCCAGTCCCTATGAGAAGATTGTCACCGACCCAAGCGGACGTCAGCTTATTCAGGCCATCTTCCCCGTGCCTCCACCAAAAATAAAAGTAGCCGCGGTCGATGTGCCGGAGGTGCATATCGCCGGGGTAATCAATACTCTATCAAACGTGCCGGCGTTTGACTGGAGCTATGGTTGTGCTGCTACTTCAGCGGCGATGCTTTTTGGCTATTATGACCGTATTGGTTACAGTAATATGTATACTGGACCAACGAACGGCGGTGTCTGCCCGCTGGACAACTCTGCCTGGGGGCAGACTGTTTGGTGGCCCAGTGGTGTTACCTGTGGGGAATGTCCACTCAGTGCCACTCACAATGGCATTGACGGCATGGCGATAAAGGGACATGTCGATGACTACTGGATAGACTACGGCAATGCCGGGCCTGACCCCTATCTTGGCAACTGGGCAGAGCATACGCTCGGTGATTGCACTGGCGACTACATGGGCACCAATCAGGCAAAATATAGTAATATTGATGGAGGCACGATCTTCTTCTACGACCCCACTGGTGACCCTCTCTATGATTACACAGGTTATGAGCCTACTTACCGAGATGGCTGTCATGGGATGAAACTATTCGCTCAATCCCGCGGCTACACGGTAGTGACAAATTTTAACCAACTGATACAAGGACAGGGGAGTGACCCTAACAAGGGCTTCACCTTCGCCGATTTCCAGGCTGAGATTGATGCCGGGCGTCCGGTACTTATCCTTGTCACAGGTCATGCCATGCTAGGATATGGCTACGACACCTCCACAAATACCATCCATGTACATAATACGTGGGATTACTATAGCCATACGATGACCTGGGGCGGAACTTATAGTGGTATGCAGCAATATGCTGTGACTGTCATCCGGCTGAACCCACCACCACCCAACGCTCCGAGCGACCTAATAGCCAATGCCATATCATCATCCCAGATTAACCTCTCCTGGCAGGACAACTCCAGTGACGAGGCTGGATTCAAGATAGAGAGGAAGACAGGCTCTGGCTCCTATTCCCAGATAGCCACCGTAGGTGCCGGTGTTACCAGTTACAGTAGTAGTAGGCTTAGTGCCAGCACCGAGTACTATTATCGAGTGAGGGCGTACAAAGGAACACTAAACTCCGATTACTGTGAAGAAGCCTCAGCGACAACTCTACCACCACCGCCATCGGCACCAACATTAAAGTCACCAGCCAGTGCCTCAACAGTGTCCAACTTGACGCCGAAGCTGGAGTGGAACGCACCAAGTGGAGCCGTCTCTTATGGTATACAAATATCGACCAGTTCCAGCTTCGCCAATTTACTGGTTAACGAGACCGGGATAACGGACCTCTATTATGACATAGCAGCGAGGATTCTCAACTGGAACACCACTTATTACTGGCGTGTTAACGCCAGAAACAGCTTCGGCAGCACCTCAAGCTGGTCCACCTCCCGCTATTTTAAGATAACAGTAGGACCCTGAAATACTGTTTCGATTCTGGCTGTTCGACAATTGGTAGTAGCACTATTGGGGTGGTTAGACTAATCACAAAAGCTTGGATTGTTGCACATTAACTCATTTTGTTCAGTGCCAGACGCACCGGCTAATATTAAAGTAAATACCATCGCATTTTTGGGAGAATTGCTTTACTTGCTGAACGCTGCCAGCGTCTCATTACCCAATGTGATCAAGAAATAAAGCCGTTAATCAGGTGCCATCAAAATAGCACCCGACACTCGATGCCCTGTTTTGCAAAGGCAGAGGCAAGTTCTTTGCCTTTTGAGGAGAAGAAGTCATAGCTCATAGCCTCTTCGAGACGGTATTTTATATACACCCAATCGCCATAATGGTAGTTCATTCTGTCAACCAGTGCGTAATCCACTTTCCCGCTAAGTTGGGCAGCAAGTTCTTCCGCTCTGGGAAGCATTGGAGCAATCATGGCATAGGTTCTAATGCCTGCAAGATGTAGCTCCTCGAGTGCTTTGATCCTTTCCTTAATAGATGGCGCACTTGGTTCAAACAACTTTCTTATCTCGTCGTCTGCACTAGTAACTGATAACCCGACCTCGATCTTATCGCCTCTCCTAAATAGGTCTATGTCACGCAACACAAGTGGTGATTTCGTCTGGACTGTGATGGGCCAATCATGTTGAATCAATATTTTAAGGCACTTCTTTGTCAGCTCATATTTTCCCTCAGGTGGTTGATAGGGGTCGCATACTCCACTTATCCATACCCTACCTGGCGGCCTCTTATCTATCTCGTGCTTCAATAGAGCAGGGGCATTAATCTTCACATCAACAAATTCACCCCACGGCTCTTTATGTCCGGTGGACCTCTTCATAAAACGAGCGTAACAATAGACACAACTGTGCTGGCACCCAACATACGGGTTGACCACATAATCAAAGACCTGTGATTTGGACAATATGCTGCGCGCGTAGATTTCTCTAAGAATCATGGAAGGCCTAGCTCACCAACGATAATTATACTCTCAGAGAACTAGAGAGTGACGCTATCTAAAGTAGGCTTAGGAGATGAACATTAGTCCGTATTGTACAGCTTGGGCAATAGAAGCTTGGATATTGCTCTGCTGCACCAAAAGATGGATTGTTGCTTCTTAACTCTACAGTATGGCTTGAACATAGTACAAAAGAACTATTGACTGTTCCTCAGATAGCCGTATAATAGTTTTCATGGAAGTAATTGTGTGCGGAAGGCAAAGTGAAAGAGACTACTACGAAGTCTTGGGCATTGCGCCAGATGCCAGCGCAGAGGAAATAAGAAGGGCGTATCACATGCTGGCTTTTCAATGCCACCCAGACAGGAATCAGAAAAGCGAGGAAGCCAATAAAGAAATGCAGGAGATAAACGAGGTTTACGCTATCCTGTCTGACCCGATTAAACGAAGGGAGTATGATCTTCCCCGGGGGTATGGTAGGAGGGTGCCAAAGTTCAAGAAAGGCGGCAAAGTGAAAATCGGTGTCAATTCTCCTTCACCGTATAGAGGCCAAACCGGGGTTGTAGATAAAGAACCTGTTAATGATGTCTTTCGCTTCTGGTATATGGTGAGAATCGAGTCCAAAGGCTTGACGACAGCCAGGCGCTTCGCTGAAGAAGAACTTGAGGGACCGGCCAATTAACAGTTAGACCGACCAGTCAGCGTTCGGAACGAATAGCTATCATAAACTCAACACCGCCCAGTCCCATCATTCTTGTCGTGTAACTCATTCCATCAAAACGGATTGGAAAATGCTAAACTAGCCACAGAATACGGAAAAGGATAGTAATGATTATAGGATTAATCGCTTTTATGATTTTCCTGGCTTTTCTACTTGCCTTCTGGGAAATCCAAATCGAGGGTAAGGATGGCTGGGCAGCGAAGCTACCTGGCTGGCGTATAGAAAAGGGATGGCTTGTCAAGTTGGCGGGTGGACGCCCGATAACCGGCTACCACTTTTTTATGACGCTGTTCCTGATTGTCATAGTTCATCTACCGTTGTTTTTTGTTCCGTGGAGTTGGCGGTTAGAAAGTTTGCTGCTTGGCTTTTATGTAGGTATGGTTTTTCTAGAAGACTTCTTGTGGTTTGTTTTAAATCCATATTATGGGATCAAAAACTTCCGCAAAGGAAAAATCTGGTGGCACAAAGGGTGGTGGGGGCCGGTCCCTGCTTTATACTGGTTTTTACTCATCATCGTCATCGTACTAATTTATTTCGGAAGAGCCGCTATCTAAACAGGAATTAGGAATCATCCGGATTATTAGTCAGGGGTAATAAATAATAGAAAGTTATCCAATAAGATAGCGCTCGTGACTTTCCAACTCCCAAACCGGCGACAGACACTTGACAGGGTAAGTCCAGATGCTAGAATAACCGCAGAAGTTTCAGATAAAGCGAAGAGGTGCGAGATGAAAAAATTAATAGTTGCTATCTTAGTGGCAGTGCTGGTCCTGGTGCTCATAACACCAGCCGTGCTGGCTAAACCCGATATGGATAAGCCATTGCCGGCGACTGGTGTCGAGCTGGTTAAAAAGATTACCCTTCATGGCAAGCCCGGTGGCGGTGGCGGAGGCGGAGGTAAGCCAGCTGGGGGGGCAGCCACTGGTGTTTTGGGTACACTAAGCTCAGGAGCTAAATATGCCATTCTGGTCGGTATTTCCGATTACCCGGGTACAGTAAATGACCTTCAATATTGTGATGATGATGCGCAAGACATGTATGATGCCTTAACCACGCTCTATGGGTATAACCCAGGTAATATTCACCTACTTTTGAATATGGATGCCAGTTTTAATGCAACTCGGGATGCTATTAACGACATCAAGTCGAAAGCAGTGGCTGGCGACGAAGTTGTCTTCTTCTTCAGCGGACATGGCACCAATGGCCGGGCAAACGATGGAGACAACGAAAAAATTGATGAGGCAATTGTCAGTCATGATGGTAATCCTTCCGGCAGCTTGATTGCCATATGGGATGGGCAGCTAAGGGATTGGTTCGCTGGTTTTCAAACCTCAAGGATTATTTTCATATTTGATAGCTGCCTTGCCGGTGGGATGACCGACCTGCAGGCTCCGGGAAGGGTCATCAACATGGCTTGCTCTGAAAACGGAGTGTCCTATGAGGATGACTCGTGGCAGAACGGGCAGTTTACTTATTACTTCGTTGATCAAGGCATGTTAGCGAGCAAAGCCGACACATACGATAATATTCCAAGTGTTGCAGATGTAACGATCGAAGAGGCTTTTGACTATGCCAAGGCTAACTGCCGTATGCAAAAGCCGACAATAAGCGATTCTTTCAGTAACGATTTGCTTTTATAAATCTCAGGCCTCTTCGGTTTGCAGAAGCTGAATGCGATAAATACAGAGCAAGAGAGGGCATATCGCCCTCTCTTGCCATAATGTTCACACAGGACTTCTATTAGCGGTCTTCAAAAACAGAGTCCGCCTCACAATGGTTTGCAATGGATATTCGAATTTGGGCTTTTCTTTGATGTCTGGTGTGAAGGGCTGTCGAATCGTGGATTGAAAATACGACCCCGAGGGGATTTGAACCCCTGATCTCCACCGTGACAGGGTGGCATGTTAAACCGCTACACCACGGGGCCTCATAATGAATTTATTACAAAATATAATGGAAAATTTCCTTGATGTCAAACTTGCTTTAACACCGTGGACTAAAGTATTATTTTACCTTTGGGCCGAGAAGAAAGTTGACAGAGGAAAAAGGATTCCTGTAGAATAGTGTATTAGTACTTTAACAATTGAATAGTGGAAGTAAGGATTTTAGTGGAGAGCTTGATCCTGGCTCAGAATAAACGTTGGCGGTGCGCCTTATGCATGCAAGTCGAACGGGGTTATGGTCTTCGGATTGTAACCTAGTGGCGAACGGCTGAGTAACGCGTAAGCAACCTGCCTTGGAGTAGGAAATAATTTGCCGAAAGGCGAGCTAATGTCCTATGTGGTAATGAAGCGTAAGCTTCATTACTAAAGCTTTCGGGCGCTCCAAGAGGGGCTTGCGTCTGATTAGCTAGTTGGCAGGGTAATGGCCTACCAAGGCGATGATCGGTAGCTGGTCTGAGAGGATGGCCAGCCAGATGGGGACTGGGATACGGCCCCAACTCCTACGGGAGGCAGCAGCAAGGAATTTTGGGCAATGGGCGAAAGCCTGACCCAGCGACACCGCGTGAGGGAAGAAGGCCTTCGGGTTGTAAACCTCTTTTCTTGGGGAAGAATTTTGACGGTACCTAGGGAATAAGCCTCGGCCAACTACGTGCCAGCAGCCGCGGTAATACGTAGGAGGCGAACGTTATTCGGATTTACTGGGCGTAAAGGGAGCGTAGGCGGTTCCTTAAGTCGAATGTGAAATCTTCTGGCTTAATCAGAAGGCGTCATTTGATACTGAGGGGCTTGAGAGCAGCAGAGGGAAATGGAACCCCCAGTGTAGCGGTGAAATGCGTAGATATTGGGGAGAACACCAGTGGCGAAGGCGATTTCCCAGGTTGTTTCTGACGCTGAGGCTCGAAAGCGTGGGGAGCGAAGCGGATTAGATACCCGCGTAGTCCACGCCCTAAACGGTGGACACTAGATATAGGAGGTATCGACCCTTTCTGTGTCGAAGCTAACGCTTTAAGTGTCCCGCCTGGGGAGTACGGCCGCAAGGCTGAAACTCAAAGGAATTGACGGGGGTCCGCACAAGCAGCGGAGCGTGTGGTTTAATTCGATGCTACACGAAGAACCTTACCAGGGCTTGACATGGCAGAAGTAGGAATCCGAAAGGAAGACGACCTGTATCCAGTCAGGAGCTGTCACAGGTGCTACATGGCTGTCGTCAGCTCGTGCCGTGAGGTGTTGGGTTAAGTCCCGCAACGAGCGCAACCCTTGTCCTATGTTAAATTCTCATAGGAGACTGCCTTGTACAGCAAGGAGGAAGGAAAGGATGACGTCAAGTCAGCACGGCCTTTATGTCCTGGGCTACACACACGCTACAATGGGTGATACAAAGGGTTGCCAAGGAGCGATCCGGAGCTAATCCCTTAAAATCATCCTCAGTTCGGATTGCAGGCTGAAATCGCCTGCATGAAGTCGGAGTTGCTAGTAACCGCAGGTCAGCTATACTGCGGTGAATACGTTCTCGGGCCTTGTACACACCGCCCGTCACGCCATGGGAGCTGGCAACACCTGAAGTCGATGGGCTAACTTTAACAAGAGGCAATCGCCTAAGGTGGGGTTGGTGACTGTGACGAAGTCGTAACAAGGCAGCCGTACGGGAACGTGTGGCTGAATCACCTCCTTTCTAAGGAGTCATAAGCAGAAGCTTAGGGATTCCTAGGTCGGTCAATAGACTGAGAAGTCTATTGTCGAGTAAGTAAAGTTTTCCTTCCTTCCACTATTCAGTTGTTAGAAGTATTGCCTGCATGGTACGGTTGGTAACAGGTAAACTGCCCCGCAAACTCCTTCGAGTGTTTCTCTGTTTCTCGCTTCTTAGCCTGCTATTAAGGGGTGGTGTGAGGTTGGGGCTGAGACCCTCTTACCCAAATTGTTAACTTTTTACCAATGTTGACGAAACTCTTGAAAAATCTTGGCAGTGTGGGGTATGATACAATATTGTCTAGCAGCTACAATTTTGGAAAAGTTAAACTGTTATAAAAGGAGGTGGGATATGGGTAGATACGTGAGAATTATGCTGGCAGCTTTGCTCGTTGTGATGGGAGTTTTGGTCTTCTTGCCATCCGGCTATGTAGGCGCTGGAGGAATGGTCGTGAACCAAAGCTTCGAGCTGGAAGAAGGGGGAGTCCCGTACGGATGGAACCTGACCGGAAACGCTACGCGCGTAGATACTAGCCCCATCTATGCAGGCAATTGGACCGCCCAGATAACAGGGGACAATGACACGCTTACCCAGTGGGTGTATCTCGGAAATAGCACCCTGCCCCTGCCGATAACATATAATGCCTGGGGATGGATATATGTTTCCGGCAACGTTACCGGTGTCATTGCTCTCGACTTTTGGGCGGGAGAAGAGGGGACACAATTGAGTTCGACAACGATGCTGTCGGCCAACGACACGAATAGCGAGTATGTACAGATGACTACCACGATGCAGTCGCCACCTGGGACGACTCATCTGAGAATCCGTCTCCTGGGAACCGGCTGGAACGAGGGGGCGGAAGTGCGGTTCGATGAGATTGGTTTCTATCCGGTGACGGGCTACTGCTTCATTGCGACCGCAGCCTATGGCACAGAAACAGCCAGCCAACTTAACATATTGCGCGATTTCCGAGACCAAGTATTACTGAAGAATCCTCTGGGTTCGCGATTTGTAGCAGCTTATTACAGAGTCAGTCCCCCTGTGGCGACCTTCATAGCAAAGAACGATTTCCTGCGTGCAATTGTCAGGGAGGTGCTCGTCGATCCGGTGGTGAATCTCCTGCAATGGTCGCAGGACCTATGGAGAGCTTAGCCGGACATAGCCTGAGTCCAGGCCTTCTCTGGTGCAGGTGCTGTTCAGGCAGACTTGCATATGGAGAGGGCACGCGCCGGAAGTGCAGTTGGGTGCCGTGAGCTCGAGGTGTCGTTGTCCTTGGACTGACGTGGGACTCCGATAAGAGTCTGAAATTCCCCCGATGGCTACGACTGTGAATACAGCGAAGCGAAGAGATTATTGTGGCTAATCCAATCAAATTTGGCACTGATGGGTGGCGAGGGATTATCGCCGAGGATTTCACCTTCGACAATGTGCGCATCTGTGCTCAGGCCGTAGCAGAATATCTCAAGAAAAGTAGACTTGATAAACGAGGTCTGGTCGTTGGCTATGATACTCGCTTCGCCTCTGAGGATTTTGCTGCTGCTGCTGCCGAGGTGATAGCCGGCAACGATATCAGTGTCCATCTCTGCCTCAAGCCAGCCCCTACGCCGGTGGTGAGCTTTGTTGTACCGGCTACTAAGTCTGCCGGGGCTATTTTGATAACTGCCAGCCACAACCCTGGCTCGTGGAATGGATTCAAATACAGATCTCAGGATGGGGCTAGCGCTCCAGACGGGGTCACTTCTCAGATAGAAAGAAATATCGCCTCCCTCATCCGCCGGGGAGGGGGTGTGAAAAGGCTTGCTTTGGATAAGGCTTTAAAGAAAGGGGTTGTTGACTATGTGGATCCCTCTTCTGCTTACTTCGAGCACCTTGGTCACTTTGTGGATATAGAAGAATTGCGCCGCCAGAAATTAAATATCCTAGTTGACCCCATGTACGGTGCTGGCATTGGCTATTTTAAGGAGGTCCTTCAAGGTGGTAACCTGAAAATCACCGAAATTAACGCTGAAAGAAACCCCTCCTTCCCGCAAATTCAGCCCGAGCCAATCGCCAAGAACCTGACCAAGCTCTCTCAGTTGGTCGTTGAGCAAAAAGCTGACGTGGGCTTAGCCACCGATGGAGACGCCGACCGTATTGGCATCATAGGCGAAAAGGGACAGTTTTTAACCCAGCATCAAGTTTTTGCCTTGCTTTGTCTCTATCTCCTGGAAGTTCGTGGTGAGCGTGGCGCCATGGTGAGGACGCTAACTTCTACCATGATGCTTTCCCGCCTGGGGAAGCTCTTTGATGTAGCTGTTTATGAAACGCCGGTGGGTTTCAAATATGTCGCTCCCTTGATGATGAAAGAAAACGCTATTATTGGTGGGGAAGAGAGCGGCGGCTATGGCTTCCGTGGTCAGGTCCCGGAGAGGGATGCCATGCTTGCTGGCCTTTACTTCCTTGACTTTATGGTAAAAACAGGAAAAACACCGTCTCAGCTTTTGGATTACCTTTACAGCAAAGTTGGACCTCACTACTATGACCGCAGGGATTTTCATATCTCCGCAGCTAAGCGTCAGACAATCCTGCACCGACTAAGCTCCAGCCCCCCGGACACCGTAGCTGGTTCAAAGGTGACCAAAGTAGATACCACCGGTGGTTTTCGCCTCTTCCTTGGCGATGAGTCCTGGCTGCTCATCCGCTTTTCCGGCACAGAACCACTGGTCCGCATCTATGCTGAAGCTGAAAGCCTGGAAAGAGCAGAAGCGCTACTGGATGAGGGCAAAAAGCTTATAGGCCTCTAAAGCAGCCCGGCAAAAATTTAAAAGGAAATATTCCAGGGTTTCTCAGTTTTTTATCCCCTCGCCATGAAGTGCAATTGACAAGGACGATTTCAAGTTTTCGGCGGGCGAAGCCTGCTAGCAAAATCACAACGGATTGTGCTCTTTGACGGCAAATTATTTTAGTGTGTGACTTGTATTTGACATGTATAACTAATGGTCGTTACAATGTAACCCGTCGCCTTTGGAGCACGAAACGATAGTTTCCTAATATTGACGGAATCATAAAAATATCGTCTGTAGATGCAAGACTATTATGAAATTAGGTGGCATGGGCGGGGTGGTCAGGGAGCTATAACAGCAGCCAAGATTTTGGCACAAGCAGCCTATTTTGAAGGCTATCAGGGAGTGACTGCTGCACCATCGTTCGGCGCCGAGAGGAGAGGCGCTCCGATCAGCGCCTCAACCAGGATCGCCCCGCAAACAATTATGGTCGTATCCCAGGTAGAAACCCCCAATGTAGTGGTAGTTCTAGACCATACCCTGCTGAAATACGACGAGGTAACCAGCGGGCTGGTCAAGGGAGGATGGCTCATCGTAAACTCTTGGCGACATCCCAAGGAGCTTGACATTGGAGGTGACTTCAACATTGCTACTGCTGATGCTACTAGAGTATGCTCAAATCTGAGACTGGTAATTGCTGGCCTCACGGTTGTGAATACAGCGATACTGGGTGCCTTTGTCCGCGCGACCAAACTGGTAAGCCTGAAAAGCATTGAGAAGGTAATAAGAGAGCGATTTCTCAGCGACGCCGTAGATATTAATCTTGCCGCAATTGCGCAGACCTACGAGATAACTAAACTGGAGAAAATAGGGTAACAGCAAGCCATGGGAACCAGGGATTGCCAGCACATATGTGGTGAATCATCACCGGCTGTTGGCGAAGCAGGTAAAACAGGCGAGTGGCGCGACTCATTTCCAGTGATAGACCCAGAGAAGTGTCTCCTGGTTAGACAAAACAAGCCTTCCTGTTTTCTATGCTGGCTCTATTGTCCAGATGCAGTTATTAGTAAAACCATACCCATCCAGATAAATATGGAATACTGCAAAGGCTGTGGAATATGCGCGCAGATATGTCCAGCACACGCTATAACCATGGTGCATGAAGAATGATTATGTCTTGATGAGACGGATTGAGTGATATTGGTGAGCAAAAAGATAGCCAGAAAAGCTAGCACCTTGATACTCGATGGCAATCGTGCTGCGGCTCAAGGGGCAAAACTCAGCCGGGTTCAGGTAATCGCTGCCTATCCTATTACACCCCAAACACCAGTCACTGAAAGGCTCTCTGAATTTGTCGAAAGAAAGGAACTCGATGCTCAGTACATTGCCGTCGAGAGTGAGCACAGTGCCCTCGCCGTATGCACTTCAGCTTCTATGGTGGGAGCCAGAACCTTTACTGCTACTAGTTCGCATGGCTTAGCTTATATGCATGAGATGTTGCATTGGGCTGCTGGGGCACGTCTTCCCGTGGTCCTCGCCTGTGTAAACCGCGCTATTGGAGCGCCCTGGAATGTGCTCAATGACCAGCAGGACTCTATATCCCAACGAGACACCGGTTGGATACAGATATATGCCCGAAACAATCAGGAGATATTGGACTCGATAATCCAAGCTTATAAGATCGCCGAGTCAGTTTATGTCCCGGTTATGGTCTGCTACGATGGTTATGTTTTATCTCACACTGAAATGCCAGTGGATGTCCCATCACAGAAAGATGTGGACAAGTTCCTGCCCCCGTATAAACCACACACGATACTGGACCCAGCCAACCCTAAAAACTATAACCTTGTGACCCTGGCCAATCCCAGGATTAACGCTGAAGGCGTGCTCTGCCATGGATACATGGAACTGCGGTATCTTCTTCAAGAGGCGTTGCAGAACTCCAGAGAAACGATAATCAGGATCGGTCAAGAATTCGGCGAATTGTTTGGCAGAAGCTACGCCAATATGTTCTGGGAAAATAGACTGGATGATGCCGATGTAGTTATTGTCGCCATGGGTAGTTTAGCAATGGAGGCAATAGTAGCCGCAGACATGCTTCGAGAGGCAGGGCACAAAGTGGGTGTCCTGGGCTTGAGAGTGTTCAGGCCATTCCCTAAGACAGATGTGCTAAAGGCATTGAAGAAATCCCGAGTTATTGTGATCTTCGATAAGAATATCAGCTATGGCCTAGAAGGAGCCACTTGCTCGGAGATAAAATCAGCCCTCTATGGGAGTTCCATAAGAGCGGTAATACGGAACTTCATTGTTGGACTGGGTGGCCGTGACGTTAAAGCCAGAGAGCTGGTAGATGCGGTAAACAAATCGCTGTTATCAGTGAAAGAGGGCGATTTAAACAAAGAATATCCTGAATGGATATGTGCCATTTGAGGGCGATTATACGATGAAAACTACTGCTGTCAACATGACCGAAAAGGAATATCTATTGCCAGGTAATAGAACTTGCCCTGGTTGCGCCTTGTCGCTCGCTTATCGTCACATTCTAAAAGCGCTGGATGGGCAGATTATTGTGACGGTGCCAGCCAGTTGCCTCACTGTATTGCATGGCATGTATCCCGTAACATCTGTCACTGTCCCGTGTGTAAATACGCCCTTTGCCACCACCGCGGCATCGGCTACTGGCTTGGTTGCCGGGCTGAAAGCCTTGGGCAAAGAAGGGTTGACCGTACTGGCTATTGCTGGTGATGGTGGGACACACGATATAGGGATCCAAGCGCTGAGCGCCGCCGCTGAAAGACAGAACGATTTCATCTATATCTGCTACGACAATGAAGGCTACATGAATACCGGCAATCAGCGCTCAGGCTCCACGCCGCTGGGTGCGATTTCAGGTACTACACCAATTCTGGGCAAGCAGCAGAACCAGAAAGACATAACAGCCATAATGGAGGCACATGGCATCCCTTATGTTGCTACCGCAAATGCTTCCTATCCCCTGGACCTTTATGAAAAAGTCAGGAAAGCCAGGACGATACGAGGGACCAGGTTCATACATGTGTTCACACCCTGTTCCCCGGGATGGGATTTTCCCTTCAGTGACACTATCAAGATCGGCAGGCTCGCGGTGGAAACGGGATGGGTGATACTTTATGAGGTCGAGGACGGTGTTTTCCGCCTCACTTCGGCCAGTGAGTCCATTGCCCGGAAGGGTAGTAACTTGAGGCCGTTGAGAGAATATCTCAGGGAGCAGGGAAGATTCAAGAATATTACCGAAGAGCAGATTAAGAAACTACAGGGTTGGGTAAATAGTAGGTGGAAGCGTTGCCTGAATCGGGCAGGCAATTTATAGTCTTCGGCTAATAGATGGCTCTGTATCTTAGGGCTATAATGGTGGCAGCAAAGGTCGGAGTTTGATAAACCTGAGCAGCTAGGTTACGACTTGATCGGGGCTTTGACGTCCTCACTGTACCGGTAGAGAAAGATAAGAAGACTCGTAGATAACCTATATGCCTATGTCTGGCGAGGGAATGGTCCGCAATCAATCATAATCATGATTTAATTCCTCGACCTTTTGGCGGAGGGAGAGGGATTCGAACCCTCGACCCCGATTTAACTCGGAGTAAGCGCTTAGCAGGCGCCCGCACTAGACCACTATGCGATCCCTCCGCTTCACGCGACTTAACTCATTATGCCACACGTCAAACGAATCAACAAACCTTAAAATCTTTTCACAAGCGAAGCTGACGAAGATTAGCGCAGCTTAAGTCCCGTCTTACTCATTTGCACCCGTCAGTTCCATATGCCACTACGGGCTCACTTTCCCTTCCGTTGATAGGGCCATAATGCTTTCAATGCGGCAGCAGAAGATACCAGCAGGAGCAGCAACTTCAACTGTTTGTCCCCTTTCTTTATCCAGGATTGCTTTGCCCAGGGGGGAAGCAACAGAAAGTTTACCCTTGGCTGGATTTGCTTCTCGGGGGTCGACTAAAGTATAGCTAAACTCTTTACCTGAGGATAAATCACGAAGCACTACTGTGTCTCCGAATTTTGCCCTGGATGTGTCCTGGTCTTCCCCCATTATCTTCGCCTGATTTAAGATTGCCTCTATCTCCTTAATTCTCCCTTCCAAATGTGCCTTTTGCTCTCTAGCTGCTGCCAGGGGGGCATTTTCTCGGAAGTCCTTGTCAGCAGCTGCTTTTTGTAGCTCCTCAAGAACTTGGGAGCGTTGATTTTTCAGATTAGCTAATTCCTTCTCTAATTTTGCGTAGCCTTGTGCAGTTAAGGTAGCCTGGACCTGACCACTCTGCCAAATGGCGACTGTTTTTGAAGAAGTTTTTTTCACCTTGAGGTGGGGAGCTAAATTTATGCTGCTGGCCCCCTGTTTTTTGATGTACGTAAGAAAGGATTTGATGGGTTTAGCCGCAGAGGAGATAATCTGTTCGCCATAGCTAGCCACATCCACGGGGCTGATGTCCTTCACTTGCCTGGATGAGCCAAGCCATCTGACGAATTTAAATATCGCTGCCTGTATTTTTCCCCTTTCTTCCGGCGGTAAATGTGATAGAAAAGCGTCAGCTACTTCAGCAAGTGTCGGGTTGTGCTCTATGTTTCCCACGAAGAATAAATGATAGCTTCAAAAATGGACGCTGTCAATTTACATGTTGGTAGAGAGAACTTAGCCTTTATCTTCCTAGCGTAGTGTGCTAATCTAGCTATATTTGTCTCTGAACGCTAAGAAGAAGAGGTGGGGCTATAAAGGAAATCGATATATTGTACTGGAATGTCAACGGTGAAAACCTTAGTTCAATGTGATTTCGACGGTACGATTACCGAAGAAGATATTAGCTTCTTTCTTTTGGACGCCTTCGCTCAGGGAGATTGGCGGCGATTGCTGCGAGATTATAAAGAGCACAAGATATCTGTCGGGGAGTTTAATACCAAGGCTTTTGCTATGGTTAAAGCCGATAAACCTACGCTACTTGAAGCTCTAAAAGGCGAGGTTAAGGTGCGAGCTGGGCTTCACGAACTGGTAAATTATTGCCTGAAAAAAGGCTTCAGATTGGTAATTGTGAGCAATGGTCTGGATTTTTACATAAGGGCTGTACTGAAAGACCTGGGGCTGGGAAACATCGAAGTGTATGCTGCGCAAGCTTCCTTCCACCCTGAAGGAATGAAAGTTCAATATGTGGGGCCGGATGGCAAAAGATTAGAGGATGGCTTTAAAGAGGCATATATCAAATCGTTTCTAAAGCTAGGATACAGGGTAATATATATAGGGAATGGCGATTCCGATGTTGCTCCAGCAAAATACGCTCATTATGTTTTTGCCACGGGCGACTTGCTGGCGTACTGCAGAGAGAATAATCTTAAATACAAACCCTTTGAAACCTTTCTTGATGCCGTTAGGGAATTGAACCTTATGTAGCCGTACTACTTGAATTTCTACAATTCCATATAGACCTAAATTCCCCGTTTTCAATCATCGGCAGCATCACATCTACTACACTGGCATTGTACTTTGTTCCCTTGCCGTTTTTGAGCTCTTTTAGAACATCTGTTGTGGTTCTTGCGGGCCGATAAGGACGATGGGAACTCATGGCTTCCACCACATCGCAGACAGCGAGAATGCTGACTTCCAGACTTAGCTTGTCTCTTGTGATACCGTTAGGATAACCTGAGCCATCTAGCCGTTCGTGATGTTGCAGCGCTACGTCGGCTGCTGGCCAGGGAAGATTTGCATCCTTTAATATGCTATAACCTTGTTTCGTATGAGCACGGATAAGAGCCCATTCTTCCTCAGCTAGTTCACCAGGCTTGGTAAGAATACTCTTTGGGATGGAAATCTTGCCGATGTCGTGGAGCAATCCGTTGAAGTAAAGCCTCTCAACTACATCGTCAGCCAAACCCATATTCTCACCTACAAGATGGGCCAGTTCAGCTACTCTTTGCTGATGCTCCGCCGTATAAGGGTCATAAAATTCAATCACATGAGAAACGATTTTTACCAGGTTGATAAAAGGACTCTTCAATTGTTCTTCTGTTTTATCGCGCTCGGTGATGTCACTGCGAAACCCTTGAAATCCTGCGATTTTGTCTTTTCTATTGATGAAATTTAGATAATGCCCTATGAGTATCCTTTTGCCATCTTTCCTGAAAATCTCATGCACTATGCTGGATATAGGTTCATCTGCGCTCAGGATCTTCTCTACTTGCTTGGAAATATATTCCCTACTTTCTGGAGGGAGGATGTTCGTTGGCTTCATCTCGGTCAATTCTTCCAGGCAGTAGCCACACAGTTTCTCAAGTGCCTTATTACCCACTCTAGTATTGTCTGGGATGTCCGCAGAAAAAACTGCTTCCAAGCAAGTCGCAAAAAGATTGCAATAACGTTCTGCGCTTTCCCTTAATGCCTGCTCCATTTGTTTGTGCTCGGTAATGTTCCTTCCGATGGCAAGTCCCACAAATTTGCCGTTTTGCTGCTCAATAGAGAAAGACAATTCAAGGGGGAATGTGGAGCCGTCTTTCCTTAATGCTTCGCCTTCGATGACCCTTGTTTCCCCGCAATTTCCGCTGAGGAAAGCCCTCAGTACTAGTGTGTGACCCTCTCTGTGTTTCTCTGACATCAACTTGGTTACTGGCTGGCCCAGTATCTCTTCGCTTGAGTAGCCAAAAATTTGCTCTGCACCTTTATTCCAGAATATTATTGTCCCTTTATGATTCACCCCCAGTATGGCATCCCGGGAGTATGCTACGAGGGCCTTGTATAGCTCTCTACTTTTAGGTAGAGCTTCTAACTCTTTGTGCGGTGGTTCTATTTCTTCCATGAGCGATTTTTCTTCTTACTACCATACCTACTTCCTTCCCTACACGGCTAAAAAATTCAGGCTCCAATCATAACCAAATATAGTCAACTATATCAAACATAGCAATCCGTTTGCAATAAGAATTTGGTTGTTAAGATAGTGAGAGTTTAGTCCCAGCTTAAAGTCTACGCTATCTAGGTAATTGGGCATATGCCGAATCTGAAATACTAATCACAGAAATCTTACTTCTAAGCAGAGGATATTCAGAAATTTAATGCGAGGCTTTAGTTTCGTGCTGCGCGACCATAACGAGTCGCACTACAAAATTCAAAGGTGTCACAATCCCAACTCTGAGGCGATTCCTTTCATGGCTTCGATTCCCAGGCTGATGAACTCTTCCAGTTCCAGTCCGATTTTCTGGCACTGAGCCACTTGCTCCCGATTGACTCCGGCCGCGAAGCTTTTTTCGCGAAAGCGTTTCATTACCGATTTGGTGGTCAGTCCGCTTAGTTTATCGGGGCGAACCAGAGCAGCGGCAGTAATCAGCCCGCTCAAGGGGTCAGCACAAAAAAGGGCCTTATCCAATTTCGTTTCTTGGAGAACGCCATGAGCTTCGTTATGGCACAAAATAGCATGGACCATAGCCCCACTGGCTCCAAACTCGTGGGCGATGTCGGCGCTCAATTTGCCATGGCTACTCATATCACCTTCAACCAGTTCCACATCAATATCGTGGATGAGCCCGGTAATGCCCCACTCTTCTTCATCCTCTCCCAACTTCCTGGCCAAAGCCCGCATAATAGCCTCGGTGGCTAACATATGCTTAATCATATTCCTCTCCTGGACATTGCCATGGATGGAATCAAGAATTTCGTCCCTGTTGAGCTTTGATGTCATGTTAATACCTTTTCCCGCTGCGTTAATAATATACCACGTAGATATTGCCCGGTAAAAGAGGCATCGTTTTGAGTCAATGCCTCAGGTGTGCCAGCATCCACAAGGTAGCCTCCCTCATCACCAGCTCCAGGACCAAGGTCAATGACCCAATCGGCGTTTTTGACCACATCCATGTGGTGCTCAATGACAATTACCGTGTTTCCGTAATCCACTAGGCGCTGTAGCACCTTTAAGAGGCAAGCAATATCTGAGAAGGACAGGCCGGTGGTTGGCTCATCCAGTATATAAAGCGTTTTGCCTGTGGAGCGGCGGGATAGTTCAGTAGCTAATTTTACTCGCTGGGCCTCGCCTCCAGAAAGGGTCGGTGCTGGCTGCCCCAGGCAAATATACCCCAAACCTACGTCTCGGAGGGTTTCCAGTTTGTTTTTGATTTTAGGGAAGTGGTCAAAGAAGGGCAAAGCTTCGTCTACCGTCATATCCAGGATTTCGGCAATGTTTTTTCCTTTAAAGTGAATTTCCAGCGCTTCACGGTTATATCTTTTCCCCTTGCATACCTCGCAGGGGACAGTGACATTGGGCAGAAATTGCATCTCAATCTGAACGTAGCCTGCCCCCTGACAGGCTTCGCATCTTCC
>Ga0315280_10005395_pt1 | contig 18258 bp, 16 predicted proteins | sample YL17G06_40_MG_FD_203697 | JGI IMG/M metagenome (GOLD analysis project Ga0315280, IMG submission 203697) | Sediment microbial communities from Yellowstone Lake, YNP, Wyoming, USA - YL17G06_40 | ecosystem: Environmental > Aquatic > Freshwater > Lake > Sediment | place: USA: Wyoming | collected... | reverse complement strand
CGGGCGCTCGATTTTCCTTGACGCGCTGGAGGCCTGCCCTCTATCATCCCGGCAACGCTAGAAAGGAGGTGATCCATGCCAAACGAAAGTGACCTTAGCGAGGGTGCTGAGGCATAGGCGCTCGCTCGCGCGCGTTTGTAAGGACCTCTCCTTAGCGAAGAGAGGATGAGTGGCGAGGCGCTAGAAAGCGCCGGATTCGTCAAACGACGAATTTGCCAATCCCCATCAGTATCCCGAGCCCCTGGCTCTGCGGTCCGCGCAGCGCCAGGGGCTTTTCGCTTTTGGGAAACAGAGGGCGGCGTTCCTGCGCCGCCAGGCTTCCTCTGCGGGCTACGATGCTTTTCGCTTCTTGAAGAACTCGAACGCCTGCAGGATGACCGAGGTGGCTTTCTCGCCGAGGCGGTATTGGGGCAAGTCCTCGCGGCGCACCCAGCGGGCGTCGAGGACGTCGGAGGCCGGACGCAGCCGGCCGCGTTTCCAGCGGCAGGCGTAATCGACAATCACGTAGTGATAGCGCACGCGCGAGCCTTCGCGGAAGATGCGGTCAAACACCGCGAGGACTTCCAGCGGTTCGACCTCGAGCCCGGTTTCCTCCTTCAATTCGCGGCGCACGCCTGCGGCCAGTTCCTCGCCCAGTTCGAGCAACCCGCCCGGGATGGACCACTGGCCCTTCAGCGGCTCGCGCCCGCGGCGGATCAGGAGAACGCTGCCACCACGGATGACTACGCCGCCCACGCCCACGACAGGATGATCCGGGAAATCGCGTTTCATCGCCGCTGCTTCTACTCGTTGGCTGCTCGCGCCACCACTTCGTAAAGCATCTTCACTCCGCGCCGAATCTGTTCTACCGGGACACGCTCATTCGCCGCGTGCTGAGTGGAGTCCAGCTCCGGAGTCAGTTCAAGCGGAGCAAAACCGTAACAGGCAATCCCTAGGGGGCGGTACATCTGGCTTTCGGTGTACCCGCTATTGAGTGTCGGCGTGACCAGCGCTTGCGGGTTATATTCGTGCACCACCTGCTCGATAATCCGATAAAGAGTTGTGTCGGTGGGCGAGGCGTTGGGTGTGCGGAAGCTGCTGAGGGGCTCCAGTTGTACCCGGTCGTCAGCCACCACGGCACGCAACTGTGCCAGAAAGGTCTCCGGTTTCTGGCCGGGGAGCAGCCGGACATCCAACTCGCAATAGGCGGTGTCGGGGATGACGTTCGTCTGCTCGCTGCCCTTGAGCACGGTCAGCGAAACCGTATCGCGGAGCAGGTAGCTGTAATCTTCATCCTGGGTCAAAGCCTTCACGAACGCCGGGTCCTCAAGCGCTTGGCGGATGTTGCGGAATTGCGAGGCCCGCGGCTCCTTTTGCCGTTGCGCGACTTGATGGAAGTACTGCTCGACGGAGGGAAGCAGGCGGATGGGCGTTTGCCAGTCGACTACGCGTTGCATGGCGCGGGCCAGGCGGTGCGTGGTCGAGTCGGCAATGGGGATCGAGCCGTGGCCGCCCCGTCCGGTGGTTGTCATGCGAATCCAGAAGGGAGCTTTCTCCCCCACGCCGATGCCGTAGATGGTGCCGTGGTCCGGATATTTCAGGTTGTCCCCACCTTCGGTGAGCAGGTACTCGGCGCCGCGCACCAATTCGGGGTGATGCTCCAGCATCCAGGCGCTTCCCGTGCCGCCCACTTCCTCGTCGGCCGTCCCCAGGAAGATGAGGTCTCGCTTAAGCAGCAGGTGCTCGCGCGCGGCGATCAGCATCACCATCGCCTGGAGCAACCCCTCGTCCTTCATGTCCAGAGCGCCCCGGCCGTGTATCTCCCCATCCACAATCTCACCGGAGAAGGGTGGGACTTTCCAGTTCCTCGGTTCTGCCCTCACCACATCCATATGGTTCAGCAGGACTAGGGGGCGTAGCGCGCCGCTGCCTTTGAGGATGGCATAGATGTTGCCCCGGCCGGGTGCCGACACATAGATGGTGTTCGGAATGCCTGCCTGGTCGAAAAGCCGATGGAAGAACTCCGCGGCTACAAGCTCGTTACCCGGAGGGTTCGACGTGTCGAGGCGGAGATAGTCCTGCATCAAGCGCACCGCCTGGTCCTGGTAACGCTCCCAGGGGATCGTGCGAATGTGAGCCTCCAGGGGAGATTGAGCTACTGCCGGAAAGGCGCAGCCAGCCAGGAGTAAGTTCAGCAGAATCGCACGCAATCTCATCAATACCTCATAGCGACAGGTTGGCTCCACGCCGGGAGCGCGCACGACACTCGTGAAGCCGCGCTACTATATCAAATGTCGCCCCTTGGAAGAGCAGTGAACGCCACTTGGCTCGGGCAAGCAGGAGACCCGGGCCGCTCGGACGGCGCGACCCAGAATCCCCACCTCAGAAAAACCAACAGGCGAGGAACCGGGGGGGGCGTGCCGGTAAGGCCGTCGCCGGGATGAATAGTAAGCGTCAGGGATTGCATGGATTAGGGTCAAAGCTGGCGGGGCGCGACAGACGAGATGGCGTTAACCTATTGTAAATAAACGGGTTGGCAGGAACCTGTCGGGGAGAAGCCGCAGGGAGAGTGGTTTTGGGCTGCGCAAATTGCTTGCCAAAAAGTATCCGGAAATCTTATATTCTGAAGGGTTAAGTTCGGACTTTGTCAAGGCCCGAGGGCGGTAGTTTGGCTAAGGCTGGAATGCCTGGCATCTTCGTTTCTGTCGGAGCTCCAAGCCTGGATGGCATGGAAGCCGCAGCGACTCGTGTGAGCGGCTCGCCGCTTGGCTACGAGCTGCGCCTGGATTATTTGCGCGAGTTCAACGAGCTTGAAGCCCATCTCCACCAGATGCTTCTCCGCCTGCATTCTCCGCAGGTCATTGCCACCTGCCGTCGTGCGGAGGCCGGGGGTCAGTTCCAGGGAGGAGTGGACCAGCAAGTTGCCCTCCTCCAGGCCGCCGTGCGTGCCGGCTGTCAGTGGGTGGATGTGGAAATCGAGTCCGTGAATCGTGTTGGAGCTAGCCTCCTCCGGCAGTTTCGCCCCGCCAAGGTCATCGTTTCCTATCACAACTATCGCCGGACTCCGCCCCTGGGACCCATCTACCGCCGACTGGCGCGCCTGCCCGTGCAGGTGGTGAAGATTGCGAGTTTCGCCCGCGAGCTCCAGGATAACCTGCGCATGCACCGCCTGACTAAAGCCCACGCGCGGCGCAGTCCGAAGCTGGTCTCGCTGGGGTTAGGCCCTTCTGGCCTGCCGTCACGTCTTCTGGCCTTGCAGTGGGGCTGCCCGTTCACCTACGGGTCGGCGGGCAACCATCTGGGCCTGGCGCCGGGTCAGCTCCCTGCGGATTTCATGCGCTGGGGTTATCGCGTTGAGCACCTGGACCGTCGCACGCAGTTGTATGGCGTAGTAGGTTCGCACGCGGCGATCTCGCTCTCCCCAGCGATGCAGAATGCGGCCTTTCAGGCCAAGCACGTCAACGCCATCTATTTGCCCTGTCAGACGCTGCGGCTCGGGGACTTCCTGGCTTTTGCGCGGCGCATGGGGCTGTTGGGTTTCAGCGTCACCATGCCTTACAAGCGAGCCATTATTCGCCACCTCGACTGGCTCGACCCGCTCGCCACCCGCATCGCCGCCTGCAACACGGTTGCAATCCAGCACGGCAAATGGATGGGGTGGAATACCGACGCGGCGGCTGTGGTGGAGGTGCTTACCAAGCGCTTGCGGCTGGCGGGAAGCCGCATCCTGATTCTGGGGGCGGGAGGCGCGGCACGGGCGACGGCCTACGCTCTGCGGGCTGAGGGCGCAGAACTGTTTATTGCGGCGCGGCGCGAGACCGCGGCCCAGCGCCTGGCGCGCCGCACGGCCGCGCGCGTTGTTCCCTGGGACAGCGCTGAAGGGCTGGACGTCGATGCCGTGATCAATGCCACGCCGGTCGGCATGCCTCCCCAGGTGGACGCCATGCCCATCGACCTCGCCCGCTTGCGCGTCCGCGTGGTCTTCGACATGGTTTACTATCCCCTGGAAACTCGTTTCTTGGCGGAGGCGCGCGGCCGCGGCTTGACCACGATCTCCGGCCTGGAAATGTTGGTGGCGCAAGGCGCCCGGCAGTTTGAAATCTGGACGGGCCTGGCGGCTCCGCGGGCGCTTATGGAGCAGGCAGTTCGGCAGGCCCTCGACCATTCCCCGGCCACATAGGAAGGGCAAATCAAAAGGCAAGCATCAAAAGGCAAAAGTAAGACGGCCTGCGGAAACGCGTTCCTCACTTCTCATTTTTGCTTTTTACCTTTTGCTTTTTGACTTTCTTTATGCCTGATGCCCAGCCAAGCTTCGCCGAATTCCAACGCCTGGCGCGCTGCGGCAATGTGGTCCCCGTCTATCGCGCGATTGTGGCGGACCTGCTGAGTCCCGTCGCGGCTTTCCTGAAGGTGGCCCCGCAAACCCCGAGCGGGTCTAAGACCCGCCCCTACAGTTTCTTGCTGGAAAGTGTGGAGGGAGGCGAGCACGTCGGGCGCTACACTTTTTTCGGCGTCGACCCCTTCCAGGTTATTTCCTGCCGGGGCGACCGCATTACGCTGGCCCGAGGCGCGCGGCAAGCGCAAGAGTCCGGCAACATCTTTGACTATCTCCGCCACATGGGGGCGCAATATCACCCCGTGGCGCTCGCGGGGTTGCCGCCCTTCTCCGCCGGTGCCGTGGGCTACCTCTCCTACGAAACCGTCCGGATGCTCGAGCGGCTTCCGGCGCGCGTCGCGCCCGATGTGGAATTGGACGACGCGGTGTTCATGTACTTCGCGAGCCTGGTGGCCTTCGACCACGTCCAGCACCGGCTCTACCTGATCGCCAACGTGCTCACCGACGAGGGGCCGGGAAGCCTGCGCGCGAAGTACGAGGCGGCCGTCGAGCATCTCGGGCGCGTGGAACGCCAGCTGGTTCGTCCTTTGCGACTGCCGCGCTTCCGCCGCCCGCGCGGGCCGTTGCGGGTGCGCGCCAACATGACGCGGGCGCGCTATGAGGCCATGGTCGAGCGCGCCAAGGAATACATCCGCGCCGGCGACATCTTCCAAGGAGTGCTTTCGCAGCGGCTGGAAGTGCCCGTGCGCGTGGCGCCCTTTGAGGTTTACCGCGCCTTGCGGGCGGTCAATCCCTCTCCCTATATGTATTTTCTGCGCCTGGGCGACGCTACCATCCTCGGCTCATCGCCCGAGATGCTGGTGAAGGTGACGGGCCGCGAAGTCGAGTACCGGCCCATCGCCGGAACCCGCCCGCGCGGGAAGAACGAGGCAGAGGACCAGCGGTTGGAGCGGGAATTGCGCGCGGATGAAAAAGAGCGCGCCGAACATATCATGCTGGTGGATTTGGGGCGCAACGACATCGGCCGCGTCTGCGAGTTCTCGACCGTGCGCCCGAAGGAGATCATGTTCGTCGAGCGCTACTCGCACGTGATGCACCTGGTCTCTTCCATCCAGGGCCGCCTGCGCCCGGACGCCGACAGCTACGCGACCCTGGCCGCTTGCTTTCCCGCCGGTACCTTGACCGGCGCGCCCAAGGTCCGGGCCATGGAAATCATTGATGAGCTGGAACCAACCCGCCGCGGCCTTTACGGCGGCTCGGTGCTCTACCTCGACTTCTCCGGCAACTTGAACTCGTGCATCGTCATTCGCACCGTCCTCATCAAAGACCGCAAGGCCTACTTGCAGGCCGGCGCCGGCATCGTCGCCGACTCCGTTCCCGCCCTCGAATACCAGGAATGTGTGAACAAGGCGAAAGCCGTCCTCAAGGCCTTCGAACTGGCAGAAAAGGGTTTGTAGCGGCCGTCTACCGGTCCTGGCGGGCCGTCTCGAAGACGTTCCACCGGAACGTCTCTATGGTGGTTGCATCGTGACAAGGCCTATGGTGAGAAAAGCGCTCACCGCGGCTACCCGCCAGAGCGAGAGGAGCTTTGTTCCAGGTGGGCTTTTACTGCCGGCCACTCGGAATCAATGATGCTGTAATAGACCGAATCGCGGATGCGGCCGCTGGCGGTGACGATGTGGCTGCGGAAGAGGCCTTCCTCTTTGGCCCCGATGCGCAGCAGGGCCTGGCGCGAGCGTTCGTTGAGCGCGTCGGTCTTGAACTCCACGCGCAGGCACTGCCAGGTCTCGAAGGCATGGCGCAGCATCAGGTACTTGGCCTCCGTGTTGGCGGCGGTGCGCTGCCACTCGAGCCCCAGCCACGTCCAGCCGATTTCCACGTGACGGTTCGCGCGATCGATGTTTCCGAAGCGTGTGCTGCCGACGGCGCGCCCGGTGGCCTTCTCGACGGTGGCGAAGGGTAACGCGGTTCCCGCTGCTTGCCAGGCGAGCGCGGTCTCGATGAAGGCGCGCATTTCCTCGGGCGTGCGCACCGGCTGCGGCATCCAGCGCCAGATCTCCTCTTCCAGCCCGACTTCGCACAACTGCTCGTGGTGCCGCAGGCTTAACGGCTCCAGGCGGACAACTTTGCCTTCAAGCGTGACGGGAATGATATTCATGGTTGCAGAGGCTGTCCGAATGCTCAGCCTGGCCTGACCTCGTGCTTCGAGGTCGCCGCAATACGAAACCTGGTATATGCCTCCTTGGACATCACTTTCCGCGCCCGTGGTGCGTCGGCTTCTGATTTCTGACTCCTTCTCTACTCACTTCGCCAGTTGCTCCCACAACGCCCGATAGTAACCCATGAACCGAATGGGCTCGCAGCTTTGGGGGACTTCCGCCAGCGTGTAGCGGTTGTATCCGACGCCGCGGAGCAGGCCGAAGAGTTCGCGAAAAGGATAGGGCTGGGCGTAATCCGGGAAGCCCGGATTCACTTTATCCGGCGGCTGTCCGGCCGCGGTTCCCCAGGGCGAGGGAGAGCGCCACAGTTCGTTGATGTGGCAGTTGCGCAGCCAGGGCCTGAGCAACTCGAAGTATTCCTTGACGGAGCCATTCGCCACGTCGGCGTCGTTCGAGTTCCAGCAGACGCCGACCGCGGGATGATTCGAGATTTCCATGATGCGGCGGATGTGCGTAGGGTGTTGGGTACCCTCGCCGTGGACCTCCAGCCAAATCTCGACGCCCGCGTTGCGCGCCGCCTCGCCGCACTTCTCGAGCGCCTGGCCGATCTGCTCCAGCGTCTTCTCCTGGGGCACGCCTTTCACGAAGCCGTTGGGGCGCACTTTGACACCGAGGCAGCCCAGGTCGTGCGCCAATTCGCACCAGCGGCGCGTCTCCTCAATGTTCGTCTCGACCCGCGCGGGGTCCGCGTAGTGGTATTCGCAGGTCGAGCCGAGGCTTAGCAGACGCACACGCGAGCCGGCGAACTTCTTGCGCACTTCCGCGCGTTGCGCCTTGCCGAGAGCAAGCTCCACGCCGTGCTTATGCGTGGTGCGCAACTCCACGGCTGCGAAAGCCGTCGCCTCGCAATTCTTGATGATGGTTTCGATGTCCCAATCCTTCGCCAGCTCGTAGGTGACTAAACCCAGCTTGAAAGGAGGAGGGGTTTCAGATTCCTTCTGTTCCTCGGCCTTTCCCGTGCCGGGCTGGCTGAAGGAAGCGACGCCCGCCAAGCTCAGAAATCCGGTCTTGAGAAAAGATCGCCGTCCAGGTTTGGGCATTTTCTCCTCCCGCTCCGCTAAAAGCAGAGCCGCGCACTTCAAAACGCGCTATTTTATGCCATCAGAGTAGCAGATGAAACTGCGGAGGTCCAAGATGCAACGCCGAAAATTCTTCCAGGCACTCGGTGGTTCCGCCGCCGCGCTGGCCACCACGCGCGGTTGGGCGGGAACGGGGTCGGACAACGCTCAGCTGGCGGTCCCCAATTTCTCAAACGTCCCGGCCGTCAATCCCGGTGACGCCGAAGCTTACTTCACGGAGGAGAAGCTGCGCCAGGCCATCGACACGGCGCCTTCACTCAAGGGAATCAAGTTTGAAGTGGTGGCCTACAACTTTCCGAGCTGGCATCCCAGCCCCTTCATGGAAAAGATCTTTGGCAAAGGCTGGACGGAATTCGAAACGCTTAAGAATTCGCGACCCCTCTATCCCGGCCACCTCTTTCCGAAATATCCGCTCTGGGGATATTTCAACGAAGCCGAGCCGGAATGGGCCGAGCGGGAAATCGAGACGGCGGCCAACTTCGGCATCGACGTCTGGATGATCGACTGGTACTGGCACAGCGGGACGATGTTCTACCACGAGCAGCTTGAGAACGGTTTCCTGAAAGCGCGGAACCGGTCGAAGCTGAAGTTCGCCCTCATGTGGGCCAATCACCACTGGAACAATGTGTACCCGGCGCGTTCGCCGCGCGAGGCCGCCCCGCTGCTCCCGCAGCTCCACAGCGAAGGCGACATGCTGAAGGTGACTGATTACTGCATTGAACACTACTTTCGCGAGCCCAACTACTGGCGCATTGAGGGGCGGCCGGTCTTTGCCATCTTTGACTTGAATCTGCTGCTCGAGACTTTTTCCCCTGACCAACTGAAGCGGACCTTCGAGAGAATGCGCGAGCGCAGCGTCAAGGCGGGCCTGGGCAACCTGCACCTCCAGGCCAGTCACGTCTATGGCGGGCACGAGGCGGAATTGAAGGCCCTCGGCTTTGATAGCGCCACGCTCTACCACACGGCGGGCTGGACGTATGGCGGCAAACCTCCGGGGTGTCGGACTCCTTACGGCGAGTTAGCCTTGGCCAGTATCCGCGCTTGGAAGGAGACAGCCACAAAGGTAGCGGTCCCTTTCTTTCCCGATTGCCCCGTGGGCTGGGACGACAGCTCGCGCTTCGGCTCAAGCGCGCACATGGTCACCGAGCGCACCCCCGACCAGTACGAGCGCCTGCTGCGCGCCGCGCAGTATTTCTCCGCCGCCAGCGCGGCCCAGCCGAAGATTGTCTTCCTGTCCGCGTGGAATGAATGGACTGAGGACCACGTCCTGCTGCCCGACACCGTGTTTGGCTACAGCTACCTGGAGGCTGTCCGGCGGGTGTTTCGAGGGTGATGTCAGCGTGCCGGGCGGACGGGGGTTTGGGCGGGAGCAGTCACGACGGCGGTGTTGTTTGCCTTCTTGCGCGACTGCGCCAGACGCGGGCCTAACATCCCGATGACAATCAGCAGGAGGGCCACAATGATCAGGAAATCCACAATCGAAAAACCTTGTCCGCTTCGCCGCATGGCTCCTCCCTTCCTGCAACTCCAGGGGTATTAAGGCACGGCGGTTGCCAAAGGCCGGTGGTGCCTGAGTGTTGAAATGCGCTCGCAAGCCATTGTTTCTATGAGGGATAGCAGACGGCCAAAAAGTATGTGCTGTTTTGCCGGGCGGGAGACGTCAGGGTTGACATATTTTGTCACCCCGACGGTGACCATTCACCGCAAGCCTGCGCTGGGCTCAAGCCGCCTCGGTAAGCACGTGAATTCCGGCATATAATGGCCTGAAGCAGAGAAGCGACGCCGATGATCTTGATGATCGACAACTACGACTCCTTTACCTATAACCTGGTGCAGTATCTAGGGGAGTTGGGTGCGCAGATCGAGGTGCGCCGCAACGATCAGACGACGCTGGAAGAAATCGAGCGAATGTCTCCGGAGCGGATCGTTATCTCGCCGGGGCCCAAAACCCCGAATGAGGCCGGGCTCTGCCTGGAGCTGATCAAGAAATTCGCGGGTCGGCTGCCCATCCTGGGGGTCTGCCTCGGCCATCAGGCGATTGGCCAGGCCTTTGGCGGCAAGGTGGTCCGCGCGCCGCAGATCATGCACGGTAAGAGCAGCGACATTCATCATGACGGCAAGACCATTTTCGCCGGCTTGCCCAACCCGTTTCCTGCCACGCGCTACCATTCGCTGATTGTGGAGCGCGCGAGCCTGCCTGCTTGCCTGGAAATCTCCGCCACTTCGTCTGACGGGCTCATCATGGGCCTGCGTAATAAGGAGATGAAAGTTGAGGGCGTGCAGTTCCATCCTGAGTCGGTGCTTACCGCCGTCGGCAAGCAACTGCTGGCCAATTTCCTCAAGCTGTAAGGGAAGCGCGGCACTGCCGCACGAGCTGCGGATTCTGACTCCTGGCTCCTGACTTCCTATTGCCCTTCAAGAAGTTCCCGGTAGCTTTCATAGAAGTGGATGGCCAGGCCGCCAAAGCTCGGCTGGGTGCTGAGCCACTCGACGGCCGAGCGGCTCTCCTCTTCAAAGACTTCGCGGCCAAGCCCGTGGAAGGTGATGCGGGGGGACATGTGACGTACGGTGCGAAACCCGGTGACAATGCGCTGGGTTTCGGGGTCAGCGATTTCAAAGGTCTCAAATCCTTTCAATTCCGGGTCCTGGGCGACGGCGGCACGAGCAATCTCCAGGATGGGCTGGACCGGGTAACGCGCGGGGTCGCCAGCGGCGCCCAGTTGCCGGGAAAGGCAGAGAAGTGCGTTCTCGTATGCTGCGCGCTTGGTGTCGTTCATCTCGCGGGGCACCGAGAGCCCGATGTGCATGTTGACGTCGTCGGAGAAGACGGACATGCGGAAGTCCTCGAAGAAGAGTCGGTCGCACAAACCGCTGGTGGCCAGGCGGCGCCGGAACTCGTCGGTGGGAAGCCCGGAGACATAGGAGATGGTGCTATCACTCTCCAAGAAGGTTTCAACCCCCACAACGATCTTCTTGCCTTGCGCCGCAGCGTAGCTGAGCGCGGGAATGCCGCGCGCAATGATCCCCCTCGCCCCGTCGGCCTGATTGGTGTAATCCATGATCGTCACGGTTTCCAGCAGGTCGGTCAGGTGCTCGCCCACGGTTTTTTCCTGGCCCTGGAAGGTCACTGTCAGTCTTTCCCGCTCCAGGCTGCCGGCCGGATAGAACCACGCCGGGACGTCGCAGCTGAAGCGCGTGTGCGGCTCCGTCTGTCCTCGCGCCAGGCACTGTGAAACCATCTTGAGGAAAGCCACCAGGATCTGCGGGCGATACTGCGGGTCGGAGTAGCCCACCAACGTGTAGGGTTCGACGTCGAAGTGGACGCCGTCGAAGCGTGCTCCGGTGGGGCTGGCGCGGTTGAACGCCAGGATGGCGTCCACGGCCGCGAGGGCGTGCGGGTGGTTTCCGCGCGCCGCCCATTCGGGGGTGCCGGCCAGACCTTCGATCCGCAAGCCTTCCTGATGTGCGCGCACGAGGAAGGGCCGATATCGTTCCGGAGTGCGGACCGCATATTGCGGAACTCCCTCGGCTACGCGGCGGTCAAACTTCACCGACAGATAGATCTCTCCAATGTGGTTTTCGGAACAGAAGGCGAAGAAGCGGTTCGCCTGCTCTGGCTGGTCGGGGTCGAGAAGATCTTTGGTGTTCCAAACCCACATGGCCCGATGGAAGTCGGCGACAGCCTTGGCCGCCCCCGGCGTCCTGGGCCCAGGGGCGCCGGGCACCAGGGCGGTCTTCAGGCGCTTGAACGCGATGTCATCCAGATAGAATCGGTAGTCTCCCAGTTTCGTGATACTCAGGCTCATGCGAACCAACCGGCGCCGGTCCAAGCCGCGAAAATCCACGAGCGGGATGACCACCTCCCGCCATGCGGTGGTGACACCTTGCGGAAGATAGGCGCGCAGGGGTCGCCGGGGTCGGGAGTCCTCGTTCTCCACACCCGCTTCGTCTGTTAACTCGATGTCGAAGTCCTCGCCTCCCTTTTGCCCCTTGATCCAAAAGCTCAGGTAGTGGTAGGCGCTGGCATCTAGATACTGGCGTGGCGCCTCCGAACCTGGGCGGAAGTCCATCCAGAGTCTGCAAAATCCGTCTGCCTCGCGATGCGCGGTAATGCGCAGCGAGTGGCCGGGAGATGAGCGGGTAACGCTCGGATCCAGATAGGTGCGGGCCCAGGAAGGCTCGCGCATGAAAGCATTGTACTGACCGCCCCAGGCGTTGGTGATGCCCTGTTCAAAATGCCAGACGAGCAAGGCGCTCGACGGCGGCTCGGCCGCGAGCGCGCAGACGGACGCCAGCAGAGCGAACGGTAGCAGACTCAGCTTAGGCAGCCGGCGCAGTCTGAGGGATAGGAACACAGGGGCCTCACAGGGGGGATTGTCGTGTAAAGGTGACGAGCGCGTGCAATTTTCCCAGGGCCGCGCGGGAATCGATCGCCGCGGCCGCCTGTGCAACGCCCTGGCGAAAGTCAACCGCCTTCCCGGCGGCCACCAATGCCGCCGCAGCGTTGGCCAAAACCACGTCGCGCAACGGCCCTTCTTCGGCTTCGAGCACGCGGCGCAGGAGTCGGGCGTTGGTCTCGGGATCGCCGCCCCGCAGGGCCGCGGCGGGCGCGCGCGGCAGTCCGAAATCTTCGGGAACGATCTCGCGGGTGGTGACGGCGACGCCATCAGTTTCGGTAACTTGGGTAGGGCCAGAGATTGAGATCTCGTCAATTCCATCCTGCGCCGCCACGACGAACGCTCTGCGTGTGCCGACCGCCGTGAGCGCCCGCGCCATCAGCTCCGTGCGCGCGCGGTCGTAAACGCCCAGCAGTTGCACCGAGGCCCGCAGGGGGTTCGTCAGCGGGCCAAGCAGGTTGAAGACGGTCTTGGTCTTCAGCGCCCGCCGCGCGTTCATCACATGCTTCATCGCCAGGTGCAGGCGGGGCGCGAAAAGGAAAACCATGCCGACTTTTTCTAGGCATTCGGGGAGGCGCTCGAAGGGCAGGTCAATCGCCACTCCCAGCGCTTCGAGCACGTCGGCGCTCCCGCAGCGGCTGGAAACCGATCGATTGCCATGCTTCGCCACGCGCACGCCCGCCGCCGCCGCCACCAGCGCGGTAGCTGTCGAAACGTTGAAGGTGCCTTGCGCATCGCCGCCTGTCCCGCAGGTGTCCAGCAGGGGCGAGCCACGCGCCAAGGCGTCCAGATCAACCCCGGCTTGGCGCAACCCCTCGGCGGCGCACGCCCGCATGACTTCGGCAAAGCCCACTAGTTCTGGGACCTGCTCGCCCTTGTCGCGCAAGGCGACGAGAAAGGCGATGATTTCCGGGTCAGGCACTGCGCCCGATAGCAGTTCCTCCATCACCGCGCGAGCCTCGGCGCGGCTCAGGTTTTCATGTCCTTCGAGCTTCTCGATTGCCGTTCGTATCTGCATTGATCCGACCGGAGCACCGTGGTCTGCAGTTCGTTGCTTTTTTGCTGCAGATTGCCTATACTGCCGCGTTTCGGAACTGCGCGAGTTTAGCATTGTAGCGCAGACTCTCGGTCAGTAGGCAGTTGTCCGTGGCCGGTCGTCAATTGAGGCCTAAGGTGGCAACCTGCCGCGGCTTTCATCTTGCCACCGTCGGTTACAGGCAACTAGCAACTGAGAACTGTCCTTCGATGAAAATCCACGAATACCAAGCCAAACAAATTCTGGCGCGCTTCGGAGTGACAACGCCACGGGGCGACGTAGCTTACACCGCCGAGGAAGCCCGTAGTGTAGCGGAACGCCTCGGTGGCACCGTGGTTGTCAAAGCGCAGATTCACGCCGGCGGGCGCGGCAAGGCTGGAGGCATCAAGGTCGCCCGGGATTCCAAGGAGGCCGAGCGCCTCGCGCACGAGATGCTGGGCCGGAAACTTGTGACCTTGCAGACGGGCGCGGAAGGTCGCGTGGTCCGCCGCGTCCTGGTTGAGGAAGGGCTGGAGATTGCCCGGGAGCTTTACCTCGGCATCGTCATTGACCGCTCGCTGGCGCGTCCTGTGGTCATGGCCTCGAGCGAAGGCGGCGTGGAAATTGAAATCGTCGCGGCCGAGCATCCCGAGAAAATCCTGAAGGAGTACATCGATCCCGCGGTGGGATTTCAATCGTTCCAGGCGCGCAAGCTGGCGTTCGGATTGGGTCTGGATGCGGCCCTGGTGAACGAGGCCACGCGATTCTTTACGGCCATCTATCGGGCGTTCGAGGCCACGGATGCGTCGCTGGTGGAGATCAATCCCCTCGTGGTCACGCGCGATGGCCGTTTGCTGGCGCTCGACGCCAAAATGAATTTCGACGACAACGCGCTTTCTCGCCACAAAGACATCCGCGAATTGCGCGACCTGGACGAAGAAGACCCGCTGGAAGTGAAGGCCTCCAACTACAACTTGAGCTATATCCGTCTGGATGGCAACGTTGGCTGCATGGTGAATGGCGCGGGGCTGGCCATGGCCACCATGGACCTGATTCAATACGCCGGCGGGCGGCCCGCCAATTTCCTCGACGTGGGCGGCGGGGCGAGCGAGGAGCAGGTGCGCCGGGGCTTTGAGATTATCCTGAGCGACCCGAACGTGCGCGCCGTGCTCGTGAACATCTTCGGCGGCATCATGCGCTGCGACATCGTGGCGAGCGGCGTGGTGGCCGCGGCGCGCAGCCTGGGCGTCAGAGTTCCCGTTGTCGTGCGCCTGGAAGGGACCAACGTCGAATTGGGCCAGAGAATTCTGCGCGAGTCGGGATTGAATTTCACTGTCGCCCGCGGCATGAAAGACGCCGCGGAAAAAGTCGTGGCCCTGGGAAGCCGGAAATGAGCAAATTGTGATTTGCGATTGGTGATTTGTGATTGGCAGTAGCAGCACGCGAATGATTTCCAGTCCGGAAGAATTGCGGCAAAGAACCAAACAGTTTGCCTTGCGGGTTATCAGGCTGTTTCGTGCTCTGCCAAAGACAGAAGAAGCGCGCGTCTTGGGTAAGCAGGTTCTCCGCTCAGGAACTGCGGTAGCAGACAACTACCGGAGTGCTTGCAGGGCCAGGTCGCGGGCTGACTTTATCTCGAAGATCGGCATAACCGTCGAAGAGGCCGATGAGACGGCATTCTGGTTGGAGTTGCTCATTGACGCGGGCATTGTAAGAAGAGGTAGATTGGAAAAATTGCAGGCTGAGGCAAACGAGTTGGTGCGAATCTTTGCCGCGTCGCGTACAACCGCGAAGGGGCGTTGAGCAATCACCAATCACAAATCAGCAATCACCAATGGCAGGGTACCGATGGCCATCTTAGTTAACGAAGATACTCGCCTGCTCGTCCAGGGCATCACCGGGCGGGAAGGGACCTTCCATACGCAGCAGGCTGTAGCTTACGGCACGAAAGTGGTGGCCGGAGTAACGCCGGGGAAGGGCGGCTCGAGCGTCGACGGGATTTCTGTCTTCAATACCGTGCGTGAGGCCCGTGACAAGACCGGGGCGAACGTCTCCGTCATCTTTGTGCCGCCTGCCTTTGCCGCTGACGCCATCATGGAAGCTGCCGATGCCGGCATGCCGCTGGTGGTGGCTATCACGGAGGGCATCCCCACGCTCGACATGATCCGCGTCATGCAATTCCTGGCGCACACGAGGACGCGATTGATCGGCCCGAACTGCCCGGGAATTATCTCGCCCGGAAAGTGCAAGGTCGGCATCATGCCCGGCGCCATCCATCGCCCGGGCCACGTGGGCGTCGTCTCGCGCAGCGGAACTCTCACCTACGAGGCCGTCGGCCAACTCACAGCGCTCGGCATCGGGCAGTCCACCTGCATCGGCATCGGCGGCGATCCCATCATCGGCACTACGTTTGTGGACGCGTTGCGGTTGTTTAACGACGATCCGGGAACCCACGCTATCGTGCTCATCGGCGAGATTGGCGGCACGGCGGAGGAAGAGGCCGCCGAATTCATCAAAGCAAACGTGAAGAAGCCGGTGGTGGGATTCATCGCCGGCCGTACCGCGCCGCCGGGCCGACGCATGGGACACGCGGGCGCCATCATCTCCGGCGGTAAAGGCACCGCGCCCGACAAGATCGTGGCCCTCGAAGCCGCCGGCGTCACCGTGGCCGCGAGTCCGGCGGTCATCGGCGAGACGGTGAACGAAAGGTTGAAGTCTGAAGGATAAAGGCTGAACAAGCCTTGGTCGTTCAGCTTTCATCCTTTACACTTCACACTTCGTCACCTTTTTTCGCCATCTCGAGAGACAGCCACAGACCTAAGAGGAAAGAGATGAGCATTGAGCGAACCTTGGCCATCATCAAGCCTGACGCCCTGGAGGCTGGCCACGCCGGGGACATCATCAGGATCTTTGAGGCGAACCACTTCAAGATTATCGCCGCCCGCTTGGCCAACCTCTCGAAGCAAGAAGCCGAGGGTTTCTACGCCGTCCATCGCGGCAAAGGGTTCTTCACGAGCCTGACTGCGTTCATGAGTTCCGGCCCGGCGCTGGTGATGGTGCTGGAAGGCGAGGACATCATCGCCCGGCTGCGCGAGGTGATGGGCGCAACGAATCCTGCCCATGCTGCTCCCGGAACTATCCGCAAGCTTTACGCCACGAACGTCGAGCGCAACGCCGTCCACGGCTCCGACGCTCCCGAAACCGCCGCCTTCGAAATCGCCTATTTCTTCCCCGGCATGGAATCGGTATAGCGCGACACCAGCCATCAGCAAGCAGCTCTCAGCTATCAGCAGAACTCGCTTATACTGAGGGCTGACGGCTGAAGGCTGACCGCTTTTCGGCTTCTGCGCAACGGTTCCAGAATTTCGTCCCCTTGACAAGCACCGCGCATCGCGTCAAGGTTTTGTTGTTGGGTGGGGACGTGACCATGAGCGATGAGCTGCCCTTTCAGGCGGGAAAGTTTCTCATCATTGCCGGCGTCGTATTGGTGGCCGTGGGCCTGCTGTTGATGGCGGGCTCGAAGTTCTCCCTTTTCGGCCTGGGCCGGCTCCCCGGCGACATCGCTTACAAGGGCAAGCACCTGACGTTCTTTTTCCCCATCGTCACGAGCATCGTGCTGAGCGTGGTTCTGACGCTGGTGTTGTGGTTGGTCTCGCTTTGGACACGGCGTTGAACGAAGCAGTCAGCAATCAGCCGTCAGCTTTCAGCTTGCCTGTACAGTCGCTGCTTGCTGACGGCTGAAAGCTGAGAGCTTACTTCTGACTTCTCTTTATGGGTCAAGCTACTTTCGGTTTCCCGTCGCAGCGCAAGATCTACAGTGTCTCCGAGCTGAGCCTCGAGCTGAAGAACCTGCTCGAGAAGCAGTTTCCCGATGTCTGGGTCGCGGGCGAGGTCTCAAACTTTCGCGGGGCCACCTCCGGCCACCTCTACTTCACGCTCAAGGACGCGGGTGCCCAGATTCGCGCCGTCTGCTTTCGCAATCAGGCGCGCTACCTGAAGTTCAAGCCGCAGGACGGAATTTCGGTGATTGCGCGCGGCCACCTGAGCGTCTACGAAGCGCGCGGCGAATACCAGCTCTACGTGGACTTCCTGGAACCCGCCGGTGTGGGCGCGCTGCAACTGGCCTTCGAGCAATTGAAGGCCAAACTCGCTGCCGAGGGCTTGTTTGATCCGGCGCGCAAGAAGCCTCTGCCCGTGCTGCCGCGCGCGGTGGGCATTGTGACCTCGCCCACCGGCGCCGTGATTCGCGACATCCTGCGCATCCTCCAGCGCCGCTTCCGCAATATGAACGTCACGCTCTATCCCGTCAAGGTGCAGGGCGAAGGCGCGGCGGAGGAAATCGTTGAAGGCGTCGAGTACTTCAATCGCCACCGGATCGTTGACGTGATGATCGTGGCGCGCGGTGGAGGTTCACTCGAGGACCTGTGGGCGTTCAACGAGGAGATTGTGGCGCGCGCCATCGCCGCGTCCAGGATTCCGGTGATTTCCGCGGTCGGCCACGAAACCGACTTCACCGTCGCGGACTTCGTTGCCGACCTGCGCGCGCCCACGCCCTCGGCCGCGGCCGAACTCGTCGTCCATCGCAAGCAGGACTTCGTCGCCGAACTCCAGGAGCGCATGCGGCACATGACGCAGGGCCTCCGACTGAGACTCTCCGAAGCCCGTGAGCGGCTCACCGCGCTGCGCCTCCATCGGGTGTTTCAGACGATGCTGACGAGATTGGGGGAAAGAGCCCAGCGGGTGGACGACATGGTGGTTGAGCTCAATCGCTTGGTCCGCGAAACGCTCAACGTGAGCCGCCAGGCATGGCTGGCGGCTTCGGCGGGGATCCTGCGCTATGACTTCCGCCGGTTGGTGAACTTGAAACGGGCAGGGCTGGCGGAGCACGAGATGAAATTGGCGACGGGCTTTGCTCGGCTGCTTGCCGAGCGCCGCAACCGATTGGCGCAGGCCGTCGCCATTCTGAAGGAACGCAGCCCGCTCACTATCCTGAGCCGCGGCTATTCGATCACGCGCGACGCCGCCGGACGTATCGTTCGCGACGCCACCCAGGTCTCCCTCGGCGACGACCTCTCCATCCGCTTGGCGCGCGGCGAACTTGGTGCGACGGTGCGCGAGAAGAAACGATAGCGGCCGTATCTCACCGCCGGTGTGCAAGAATCGTACTAGCGCAGCTTCTGGAACTCTTCAAGCGTTAGACTGAGTTGTCTGAGGATCTTGAAGAACAGAGGCG
>Ga0315280_10005392_pt1 | contig 18268 bp, 17 predicted proteins | sample YL17G06_40_MG_FD_203697 | JGI IMG/M metagenome (GOLD analysis project Ga0315280, IMG submission 203697) | Sediment microbial communities from Yellowstone Lake, YNP, Wyoming, USA - YL17G06_40 | ecosystem: Environmental > Aquatic > Freshwater > Lake > Sediment | place: USA: Wyoming | collected... | reverse complement strand
GGTGGTGGGATTCTCCGGCGGCAACAAGTATTTCTTCCCCGGGATCAGCGGCCCCGACGTGATCAACCAGACGCACTGGCTCGGGGCGCTGAACACCAATTACGTCATCAATGGGACCAAGAAGACGACCGTGCGCGACGTCATCAACCGAGCCGCCTCGCTGATCAGAATCCCCAGGCTCTGCTTCAGCCTCGTCTGTACCCATGACGGCCTCCACGGCCTGTTTGTGGGCGCCCCCGAAGAGGCGTTCGATGCGGCGGCGGACCTCTCGGCCAAAGTGCACATCGTCTGGAAGGAGCGCCCGTTCAAGAGCGTTCTTTCGATGGCACCCGCCATGTACGACGACCTCTGGGTCGGCGCCAAGTGCATGTACAAGCTCGAGCCGGTCGTGGCCGAAGGCGGCGAACTGATCATCTACGCGCCCCACATCAAGGAGGTCTCGTTCACCCACGGCAAAGTGATTGACCGCGTCGGCTATCACTGCCGCGACTATTTCCTGAAGCAGCTGGACAAGTTCCGCGACGAACCGCCGATGATCCTGGCCCACTGCACCCACGTCAAAGGGATGGGGACGTTCGAAAACGGCGTCGAGCGCCCGCGCATCACCGTTACGCTGGCGACCGGTATCCCTGAAGAGCGCTGCCGGCGGATCAATCTGGGGTATCGCGATCCGCGGACGATTGACCCGGAGAAATGGGCCAACCGCGAGAACGAAGGCGTCCTGCTCGTCCGCGAAGCCGGCGAGATGCTGTTTCGGCTGAGAGCGTCATAGCCATGCTGCCAAGCGGTATCATCCGCCTCATCACTTCGGCAGCTGCATGGCTCTCAGGAGTTCGGGGCATAAAGCCGTCTTGACATCAGCGACGCACCGGGTGATTTTGAAATCATTGCGTTAATGATCCAGACCAGAAAGTGTTCACGATGGCAACAAGAACAGAATCCCTGAAGAACTACAGCGCAGGAGCAGGATCGCTTGTGGATTTGCTCCCGCCGCGATCCGACGATTCTCCCGTGGTGAGCGAGCTGGCCGAAAAATCGGCTGCGGAGCTTTATTCCGACGCCATGAGGGACGTTGGATCTGCACACTGGGAAGCGCTCATTGAGTTTTTAATGCATCGGGTTGAGGGAAAGGCATACGCCGGGGACGACACAAGAGAACTGCTGTTCATTCTCAACGAGTTGGCTGGGGAGCGTGAGAGATCGGAGCGCGCGTTCGAGGAGTACAAGAAACTGATCAAGGCCGCATTGGGTCGCCACGAACGCCACAGACACGAGATCGGCGCTGAAGAACCGGGAGACTTGAAACGCAGTGTTAAGGGGTAATATTCCCCCTGATCGAAAAGCCCTCCGGCAGAGCAAGAAAATGACTGAACAGCCGAATGCATCATCCGGGAACGTTCAGCTACCTGTGTCGGCATCCGGGGAGGCCGAGAGGCCCGCCGAAACCAACCTCGCTCGAGTCGAGGAAGTTCTTCTCACCAAACTGACGAGCGTTTCCTTCTCCGGCCCGCTGCCGCCTCCGGAGCTGCTGAAGGCGTACGATGCCGTCGTTCCTGGGGCGGCGAAAGACATGCACGAACTCGCCTTGACTATCTCCCGTCACAAAATTGAGCTGGACCGACTGGCGGCAACGGCCAGTGCAGATGGCCGGCGTGCGGAATACGACAAGTTCAAGCGGGGGCAGTGGATGGCCTTCTTGTTGGCGGCAATCCTCATCGTATCGGGAACCGTCTGTATCTTGAAAGGCCACGATGGGGCCGGAGCCACAATCATCACCACCTGTCTCGCGTCACTCGTCCTTGCTTTTCTGTGGGGCAAACAGTCTGAGCGCAAAAAAGCGATTAGAACCGCGGGAAAGAACCGCGAAGAGCTCGAGAAAGAACGGTAAGCGGATAATCCTCGGGTAGTCGTGCTTCAAGCACACGTCCAGTAATCAACCATGGCCACCGGCACCGTTCGCGCCACTTTGCTGACCATCATCGTGGGGTGTGTATTGGCCACGCCCCTGTGTGCGCACGCCTGGTGGGCGGGCGGGCATGAGATTGTTTCACGCGCGGCGGCCGGCGCCCTGCCCGACGACGTTCCGGGCTTTTTCCGCCATTCGAGCGACGCCCTGGCCTTCTACTCCGCCGAACCCGACCTCTGGAAAAACCCCGACCTGCCCCAGCTTCGCGACGCCGAAGGGCCGGAACATTTCCTGGACTATGAGCTGCTCGAAGGTCGCGTGCTTCCACCGTTCCGTTGGGACTTCGTCGCGTTGTGCGGCGAGCTGAAGCGGAATCCGCGCGACGTCGGCCTCCTCCCTTACGCCGTCGTCGAGTGGACCGAGCGCTTGACCCTCGCTTTCGCGGCCTATCGCCGCTCGCCCGACAACGCACAGGTGCGGCAGGAGTGTCTTCTCTATGGCGGCATTCTCTCCCATTATGCGGCCGACCTCGCCCAGCCGCTCCATCTGACCATTGACTATGACGGCCGCACCAGCCCCGGCGAGCCGTCGCCCCATACCGGCATTCACGACCGCATGGACGCGCTGATCCAGGCGGCCGGGATTCAACCGCGCGAGCTCTCCCGCGACGTCAAGCCGGTCGCTTTCGACGATCTCTTCACCTCGACCGTCCAGGAGGTTCTCGCGGGACGCGGCGAGATCAAGACGGTCTATAACTTGGAGGAAGGCCTCCCGCCAACGCGCAAGGAGGAGGGCGTGGAGCCCGGCTGGAAACCCACCGAGCGCGTTCACGGGTTCGCGCGGGATCGCGCGCAGGCGGCCACGTTTCTCACCGCCAGTTACTGGCTGACCGCCTGGGAGCGCTCGAAGAACATCACGGCGCATCTGCCCACGCACGCCGAAACCTTGCGTCCGAGTTCTCCGGAACAGAAGTATCGGGCGGCCTGGGTCGCCGCCGTGATCGGCATTCTGGTGCTCGCCGTGGCGGCCTATCGCCTGACCCAGCGCGCCACCGACCGGTAAGAGGAATCACTCCAGGACGTACCCTTCGGCGCCTCTCATGGGTTGTTGTAGCCTGGCCCCTTGTGGGCGTTTGAAGTTCTGCCCACGGGCATCCTTGACCCTTCCCGCCTCCAACCTCTCGCCTCTCACCTTCCACTTCCACCCTTCTCACAGGGTGACAGCCCGCGCCACTATTTCAGCAGGTTCGACAGCAGCCTGCGAACGGTCACAAAGCGGTTCTCGAGCTCGTCCACCAGCGCCAACGCGCGGTTCTTGCTGCCGTCACCGGCCACTTGTTCCAGCTTGACCGCCCGGATCGCTTGTTCGGCGGTCGCCACCTGGGCGCACGAGCAGCCCCACGCGCCGAGGGTCTCCAGCAAGGCCACCCGCTGCGTCTCATTGAGATCCGCAACCAGAAAACGCCTTTTGCGCAGAGCCGCGGGCAGCATTTTCAGCGGCTCTGTGGAAGGCTCGATCCCGAACGTCAGCTCGAAGTCGAATCGGCTGCCCGCACCGACCTGGCTCCCCAGACCGATCTGCCCGCCCATCATCTCGCCCAGCCGTTTGGAGATCGAAAGGCCCAGGCCCGTCCCGCCGTACCGACGCGACATCGAGCCATCGGCCTGGCGGAAACTCTCGAAGATGATCGCGCATTTCTCCGGCTCGATCCCGATGCCCGTATCCGAAACCGACATCGCCGGCGTGGTCTGCGTGGAGCTGCGCTCCTTCATTTCCACATCGAGCACGACTTGTCCCGCTTCCGTAAACTTGACCGCATTGCCGAGCAAGTTGATCAGCACCTGCCGCAAGCGCGCCGGGTCGCCGACCAGTCGCCGCGGAACATCGGGCCGAACGCGACAGATCAGGCTGAGGTGCTTTTGGCCGGCGCGAGGGGCCGCCACCGCGACCACCCCCTCGACGATCGCCTCCAGATCGAACCCCAGCGATTCGAGTTCGAACTGCCCGGCCTCGATCTTGGAAAAATGCAGAATCTCTTCGACCAGCGCCAGAAGGGCCTGGGAGCACTCGCGAATCGTCCCCAGGTACTCGCGTTGCTCCTCGGTCAGAGGGGTGTCGAGGGCCAGGTCGGTCATGCCGATGATTCCGCTGATCGGGGTGCGAATCTCGTGGCTCATGTTGGCCAAGAAGTCGCTCTTGGCCCGCGTGGCCTCTTGCAGCGAGGCGAACTGTCGAGCCGTGTGAATGGCGACCGCCGTCAGGCTGGCCAGGGTCTCGGTCACCTGGCGGGCCTCATCCGTAAAAACCCGGTCCGGTGCGGTATGCCCGAATAGCAGGCTGGCGAGCACCTGACCCCGGTAGCGCACGGGCACTCCCAGAGCCGCGTGAACCGGCGGACGCCAGGTGCCGGAGTAACCCGCAAAGTCGGGTTCCGCCGACAGCTCGGACGTCAGCAGCACCTCGCCCGTGGCGATCCGGCCCAGAATCCTTCCCTTACGGGCTTTCACATCCGAGGGCAAGGGATCGGGCGCCAGAGGCGATGACCGGTCCCAACTCGCCGGTCCGAGGATCCACCAGAATGATGGCGCCCACGGCGGCGTCCACCAGCTCTCGCCCGCGCTCGATCGTCGCGCCGAGCAGATCCTCCAGTCGAGTCGGGGCGACCAGCTCCGTGGCCAGCGAGTTGATGGATTCGAGTCGGCGGCGCAAATCGGTCTGACGCCGGAGGGCTTGCTCGATGCGCCAGCGCGGGCTGCTCCCGGATCAGTCGGGCCAAAAACTCCTGCCCTGTCTCCCGTTCGGCCTCCGAGGCAGACTATTCCCAGAAGGGTTTGCCGACGACGTCTTTTTCCGTGCGTCCATGCATGCGGCGCTGGGTCCTGTTGGTGAACGTAACGATGCCCGACAGGTCGTTCTCCTCGATTCCGTAGGGAATGGTCTCCACCAGCGTCCGGTATCGTTCCTCGCTGGCGCGAAGGACCTCGTGCCGGCGGCGCAACATGTCCATCAATTCATTGAAACTCTCGCCGATGCGGTATTTGGACTGCCGAACCGCGTGGAGATAAATGGGGCACTGCGCGCACGTGCCCGGTTCGCCTTCAGGGGCCGCGGCCGCCTCGCCCGCTCCGGGCTCTTTCTTCTGGAGCCAGCAGGCCGGACTTTTCTGACCGTATGCCAGGCACTCCCGGTTTTCACAGGCCCGCTCTTCCCAGCCGCTCAAGCGGTCGGGATTGACAAAACTGAAATCAAAAACCCCTTTGACCCCTCCCGCAATCAAGCTCCATGCGTCATCAGGAACTCCCAAAAGTCACGGCAGAGGGGTAAAACGCTGTATTCCCCCGACACACGAGAATGGGGCCAACCTGTTTCATCCGGTCAGGAGTAGCTCCTTCTCTGAATCAGGCGTCTGTTTCGCCTGGTGGCGCTACTTTTAGGAGTTCCCGCATACGTCACGTCCGATCTTTCCCGCTCTTTTTGGTCCGAGCACGAGCGGGAATCAGAGGATTGCAGTATGTAGTGCGGAGATTTTGGAGGGAAAAGTGACGCAGGCGCTCCACCGGTCGCTGTGACAGACTTGACCGCCTGCCGGGTGTTTTTTGTTCAAAGGGAATCACGGGGCGACGCACCGAGTCTCGAAAACTGCCGGTTGGGCTCTGGACACGGCGCCATCCGGGGGCTGAAAAAAGAAAAACCCACCAGTCAGTCTCTTGTCCCGGTGGGCTATCTGTACAGCGGTCGGCGTTGCCCCAACCTGTGCCGAAGGGAGAACCGGTCTATTCGACCCGACACACGTTGGTCGCCTGCATCCCCTTGGGGCCTTCGACGATGTCAAACTGAACCCTTTGCCCCTCGCTCAAAGTTCGAAACCCTTCCATCTTGATGGACGAGTGATGGACAAAAATATCGCCACCGTCGCCTTCTCGTTCAATGAAACCATAGCCCTTCTTGTCGTTGAACCACTTCACCTTGCCAATCGGCATCCGTTCACCTTCTTTCTTGTGGCAGACTCGTAAAGGTGTCGGGACCGCCCTGATAGCAATGAACCAACGCTCGACTGACTCAACTCAGCCCATAAAAATAGATTACCGTATCGGGGAGAGCGATGCAGAGTTGAAACCCGCGAGCTGTTCGATGCTACAGGTAACACGGTACCCGGAACCACACCTTCAAGCCAAACGTGGCGGTAGTTTGTGAAAACGCCTCGCCCATGTCAAACGAAAAACGAAGAATTTGACAAAGTTTCCGGTTCCCCGCCACTCCTCCCCACGGCGGTACACCCGGTGGCAACAAAAGGCTCGAGAAGGCTGGTTTACGACTTCCTCCCCAGCGCGAACAGGGCGAATCCGCCGCTGGGCGGATACAGCCGAGCGACGTATGCCAGAGGCATGCACAAGCCCTTCCATAGCCCTTGTCGGAATAGTCTCTTCCACAAGGGGGGGCCTTCCATCCACGGAGCATGGCTCCGCAGGACATCAAACAGGTCCGAGCCTTCGAGAGGCTTTCGCCGGAGGGCTGTCAAAACCAAGCCTGCCCCCTCCAATGTCCGTCGCACTGCTTGTTCGCTCCAAAGCGTCAGATGATGGGGCGGGTAGTCCCCTTCCCGCGCCAACAGCGGGGGCCAGCGGGGCCAGGCCGGGACATTGACCGCGAGATGGCCGCCGGCCACCAGCAACGGAGCTAGTTCCGCAGTTGTCTTCAAAGGGTCCTCAATATGCTCCAGAACGTCGAAAAGGGTGAGGATCTCGTAGCGTTCGCGACCCTCGCTTTCGATCAGGTCGTTGACACTCCCGGACCGCAGGCTTGACAGCTGATAGAGCTGCCGGCCGCGCTCGATGCTTCTCCGGTCGAAATCGATTCCTCCAGCATCGTACCCCAACGCGTTCGCCAAATAGACGAACTCGCCGGTGCCGCAGCCGACATCGAGCAACTTCTGCTGACGCGGCGGGAGGAGCCGGAGCAGTTGCCGGTATCGCCAGTTGAGACGTAGTACCGCTTGTGGAGGTTTGCGGCGTTGGGCGTCGTGGCGTTGCGAGTAGAGCGCAGCTGATTCATACCATTCCCGCGAGGCTGCGCACATCGGGTCCGAATAGCGAAGTCCACAGTCCCCACACAGCATGACCCTGTAGTGGGAGATCGTCAGGAGCTGTCTGGTGGAACATGAATGGCAGACGGGACACGGCATCGCAGTGGGCCGGGGCCTTGATCGGGCGAGTGGACCTCGATTCGAGTACGTACCGCGGGTCTCAAACCTGATTACATCAGTTCTTCTGCGCAAGTTTGTCAAGCCCCGACCCTCTGCGCAGGCAATAGGACGCCGTAATCAACACGCTGACCATGGCAACCCCGCGCGCCAAGACATAGGCCACTGCCGCACCCGTTCCCCCGAGTCGGGGGATCAGAACCCCGTTGGCGATGGCGCTCACGATCAGCATTAGAGCATTAGTGAGACAGATCAGATCCACGCGATTGAAACGATAGAGAAGCAGCGCGGGCGGCACCAGAAACAACCACATGACTTCACCTGCCAGCACCAGTCGAAACAACGGCACGGCTGTTGAGACCTTCGCTCCGAAGGGGATGGTCATGACCGGGCGGGCCACCAGGCACACCAACGCGGCTCCGAGAGCGAGCACGGGAGCGAGTTTCCAGACGTTCCTCATGTAGGCGCGGCATTCGCCGACCGATACAAACCGCCCGACCCGCGGCAGCAGAGCCGTGCTGAGCCCGGCGGAGGCCACCTGGGCCAGGGCGGCCAGGCGCACCGCCACCACAAAATCGGCCACCTGCTCCTCGGTCGAAAGCGCCGTCAGCATGAACACATCCAGCCGCAACATGATCAGCGTCAGCAGGTTCGACAGCAGCGCCCATTTCCCAAAGTGAAAAACCTCGCTCCCCACCCCCGGTTCGATCCGCTTGATTCGATCGTAGTCCCTTGGCGTCAGCGCCAACGCCAGGATCGCCGCCACGTAGGGAAAGAAGATCCAGACGGTGACCGCCGAAAACAGCCAGAGGCTTCCCGTCAGTGCCAGTATCGAGATCAGCACCAGCAGCCCGGCTCGCTCGAAGATATTGATCAGAATGTATCGCCCGAACCACTGCACTGCCTGAAGGTGGGACAGGGCGAAGTAGATCATCACGGGCGCGGCCAGGCCGATCGCCGCCAGGCGCAGGAAATCGCTCATCTCGGGCTTGTGCAACAGAAGGGCGAAATGAGGCGCCAGAAGGTAGAACACGATCGTCAGAAAGAAAACCCACAGCACCTTGACCCGCAAAATCAACCAGACGACCGACAGCGCCCGGTTCCGATCCCGCTCGGCATAGCGACTGTAGTTTCGGACCAGGTTGACGTTGAGGCCCAGGTCGGCCAGTTCGGTGACCACTTCCAGCGTCATGACCACGACGCTGAAAAGGGCGAACTCGGCCTTGGCCATCGTGCGAATCAGAACCATCTGGATCAGAAACACCAGGGCCTTGTTGGTCACATTGCCGCCGACGACCAGGGCGGCGCGGCGTCCGGTCTGGGTGGCGGCCAAATGGACCGGCACGTGCTCCAGAAGACGGTCGAACCAGCCGGGAGGCTTCACCGGTGGCGAGGGCCGAGCTCCGACGCTTTCTCGTTCCGGCATGCGCGATTCTCACCACCCGCCGAGGAAGGTGCTGGGGCGTCGTGGACGCCAGCATCCGAAGGAAAGCAGGCACAATTGGATTGTCAGACAGGCGGTCCCGCGATTGTCAATGATGGAAGGCTTTGTCAGGGGAATATGACGCTCTGCCCCTCGGCTGCGACTGCTGGGCATTCCTGCCCCCTCTCTTGCAGCCGCAGAGTTCGCCCTTGACTCTGACCCGCGGGGGCGACGAATCTTACCCGCGCTTTTGGGAGCAGAAGAAAACGTGAAGAAAAAACTGTTCATCTCTCCTCACGTGGACGATGAAGTGCTGGGCTGCGGCGGAACGCTCGACCGCGACAGCTTCGTCTACTATTGCGGCATAGACGAGAGCAAGGTGCCGGCCGACGCCGCCCACCGCATCCCCCTTCCAGAGCGGGAAGCCGAGATCGTCGAGGTGGCCAAGTTTCTGGGGTTCGCTTACGAGATCAATCGCGAAAGCCACGTCAATGATTTTGAGATCGTGCCGTTCATCAAAGAAGTGGAGAGAATGATCAACGCGATCCGGCCCGAGTCCATTTTCATCCCCCACCCGGGCTACAACCAGGACCATCAGACCATCTTCAATGCTTGTCAGGTGGCGTTGCGGCCTCACGACAAGAATTTCTTTGTCAAACGCGTCCTCGTCTACGAAGCGATCCACGACTTCTTGTGGTCGCACGAGATCTTTCGACCCAACTATTTCGTGCCGATTGATATCGCCAGGAAACTGAAAGCCTACGCGCTGCACAAATCGCAAGTGCGCCCGTTCCGAAGTCCCAAGATGCTCGAAGACCTCGCTCGGCTCAGAGGCGCCATGTGCAAGGCCGACTATGCAGAGAGTTTTGAGGTCCTTCGCTGGGTCGAGTGAAGCGGACGCCGCCCCCCGCAGAGATTTCAAAGATCGGAGCCCGCGAACATGCAGGAACGCCAAACCAGCCAACTCAGCACGGAACTGGATTGCCGGATCCAGACCAACCTGGCTTTCGGCAATACCGATTTGACCGCGTGGCTGCTGGAGAAATTGCAGCTGCGGCGCGGCGAGAGACTGTTGGACGTTGGCTGCGGAACCGGCAAACACCTGATTCCCTTTGCCAAAGCGATTGGAAGCGAATTTGCCTGCACCGGCGTGGACCTCTCCGCCGAGTCGCTGGCCAAAGCCAAGGAAAGCGCCCAGCGCGAGGGCGTGAAAATCAACTTCATCCAGCTCAATATGGATGAATTGCATCCGCTCGACCCGTCACAACAATATGACACCATCACGGCCATCTATTCCGCCTACTATTCCAATAACGTGCCCCAACTCCTGCTGAATATGACCCGGGTGCTCAAGCCGGGCGGCCGCATCGTCATTATGGGCCCCTACGCAGACAACAACAAGGAATGGTTCGATTTTCTGAATCAATTCATGACCCTCTCCCAACAAGTCGCGAAATCCTCGACCACGTTCATGTTTGATGACATCCTGCCGTTTGCCTGTTCACGATTCGAACACGTTAAATGCTATAGATTCGTGAACCGCGTCGTCATTCCCAGCCTCGACGATCTGCGGAATTACTGGAAATCCAACATCTACTACGACGAGAAACTCGACGAATCGTTCGAACGGGCCGCGGCGGAACACTTCAAACACTCCAACACCTTCCAATTCAACAAAGTCGCCCTCTACGCGGAAATGATCAATCCCTGCTGAACCCGTCGCGCGTCTCCAAGAGTAGCTAAGAGGCTGAAAAGAATGAACCGCAGAGCACGCGGAGAGACGCGGAGAGGCTTCAAGAGACAGAATTGAGGCAGGAGTTTTTCTCTGCGTTCCTCCGCGTTCTCCGCGGTGAAGTCTTTGTTTTAGGCACTCTGAGTACGCCTCAACGCAGTAAAGGGGCCGAATCATCGCAGATGTCAGAGGGAGCGATTCTCAGCGGCCGGTCCCGAGATACCAGGCCTAAAACCAGCGCGTTTTGGCGCGTCGCGGGAACACCGGCTTCTGAATCCCGCACCAGACAAGACTATCCGGTAGTTCGCCGGATAGATGTTCGGCGGCCAGACCCACATTTCCCGTGACGGGATCCCGGGCCGGAACCTATTCCGCCCGGAAACCCAACCATCGTTATGGAGAACCAGCCATCGTCGCTGTGGAAGAAACGACGATGGGGCCAACATCACACTTCCTTCCCAATGGAGCGTTTTCGAGCGTATGAAAAGCGGCGACTCGCCGGCAGTCGTTGCGCTGGACGGCCGTTATGTTGGCCGCACTACGTTTCATCCGGACAGGATGGAGTCCTTCTTTGAATCAGGCGTCTGCTCCGGCTTGGGGTGTCACTCTCAGCCGTTCCCGGAGACACTTGCCGGGGAGAAATCGGCCTTGACAGTGGCCTGCCGCGCAGCCACGCTTCGTAAGGATGCGTTGGGGGAGGGATAGCGAGCTCGCCCGCAAGGGCGGCGAGGTGTGTGCAACCAACGTACCATAACCCTGTTTCTCGGTCCCACCGGCCCGGCCAGCTCTTTCCCCTGAGGTCACCAGACCCCCACGCGGCCCGCAACGGTTCACGATTCTGGGCTGGGCCACCACCAGAAGCAGAGAATCTTTCACGCGAGGACCTCTCTCATGTCTGAGTTCGCGGGAAAAACGATCCTGGTCACCGGCGGCACCGGCTCGTTCGGCCGAGCGGTGGTCAATCGTCTCATCGAAACCGACGTCGCCGAAATCCGGGTCTTCAGCCGCGATGAGCTCAAGCAAGACATCATGCGGCACGACCTGAACAATCCCAGGGTCTCTTTTCACCTCGGTGACGTTCGGGACATTGACAGTGTGAACAAGGTCATGGGCGGCGTGGATCTCATCTTTCATGCCGCCGCGCTCAAGCAGGTCCCCTCCTGCGAGTTCTTCCCCATGCAGGCGGTCATGACCAATGTGCAGGGCAGCAACAACGTCATCAGCTCCGCGATCGCTCACGGCGTCAAGAACGTGGTCTGCCTGAGCACCGACAAGGCCGTCTATCCGATCAATGCCATGGGAATGACCAAGGCCCTGATGGAGAAGGTGGCCCTGGCCGCCGCTCGGATGGCCAAGGACACCGTCGTCTCGTGCGTTCGGTACGGCAACGTGATGTACTCGCGAGGCTCGGTCATCCCGCTCTTCGTCAAGCTGATCAAACAGAACAAGCCGCTGCCCGTCACGGTGCCCGAAATGACGCGCTTCCTGATGCCCTTGCGCGATTCCGTGGCGCTCGTTCTCTTCGCCCTCCAGAACTCGGAACCGGGCGATCTGTTCGTCAAGAAGGCGGCGGCTTGCACGGTGGCCGATCTGGCCACGGCCCTCAAGATCATCCTCGACTCCGATGTCCCCACGGTGATCATCGGAATGCGCCACGGCGAGAAGATCCACGAGACCCTGCTGACCCGCGAGGAATTGCTGAAAGCGCAGGACATGGGCGACTACTACCGCGTGCGCATGGACGGGCGCGATCTCAACTACAGTAAGTACCTCGAGGAAGGCGAACCCAAGCAATCGTTGATCGAAGACTACACGTCGCTCAACACCCGCCAGCTCGGTGTTCAGGAAATCGTGGAGTTGCTGCTCAGCCTGCCGGAAGTGGTGGCCGATATCCACTCGCCCGCCGATCAGGTTGGGCCCGTCTGGTGATCGTCGGATAGATCAAGGCACAAAACCATTCAACGCCATTGGCCGTTAGCCCACGCCACTCTGTTTCGCGACTCCCCCGTTCGCTGCGCGCGGCGGACAATTCAGCCTTGACACCCGCGGGGCCGGCCGACATCTATCCCCGCAACACTGGAACAGAACGATTGGGAGAACAAACATGGCTGCGCGCGTCTTGGTTCTGGGCGGAGAAGGGATGCTCGGCCACAAAATGTGGCAGCGGCTGAGCCAACGCTTTCCCGATACCTACGTCACTCTTTTCAACGATCCCACCAAGCGGCCCCTCAGCGATATAGACCTGTTCGCCGGGCCGCGCGTCATCGGCCAGATTGACGCCCGTGAAGCTGCCCGCCTTTACGCTCTGTTCGCCGAGCTCGACCCGACCGTGGTCGTCAATTGCATCGGGGTCATCAAGCAGCGGCCCGAGGCTCATGACGCGATCCCCAGCATCACGCTGAATTCCCTGCTCCCCCACCAATTGGCCCACATGGGCGAGCAGCTGCGTTTCCGGGTCATTCATTTCAGCACCGACTGTGTGTTCGACGGTAAGCGAGGCGGCTATACCGAAACCGATCCGTCGGATGCGGAGGACCTTTACGGCAAGACGAAATTCCTGGGCGAAGTGGCCACGCCCAATGCCGTCACGCTGCGCACCTCGATCATCGGCCGCGAGCTGTTTGCGCACACCGGGCTGCTCGATTGGTTCCTGAGCCAACGCGGAAAGCGCGTGAGGGGCTATCGCCGCGTGCTCTACTCCGGCGTAACGACCAACCATCTCGCGGAGGTCGTCGGCGATCTGATCGAACGACACCTGCAGATTTCCGGGCTCTATCAGGTCGTCAGCCAGACCATCTCGAAGCACGACCTGCTGTGCCTGATCCGTGACGCGATGTCGCTGAACATTGAAATCCAGCCGGACGACGAGGTCGTTTCGGACCGCAGCATGAAGGGCGACAAATTCCGCAAGGCGACCGGCTATGTCTGCCCGCCCTGGCCCGAGCTGGTCGCCCAACTGGGCAACGATCCCACCCCGTATGACGAATGGGAAAAGCGCCACGCCGTGCCGTAAGCAGAGGTCAGAGGCCAGAGGCGAGAAGTCAGAGGCTAGAGGCAAGAGGCGAGAAGAGAACGACGTAGAAGGAATCTGGTTTTCTCTCGCGTTTAGCTTGTCGCTGAGGCCGCAGGTGAGGAGTTGGAGACGGGAAAAAGGCAACTCGCTTCTGTGACGTTTTCTTCTCGCCTCTTCTCTCTTACTTCTGACTTCTCGCCTCTCGCCTCTGATCTCTCGCCTCTGACCTCCCACCTCTTTCTTTCAGCGCGGCGGGGAGCCCGTCCGGCCGGCCAGCGCGTCCGTGACGCCCTTCCACAGCGCGCCGGCTTCCCGCCACCGGCCGTGAATCACCTCGCGAAACGTCATATAGCCCAGCCACCGCACGAAGATAAACGGCCAGGCGGTCAGGCAATGCCACCACCGCGCGTGGCGCCAGTGGACCCGCAACGTGTTTCGCGTGGTCAGCCGAAACCGCCAGGCGCTGGTCGTGGCGCGGATTTCGAGGTGCCACATCAGCGCCTGCGGCGCCGTAATGATCTTGTAGCCCGCACGAAGGGCTTTCGTGGACCAGTCTATATCCTCGGCGTAGGCAAACAGTCCCTCGTCCAGCAGGCCGATCTTGCGGATCGTTTCGGTGCGCGCGAGGCAGCACCCGGTGGCGAAAGTCACCTCGCGGCTGTCGAGGAGAGCTTCGGGCGGGCGTCTCCTGCCGCGGGCATATCCATCGGCAAATCCGGTCCAGAGCGAGTAGTAGCCCCCCCCGTCGCTCCACAGCACATCCGAAGGAGGCGCACCGGCATAGATGCGGGGACAGATGAACCCGTTTCGCGGGTCTTTCTCGCCCACGGCGACCAGTTCATCCACAAAGGGCGGATTGACCACCGTGTCGCTGTTGAGCAGAAGAACATAGTCGGCGTCCGCCTCCAACGCATATCGAATCCCGACGTTGCAGCCGCCGGCGTAACCAAGGTTCTGGGGGAGCGCGAACACCTTCACCTGTGGCCAGCGGCTCGCCACCACCGCCGCGCAATCGTCCTTTGAACCGTTGTCCACGAGAACCAGGTGAACGTTGGGATAGACCAGTTTCGCGAGCGACTCGAAAAGCCCGATCGTCATTTCCCTGGTATTGTAATTCAACGCGATCGCGTAAACCGATGGAACACTCACACCCACCCTCCTGGAGCCGCCGGAACGCATCCGCCGGATTGAGAACCCGCCGGCGCGTATCGGCACGAAAGCTCTATCACCCGCTCCCCGCCGTCAAGCGCCGAACGCAAAGAGTGGCGCAGGCTGTCAGCCTGCGAAATAGAAGTGAGAGGCGAGAGGTTAGAGGCAGGAGAGAAACCAAACAGCACCTGCGAGAGTGGCGTCGGCTGTTAGCCCGCGAAAGGTGGCAGTTCAGCAACCATTCCTCATTTTGAGCGCTATGCACAGGCTAACAGCCTGCGCCACAGGAGTTCTGCAAAAGCCTCATAGGAACAAAACCCGTAAAGGCTTGTGGCTGTTCGCCCGCGAAGCCGCGCGGCCATTCCTTTTGTCTTGTCAGCAGACCGAACGGGCGCTAGAGAAAGACTCCTATGAACCCTTTCGATCCCTATCTGCATCTCAACGAACTCGTCGCACCGCTCGGCTGGCCCGACGTTTTCGGCGACGATCACCCGGTCGAGATCGAGATCGGCATCGGCAAGGGGTCGCTGCTGAGACGGATGGCGGCGCGCTCGCCCGATCGCAACTTTCTCGGCATCGAGCGCGCCCTGCGCTATTTGCGCATCGCCGCCCAGCGCATCGCGCGCGACCACCAGACCAACCTCCGCCTGGTTCGCACCGACGCGATCTATTTCATCGAGAAGTTCGTCCCCGGCGCGTCGGTCGCGGCCTTCCACATCTACTTTTCCGATCCCTGGCCCAAGAAGCGCCACGCCAAACGACGGCTCTTTCAAGCATCAACGGTCCGTCTGCTTGAAGCCAAAACGGCGCCGGGCGGAAGGATCCTCATTCGCACCGACGTGGACTGGTACTATGCGCAGATCATGGAATTGTTCGAGCACGAGACGCGGCTCGCCGTCGTGGAGAAGGGGACTTTAGCCGTCGACGCGTTGCCGCCGGAGATGCAAACGAATTTCGAGACCAAGTACCGCGCCGTGGGGAAAACGATCTTCGTCCTGAACCTGCAAAATCCTCAATAGAGAAACGGGACCGGAGCGTGTGAGAAACAAGACGAAAAAACTTGTGCATATTGTCACAATGTAATTGGACATGATCTTCATACACCTCTTCGATCATATACACTTGTCAGCCGAAGGCAGCTTGGGTCTGCGATTGTTTGCCGGATCGAGGACTCATGCACGCCTCGCACGCTATCGTTGTAGATATATGATTGTACTGGACTTGCTGATGCAATGTGCAAACCCTGGTGGCGTCCGCTGGGCCAGATTCTATCAAACCAGTTGGGATGACCAGATGGGGAGGTTATGCATCTGGAAGACGCTTTTTGGAGCGGTGAACGTATAGCGGAACTGTACTTTCCACCCTCACGCAACGACTGAAAAACTCCCCCCTGTAAACATAATCAGTGATTCTGGATTGCTGAATCGAAACAACTTGTAGGGCAGCCGGCATGACGCTCTAACGGCAACTGTGAAAGCTGGCACAGCTCGTGCTCCCTCTCTTGGCAGAACTTGAACACAGGCCCAAGGAGCCGAACCCAATACCGGATCTCATAAAGAAAGGATGTCAGCATGTTAGCCAACCGCAGAGTTCTCGTCGTGGACGACCAGCCGTCGGTCTGCGAGAGCGTAAGTAAGATCCTCCGGAAACGCGGCTGCGATGTCAAGCAGGCCTTCGACGGGCAGCTGGCCATTGATCTGCTCGAAAAAGAGAAGTTCGACCTGGTCTTCGCCGATCTGATGATGCCCCGCGTGTCGGGCATGGAGTTGCTTCGCTACATCCGTGAACACCACTCCAGGATCGAGGTGGTGATGATCACGGGGTTTGCTTCCATAGATTCGGCGGTCGAGGCGACCCGCATCGGGGCAGCCGGCTACATCCCCAAGCCTTTCACACCGGCCGAGTTGACGAGCGTGGCCGAGCAGGCGCTGGCCGGCCTGGAAGAGGAGCCCCCGGCGGCTGCCGAAAAACCCGCTCCGGCCGAAGTCCAGGCGGCCGCGCCGGGGCCGATTGACGCCGACGAGCCGTTCGACCGCGGCCAGGTCGTCGCGGCCACCTCGGAGGAATTCGCCGACACGGTGAGCCGGACCGACGTGCAACGCGGGACCCCCGTGGCCGATCCCAGCTGGTGTGTCAAAGGCACGATGTCCTGCAAGAAATTCGTCAAGAGCGGCCCCTGCAAGGGCGAGTGCCCGATCCGCGTCCGCGAGAAAAAGCTGGCCGCCCGGCAGGCCCAGGCGGGTGTGATCGCCCAGGCCGTCGGCATCATGGACGTGGACATGCCGTTCGACTTCGAGGCGGTTGCGGCGGCCACTTCGCCGGCCTATGCCGCCGCGCTCAGCCATTCGGACATTCCCGTCAGAACTCCCGGCTATGAAGCGTATGCCGAGGGCCGGGAAATTCTGGTCATTGACGACGAACCGGTGGTCTGCAACAGCCTGCGGCGCATCCTGAGTCGGCGTGGGCATCACGTCGAGCAGGCGCTGGTTTCCGAAGAGGGATTGCAGAAAATCAGCGCCAAGAAGTACGACCTGGTGTTGCTCGATCTGCGCATGCCGGGCCAGGACGGCCTCGAGGTCCTGAGCGCGATCAAGCAGCGCTGGCCCGAAACCAAGGTCATCATTGTCACCGGCTATGCCTCGATCGAATCGGCGATCGAAGCCACGCGGCGCGGCGCCTCGCACTACCTGCCCAAGCCCTTTACGCCCGAAGAGGTGACCCGCGCAACGACCGCGGTGCTCGAAGAGAAAGCAGCCTGAGAAACCAACAGCATGATGGGGAAAGGTCAAACAGGGGGCGGACTCTCCGCGAGTCCGCCCCTTGTGCTTTTTGTGTGGAGTGTGGTTTGTAGTTCCGCCTTCCAGGCGGCCGAAACTCGCCCCCCTAAAGCGGGAACTACGAACCTGTTCTCACGCCTCTCCGCTACTCCCCTCCGGTTTCCGCAATCAGCGTGATCTGGGTCTGGTCGCCGCTCTTGCTGATGCTGACCGCGGTGGTTCGTTTCTCTTTTTCCTTCTGATACTGGATCGAGATCGTGCCCTCGATGTTGACCATGTTGGACTCGTCCCAGCCCTGCGACTTCATAGCGGCCTTGTACGCATCCGCGACCGTCTTGGGATCGGCCTTGGTGGTCAGCATGAGCGTGAAATTCTTTTTCTGCTTGGAGGACATGACGATCTGCGAGCCTTTGTAAACCAGCACGTCCTTGGGAAATCCTTCGGGCACTTCGGCGCCGCCCCCCTGTGAAAACGTCGCCCTGCCTTCCTTGTCTTTGATGGTGAACTGCCCTTTCGAAAGGTCGGCCTTCACCTTGCCGCCGCTCTGTTTTTCGATCATCTTTTCCGCCGCCCTCTCCTGGGCTTTCTTGCCGCAGCCGACGAACGCCAGAGCCGTGACGAGTACGAGTGATACCGCAAGTCCTTTACGCATCATTTTCCTTCTCCTTGGGTATAATCCCGAAGTTCAAGCTTCGACCGGGATTTCCAGACGCCCCAGAAGTGTGCGAACTCGCCTCCCGCGGTGCAAGTGCGATTTGAAGGGAGTTGCGGAAAAGAGTGGCGCAGGCTGTTAGCCTGCGAAATCAGCGGACTGGACCTTAAACCGGCGCGTTTTGACGCGTCGCGGGAACACCAGCTTCTGAATCCCGCGCCGAACAAGGCGATTCTGTCATGCGCCAGATAGCTGTTCCGCGGGCAGATCCACGTTTCCCGTGACGGGATCCCGGGCCGTAACCCATTCCGGCCGGAAACCCAACCATCCTTATACAGACATGTGGAGTGCGGTCAGCTGGCTGCCGCTGTTCTGCGACAAAGTTCTGTCGGCAAATCTTCGTTTTAGAACAGCGG
>Ga0315280_10005391_pt1 | contig 18269 bp, 20 predicted proteins | sample YL17G06_40_MG_FD_203697 | JGI IMG/M metagenome (GOLD analysis project Ga0315280, IMG submission 203697) | Sediment microbial communities from Yellowstone Lake, YNP, Wyoming, USA - YL17G06_40 | ecosystem: Environmental > Aquatic > Freshwater > Lake > Sediment | place: USA: Wyoming | collected... | reverse complement strand
GGGGTTTACCTTTCACGCGCAGGGAAACTTGCATGTGTGTTAATGCACTTGAAAGCGTGAGGTTCGAATAGTGTTCAAAACGTTGCTCTCTGCTGTCGGGGCGTACAGGATTTATGAGGGTTGGCTGAGGCGTCAAGTTGAAAACAGGGTCAAACCTGAGCATATAGCAATCATTCTAGATGGAAACAGACGATGGGCTTCTGAAAAAGTGCTTAACCCTTGGCTTGGACACGAGAAAGGTGCTGAAAAGGTTGAAGAGCTGCTTGATTGGTGTTTGAAGCTGGATGTTAAATCTGTCACGTTGTATGCCTTTTCTACAGAGAACTTCCAGCGGACGTCAGATGAGGTTCAGGAAATCATGCGAATCGCCGAACAGTGGTTTCGCACGCTTCTGACTGACGAACGGATACGCAAGGACAAGATACGCGTCAAAGTCATCGGAAGAGTCGGCTTGCTGCCTGAAAGTCTGCAGCAGCTCATAGGCACCGTTGAAAAATCAACAGAAAACTACACTGAACACTTCCTAAATTTCGCATTCGCGTATGGTGGAAGGGCCGAAATCGTGGATGCAGCCCGAAAGATCGCTGAAGAAGTACATGACGGTAAGCTGGATCCTAAGAACGTCGACGAGAAAACGTTCGAGCAACACTTGTACACTTCCCACATGCCCCAGCAAGATCCTGACCTGATCATTAGGACTTCAGGCGAAGCAAGATTGAGCGGCTTTCTGTTGTGGCAGTCCGCCTATAGCGAGCTGTGTTTCCTAGATGTCTATTGGCCCGACTTTCGTGTAATCGACCTTCTGAGGGCTGTCAGGACTTTTCAAAAACGCAAGAGGCGTTATGGCGAATAGGTCAATTTAAGCTCTTTTGCGTGCACTTACTATCGAGACAACGTCCCTGTCCTTGAGCACGTGATCCTCACCGACTCTTTTCTTCTCCCGTGCTTCAACAGCATATATGAAACCTTCTCCCAATTCTGTGTGAATTATGAAGGCAAGCTGACGTGCAGTCGTGCCATAAGGCACAAGGTAAGCATCGGGCAGCACCCTTCCCATATGGTCGCTCAAGTGCTCCAAATCCTCCACAGGATACACCGTTATCATGCTCAACAGTTTGAAAAAAGCAGTGTTTACGGCTTCCTGAACTCCCGTTGAACCGAAATCCATCAGGACTCTCTCTCTTATAGTTTCCAAGGCGTTGATTTGGCTTTCACTGAGTTTTTCTGGCATGCTTACCTTGAAGTTGCAGTCTCCAGGCCTGTAATCGATCAACTTTTTCTCTGCCGCTCTCCTCAGCGCGAGCTCCGCTTCCGCGCAAGCTGGAATCACGAGTTTATTGGCTTTCTTCAACCGTTCCAAGTTGGTTTCAGACGTGGGCAAGTCCATCTTGTTGGCAACGATGAGCATCGGCTTAGAAACTTGCCTGAGTACATCCACGAACTTTAGAAAATCATCATCGCTCCAAAACGTCGGCTTGTCGGCGCTGAGGCCCGCTTTTCTTATTGCTTCAATAAAGTGGACGCGTTTAATTCCAAGTCCGCTCAGCCGCTCTTCAAGCATTCCAACGAGGTCTTTTGATTCGGTCTCGGCTGTTCGCGCAATTTTCAGCCAATCCTTCTTAAGAATCGAGGCCATCCACATCGTTATCTCGTGCTCAAGGAACTTCACGTCTTCCAGTGGATCATTCTCGCCGAGTTTGCAGAGTCTGCCTTCGCAGTCCGTTCCACCCGACGCGTCAACGATGTGTATCAGCGCGTCGGCTTTTCGAATCTCATCCAAGAACTGGTTGCCAAGGCCCTTTCCTTCCCATGCTCCCGGCACGAGTCCTGCACAGTCGATGAAGTCGATTGGTATGAGTCTCACACCGTTCATACATATGGAGTTGGCAGGATTGTCGACGACACCGAATTCTTCGTGGACGCATGGCGTTCGAACGTAGCCTATTCCCCTGTTGGGTTTTATCGTCGTGAACGGATAGTTGGCGATCTCCGCGGGAGCCAGCGTCGCTGCACAGAAGAAAGTCGATTTGCCAGTGTTAGGTTTTCCGACGATTCCTAACAATTTCGAATAGGACTTCTGTATCTCCCTCACTCCCTACTGTCAGTCCTTGGTTCAAGTTTACTGCTGCAATTGGTAGATACGTTGGTGCGAAACTCTATATGGTTTGTGCTGCCAGAACAAAGTCTTCTCCAATCGACGTGCTCGGCGCAACTGGAACAAATCAAAAGAAAAACACTCATGTGTCGGGCATATTTGGATCCTAATATTCACAATACATTGAAACCTAGGAGGGGAGGCTTACAATCGCTGAAAAAACAGCGAATAAAGTGCGCTAGATGCTAAGAACAGTGCCCCAACAAAAGCGCAACTCGACTCGATCCTTGATTGCCAAGGTTAAAAGAAGCTTTCGCGACCTTGTTGCTCCATCGCCTGACCAACAAATAAGCCACCATAATAATGGCCATGAGAGCCCCAATAAACATCGCGAAGACGTAGCTGACAAGCATCCACGCGCCACGCAGGGCCTCCTCGCCTCTACTCTGCGCTTCAAGGATCTGCGCCCGCGCAATCTGAGGTTGAGTCTGCCAGTTTTCCAGAGCCTCCTGCAAGCTCAGCTCACTCGCCGCAAAATCATGATCCACGAGGGCAGCTTCCGAGCCGAAAAATAATGAAACTCCAAGAAATCTGCTGGTCGCCACCGCGGATCTCGCCTCATTAACCGTCTTCACAGCTGTTAACGTGTCTTCCACAAGCTCATCCCCACGAAAACTGTTCGGTGAATCCAGAAGCGTGACCAGCTGCGAATCCATCACTTCTGCACTGTCGGGACCACTCGAGAAATTGAAGAAATAGTTTGTGTGAGGAATGTCTTCAGACGCGCCCCTCATTGTGGCAAAGTGTCTCTCGTCAATCGCGTCAAAAACGTTCCAAGTCGGATCAACCGGCACCCAACCATAACCCTGCAAATAATACTCCGCCCACATGTGACCCTCAACCACACTCTCCTGAGAACCCTGAAAACCAAAACCCACGTTCACCCTCGCAGGAATACCGACCGCTCGGCACAGTGCAACGAAGAGGTACGAATACTCCGAGCAATCTCCCGTCCCGTTCACCAAAGCCCAAAGAGCTCCCCTCTCCTCAGTCTCCGAAGTATAATGAACGTGCGAAGTCACGAAACTGTAAATCCTGAACACCATGTCATGAATGCCTTGAGCGCCTTCAACAATGCTCCGTGCTTCGGCGACTATTTCAGGAGCGTCAGATTGCACTAACTGCTCAGGCTGAGTATACGTCTGATACAGGTCCGAATGCCTATCATAATCAGTGATCAGCTGCGAATCTATCACATAACGGATGGCAAAAGATAGGACACGGTAATCAAGTGTTACATTGAAACCCTGCCCCGGTTCTATCGTTAGATTGCTCCAACACGCGTAAACGTTTCCCGAACTGTCATTCACAGTCGTGGGATCTCCTGTACTTGAGGTAAAATTGGATAACATCACGTAATGGTGTAGAGTGTTGTTAACGATCAGCGGAACGAAGAGCTCTCCTCTCAATATTGATAGAGACGTTGGGTTTTCCAGTTGAATCGTTTGTGTTAGCTGCCCTGAAAAAGCGCTGTTGACCGCATTCTTGAGCGTGCTCATATCTTGCGTTTGCGTGGCTTGAGTAAACGGCAACGAAGCGAAGAGCACTATCAAAACCAAAGCACTGAAATGGAGAAACAGCTTCGACGTACATTTGACTTCTCTACACATTTTCTCCTTAGCAATGAACCATCACAAACTAATATGGTTATAGGAAAACCCGTGTCGGTCAAAAAAGAAAATGGGTGCTAAGGGACTCGCGTTTTAGGTATGCGTTCCGGTTATGACGATGTCGACGCTGAAGTCTGTCCCAGTTGTGAAGCTCGATGAAGCCGTTAGAGTCAGGATTGCTGTAACTTTGTTAGCTAAGCCTGGGTTTACAACAGCGCTTTCTTTGTCCCATGTCAACGTCAAGAGGCTCTGGTTGACCCAATTGCTGGTAGTCAAGGCCAGTGTCATGTCAGTTGTTCCAGTGTTCAGTATGTAGACTGTTTGGGTCACGAATGCTCCAGGGTTCACGGTGCTCCAAACTATGGGATTCGAGGCATCTAGTGCGATAGTGCATTCTGGATCTGAATAAACGCCCAAGTTGACTCCTGCAATAGTTCCACTGCTCGGGACGGTTTTAGTTGACGTGATAGCCGCGAAAACCACCACAATCATTATGGCAGCTATTGCTAAAACCCCTACAACCATTACGTTTTTCTTCGCCATTCTTTTTCGCCGAACCTCGTATTTCATGTTGAATCCTAATAAGAATTCAGAAATGGAAATTCTGAGCATAAATGAGTATTCAGAATCCACCTCAGAATCCACCTGAACTTAACTGGCTACGTACGCGCGTCGTGCTCTGAGCGAAATGGTATAATATTAGTGGAAAGGGCATATAGGAAATGAATCAACACGTCAAGGGACGGAGAACACCGAATGGCAACAAGTTTGAACAGAGAATTACTCGGTCACATGCTTCAAAAGATGTCTGAGATTCGCTTTTTCGAAGAGAAAGTGTTCGACCTGTACGGACAGAACCTCGTTCCAGGCACAATACATCTCTACGCCGGCGAAGAAGCGGTAGCAGTGGGAGTCTGCAGTGCCCTTCGCAAAGACGATTTCATAACAAGCACGCACAGAGGTCACGGTCACTGCATAGCCAAAGGAGCTGATCTGAAACGGACGATGGCTGAGATCTTGGGTAGGGAGACAGGATATTGCAAGGGTAAGGGCGGTTCGATGCACATTGCCGATTTCAGCGTAGGTATGCTAGGCGCCACAGCTGTTGTGGGCGCTGGACTGCCCATAGCCGTGGGTGCTGGGCTGTCAGCGAAGCTAAGAAACACTGATCAGGTTGTGGCCTGCTTCTTTGGTGAGGGAGCCTCGAACCAGGGGACTTTCCATGAAAGCCTCAACATGGCTGCTGCATGGTCTTTGCCTGTTATTTTTGTCTGTGAAAACAACCTCTACGCAATGGGGACAAGGCAGTCCAGAATAATGAAAATCGCAAACGTTGCAGATCGCGCTTCTGGATACGGGATGCCTGGCGTCACAATAGACGGAAATGATGTCCTCGCAGTCTACGAAGCGGCATGCAGTGCTGTTGAAAGGGCAAGAAAAGGCGAAGGACCAACACTCATAGAATGCAAAACTTACAGGCATAAGGGACACTCGCGTGTTGACCCCGCAAAGTACAGAGCCAAACAGGAAGTAGAAGAGTGGCTGAATAAGGATCCGATAAAAAGACTGAAAGACAAAACATTGCAGGATCACATTTTCACAGAGCACGAGATCGGGAAGATTGAGAGGGAAGCCATGGCAAAGGTTGAAGAGGCTGTGAAGTTTGCTGTGGAAAGTCCCTATCCTGCTCCAGAAGAAGCTCTGGAAGACGTTTATGGTTAGATAGGGGGAAACGTACTCGCGAAAAATCACTTATAGAGACGCACTTCGAGAAGCGCTAAGAGAAGAAATGCGTAGAGATCGATCAGTTTTCTTGTTGGGCGAGGATATTGGGCGATATTGGGGTGGCGCCTTCAAGGTCACGGATGGTTTGGCGCAGGAATTTGGAGATGAAAGGGTCAGGGACACACCAATATCAGAGTCTGCGATAGTTGGCGCAGCAGTAGGTGCTGCCATAACTGGAATGCGTCCGGTTGCCGAAATCATGTTTGGAGACTTGACCGCTTTAGCCATGGACCAAATTGCAAATCAAGCTGCAAAGATACGGTACATGTTTGGAGGTCAAGCCAAATGCCCAATCGTGGTCAGAACACCCTTCGGCGCAGGCGTAAATATAGCCTCTCATCACTCTCAAAGCTTGGAAGCATGGTTCATGCATGTTCCAGGCATGTATGTAGCAGTGCCTTCAACACCTTATGATGCCAAGGGACTCTTGAAGACTGCAATCCGTGGCGAGAACCCTGTGTTTTTCTGCGAACACAAGCTCCTTTATCCAGTTCAGGGCGACGTTCCTGAAGATGAGTATCTGATTCCCTTCGGGGTCGCAGATGTGAAGAGGGAAGGATCGGATGTCACAGTTGTGGCTACTTCGTATATGGTTCACAAGGCATTGAAAGCGGCTGAATCGCTTGAAAAAGACGGTGTGAGCGTTGAAGTTGTTGATCCAAGAACACTAACGCCGTTAGACAGGGAAACAATATCAAATTCCGTCAAGAAAACAGGCAAAATTGTCATTGTCAGCGAAGACTGCAAGACTGCCGGTGTCAGCGCGGAGATTGCTGCCACAATTGCTGAAAAAGCCCTTGACTATTTGGATGCCCCCATAAAACGTGTAACAGCACCTGACACACCTATCCCGTTCAGCCCACCTTTAGAACAGTTTATAATTCCTAACGAACAGTCAATAATCCGAGCCGTCAAAGAGGTTGTTTAGAATGGTGACCAACGTTGTCATGCCTCGACTCAGCGTAACCATGAAAGAAGGAACCGTTGGCAAATGGTACAAGAAGGAAGGCGACACTGTTGAGAAAGGAGAACCAATTGCAGAAGTCGTCTCAGAAAAAGCGACCTATGACCTGGAAGCACCGGCATCAGGTGTTGTGAGGAAGGTCATCGTAGAGGCAGGGGTTGACGTTCCAGTCAACGCAGTCCTCGCAATAATAACCGCCCCAGACGAACCTTTGCCGCAACCTGGGATGCAGGCAGCAACTCAGCCGACTGTTGTGGCCGAAAGTGAGACTCGGATCTTTGCGTCGCCAGCGGCTAAACGTTTAGCTAGAGAACATGGAATTGACTTATCAACGGTGAAAGGAAGCGGACCCGACGGACGAATTGATGAAGATGATGTCAACAAATTCATTGAGGCAAAAAGCGGAACGCAGCCTAAAATCAGGGAAACAGTGCCTTTAAGCGGCTTCCAGAAAATCTCTGCAGAACGACTTTCAACGAGTTTCAGAACAGCTCCACACAGTACAGTGGTAATGGACATTGATGTTTCCAATGCAGAAGAACTTCATGAGAGGCTCAAAGTCTCCTATATCACCATCATCGTAAAGGCTGTAGCCAAGGCTTTGTCTGAGATGCCTATCATAAACTCGAGTCTTGAAGGAGATAAGGTGAAGATTTTCGAAGACGTGAATGTTGGCGTTGCAGTCGCGACAGAAAAGGGTTTGGTTGTTCCAGTCATACGTAACGCTGACCAGAAAACCTTAAAAGAAATCGATACTTCAGTCGTGGAGTTGACTGAAAAAGCAAGGCAGGCAAGACTCTCAAAGGAGGAGGTAACCGGCGGAACGTTTACCGTCACTAACTTAGGTATGTTCGGAGTTGACTTTTTCATTCCGATAATCAATCCGCCTGAAGCCGCGATACTTGCGGTCGGCAGAATTGTTGAAAAGCCAGTAGCAATCGACGGCAAAGTTGAGATTAGACCGGTAATGACAGTCAGCGTGGCTTACGACCATCGCATTATTGATGGGGCTCCTGCGGGTCAGTTCCTTCGTCGCGTCAAAGAAAAGATTGAGAAAATGTAGAATTGAAGAATACGAGTACCAGCGATTCGGAAAGTCTTAAGTGTTTGGCCATTGAAGGACGATTGAACCAGCCATGAAAGCCGCCGTATACTATGGTCAACAGGACATACGGATCGAAGAGGTGCCAGCGCCAGAAATCGGAGAAGACGAGATTCTTGTTCAAATGAAGGTCTGCGGTGTGTGCGGTTCAGACCTCATGGACTGGTACTTGGAAAGCCGCGCTCCACTTGTTCTTGGACATGAGCCTGCTGGAGTCGTGGCAAAAAAGGGAAGAAAAGTTGAAGATGTTGACATAGGAGACAAAGTCTTCGTACACCACCACGTCGCATGTTTGACTTGCCACTATTGCCTTAGCGGGGACTACACCCTATGCGAGCAGTTCCACCAAACGAACATCAAGCCGGGCGGATTTGCCGAGTACTTCAGAGTTCCTTTTCCAAATCTTCGATTAGATACATTGAAGATTCCAAGTAGCTTGTCGTTTGAAGATGCAACTTTGATCGAACCCGTAGGGTGCTGCGTACGTGCCCTGAGAAAATGCGGTGTTCGAGCCGGCAACTCGATAGCAGTGATAGGTGCTGGAGCAACAGGATTGATCCATGCAGCGCTGGCCAAAATTTATGGAGCATCGCCAATAATTGTGAGCGACCTAATTGATTTTCGTCTGAGTTTCGCAAAAAAGTTCGGCGCAGATGTGGTGGTTAATTCAAAGAGAGAAGACCTGAATGAAACGGTCAAGAATGAAACTGATGGGAGAGGGGTTGACCTAGCGGTGGTGACGGCGCCTAGCTTGGAGGCGTACAAAGCAGGCATTGCGGTTTGCAGGAAAGGCGGCAAACTCTGCGTGTTTGCGCCCACAACTCCGGGAAAGCATTTGGAGATAAGTCCGAAGGAACTGTTTTTCTCAGAGTTGCAGATAATACCGTCCTATTCGACCTCTCACCTAGAAACTCGGGCAGCATTGAGGTTAATAGAATCAGGCAAGATTAGGATTGAAGAGTTAATAACTCACAGATTCAAACTTGAGGAAACCGCGAAAGCCTTCACAACGGCATTGGAAGGCAGAGAAAGCTTGAAGGTAGTGGTGCAAAACACATGATCCAGACGAGGAGTCTTCCGTGAACGTTAGGAATGAAGTTCAGGGGGTTATATTTGATCGAAATGATAGGAGACGCGTTTTGCTCGTCCAGAAGAGGGATACGAGGGTCAGGCGTTTTCATTGGAGACTTCTCAAAGGCGGAGTGAACAAGGGAGAAACCAAGGTTGATGCCCTGAGAAGGGAGATTTTCGAAGAAACAGGGCTCAAGAACATCAGGGTCCAAGACCAAATTCACTATTATGAATTCGTTTTTAGAGAAACTCTCCACAGAGTATCCAGCTTCTTGGTTGAGGCAGATTCGAAGGATCTCGTCAGGCTGCAGGAATCCGAACTTTCAGACTATTTATGGACGAAGCTTGATGATGCTGATAGACTGTTGCATTGGGCAAATGAGAAGGAGGCTCTGAAAAAACTGAGCCAGTTTTCTAAGCTTTTGTGAGGATCGTAAGAATCTGAGTGTGTTAAGACATGACAGACCAAATGATGGCCGCAATGCTCTATGGCGTTAGAGACCTGAGAATCGAAAATGTGGCTGTTCCAACGGTGGCAGCAGGTGAGGTTCTTGTCAAGGTCAAAGCGGCCACAACATGCGGCACAGACCTGAAGATATTCCAGAGGGGCTACGTTGAAAAAGTGATAAAGCTCCCGAGTATTTTTGGACATGAGTGGGCAGGTGAAGTTGCCGAGGTTGGTCCGGGCTTAGGATGGCCTGAAGAAGGAATGCGCGTTCGTGCGGGAAACAGCGCGCCGTGTTTGCACTGTAACATGTGTCAAAGGGGCAAGTACAACCTTTGTGAAAACATGATTTGGCTGTGGGGGGCATATGCCGAATACGTGAAGGTTCCGGCACGCATGGTCTTGGTCAATATGCAAGAAATTCCGCCGCACGTGTCTTATGAAGAAGCCTCAATCGCCGAGCCTTTGGCATGCGTTCTTCATGGCGTTGAGGAAGCAGGAGTGAAGCTGGGAGATAATGTCGCAATAATAGGCGCCGGTCCAATAGGACTGCTTCACTTGTTGGCAGTCAGGAAGATGGGCGTTGAGAAGACAATAATGATTGACCTAGTCGACGAGAGGTTGGACTTTGCTAGGAAGATTGGTGCCGATGAAACAATAAACGGCGGAAGAGAGAATTCAATCGAGGAAGTGAGACAACTTACAAACGGCTACGGCGCAGATGTGGTGATCGAAGCAATAGGTTTACCTGCCACGTGGGAGCAGGCCCTGAAACTGGCACGAAAAGGCGGAACAGTTCTAGAGTTCGGTGGATGTCCCCTTGGAACAGAGATAAAATTGAACGCAGAGCAACTTCACTATGGCGAAACAAAGGTCCTCGGCACTTTCCACACGACTCCTCTGCATTTCAGAAAAGCACTGAATCTGATAGCGTCGAGAACTATTGATGTGAGACCGCTTGTGACGCGAAAGATGAAGCTTGAAGACCTAAAAGAAGCTTTTGAGATACTCTCAACTTCAAAAACGGAAATAAAAATCGCGATTACGCCATAGTCTTACGGTTGAGAAGCGCAAAACCGACTTAATTCCAATTCGATTCATAGAACAAGACTGTCTCGCTTGGAGTTCCGCAGCTCCTATAAACTGTAATGTACCAACAATCCCCTAAAAGTATATGTGACTCGATGCGTGAGTGAACTACGGCATGTCCGAGGCTGCTGGTTACATTCTTAGAATCGCTGGTGAAGAGTGGGTTGACCATGTCTTTGACATGGCAATTTATTACACGAATCTGAATAGAAAATGGAATTCAGGGCAAACAGTTCTTTTCATTCACAAAACAGGTTCAGGTGATGCTTTCGTCGGTTATGGTGTCGTCGAACGTGTGTCGCAAAAGGACGAGTTGTGTGATGATCAGATGCTTGATTGTGAACGCGGCGGCTGGGAAAGAGCGATCGAGTTCAGGTATGTTAAGAGGTTTGAGAAACCCTTGCTGATCAAAGAGACGTTTCTTAAGAATTCAAAGCTTCGCGGAAGATTTTTTCAGGGGATGGAGCTCAAGAAAGGGCAGGTGGAACTTATCCTTAAACAGGCCGATTCACGCTTATCTCACCAAAAGTCTTAAAACAAATAATCAGTGAAAGGTTAATGTGGAGAATGGTTATGGTCTACTGCACTAAATGTGGTACTCAGAATCCTGACGACGCAACGGTCTGCGCAAAGTGTGGAGCTTCGCTGTATGGAGTCGGTGAAAGAGAACATTATAGGCGAATGGATACGGAATGTTTTGGTATACCAAGAGGCGGTGCAGTTGTGGGCATCGCCATCGGCGTCATTATCGTGCTGTGGGGGCTCATAGCGATTTTGCAGGAGGCCAAGGTACTTCCCTCAAACGTTGCGGTCTGGCCGATTGCCGTGATCATCTTCGGAATACTAATTGTCATCGGCGCACTGTATGGGTTGAGTCGAAGATAGAGACACACCCGTTTTTCTGTTGATTTCCCGGAAAATCGAGCGAAGGCGGCTTCTTGATTCCAGAAATGCCGTAGATGAAAGAATTTAAATGGCGATTAACGCTTTAAGGTTCTGTCATTGCTGAAGGGGGAGCGGATGGTAAAGTACGTTTTTGTTACGGGCGGCGTTTTAAGTTCAGTTGGGAAGGGGATATTGACTTCTTCTATCGGCAAGATGCTTCAGGCAAGAGGAGTCAAGGTAAACGTCATAAAAATTGATCCTTACGTCAACGTCGATGCAGGTACAATGAATCCTTACATGCACGGGGAAGTTTATGTGACTGATGACGGCGGCGAAACCGATCTGGACCTCGGATGGTATGAGCGCTTTCTTGATTTGGATCTGAAGAAGGACAACAACATTACGACAGGTTTGGTTTACAAGACGGTGATTGAAAAAGAAAGGCGCGGCGACTTTCTGGGAAGATGCGTTCAGATTGTGCCGCATGTGACGAACGAAATTAAACATCGAATTCGCATCGTTGCGAAAGATTCGGGCGCTGACGTGGTTTTGACTGAGGTCGGAGGCACCGTGGGGGACATTGAGGGGTTGCCTTTCCTTGAGGCAATCAGGCAGATGCGTCTGGAAGAAGGGTATGAGAACACGTTGTACGTGCACGTTGCGTTGGTTCCTATACTTGATGTTACGCAGGAAATGAAAACGAAGCCTCTTCAGCACAGCGTGAACGAGTTGCGGCGTATCGGTATTCAGCCGGACACGATTGTTGCGAGAAGCCCTGAGATGATTGACGCTGAGGCATTGAGGAAAATAGCTTTGTTCGGCACTATACCTGAAGAGGCAGTTTTCTGTTCATATAATGTGGGATCAATCTACCAGGTTCCGCTGATACTTGATGAGCAGGGAATGGGCGACTTCATCTGTAGGCGTTTCGGGTTTTCGGATCGTCAGAAAGACTTCAAAGACTGGAGGAAATTTGTAGAAGCCATTTTGAAGCCGGAGCATGAGGTGAAGATTGCTTTGGTTGGCAAGTATGCTGGGCTTGCGGACAGCTATGTTAGTATGAGCGAAGCTCTGAGACATGGCGGAGCAGCGTGCAGAGCCAAGGTGCGCATTGATTATCTTGAGGCTGAGAAGCTTGAGCAGAATCCTGATTGCACTGAAAACCTCAAGAGTTGTGATGGAATATTCGTGCCCTACGGTTTCGGACCAAGAGGGACTGAAGGGAAAATAGCAGCCATCGAGTATGCAAGAGAAAATGACGTTCCTTTTCTGGGAATATGCTATGGATTCCAGTTGGCGGTCATCGAGTTTTCGAGACACGTTTGCGGTTTGAAGGATGCCAACAGCACGGAGATAAACCCGACTTCGCCTTATCCCGTTATTGATCTGATGCCTGAGCAACGTGGAGTGGAGATCAAGGGTGCAACGATGCGGCTTGGAGCTCACAAAATAGTGGTCGAACCAGACACGACTGCGCATTTGCTTTACAAGTGCGACGAGGTTTATGAACGCCACCGGCACAGGTTTGAGGTTAACCTTGAATATTCAGAAACCTTGAGAAAAAATGGGTTGACGTTCTCTGCGAAGAGCACGGATGGTAGAAGGATGGAGATGTTAGAGTTGCGTGATTGCTTCTTCTTTTTCGCATCGCAATTCCACGGCGAGTTCAAGAGTCGACCAGGAAGACCTGATCCGGAATACTATGGCTTCATAAAAGCATGTTTGGACAAGAAGCTTGGAAAGGACAAGCCTGATTTTAGTTAGGAAAAACGCAATTTGTTGTCTAGGGGTTTGGGAACAGTTTCTTATGCTCCTGCATCATACACCTGTTCATCACTACCGTCAAACCTGCAGCTCTCGCGGTTCCGGCTGCTTGTTCATTGATGATCCCCAGCTGCATCCAAATCACATATGGCTTATCATGTCGTTCTTTCAACTCGATGGCTTGCTCAACTATAGATGGCACGTCGGCTGACGGCCTGAAAATGTCCACAATTTCAATTGTCTTCTGGATTTCTTCAGGTGTATCGAGGAGGCTTTTGTAGCTTTTTTCTCCCAACACCTCGTCTGTCGTTGGGTTAACGGGTATTATACGGTATCCTTGGCTTTGCAGGTATGTGGCTACTCGGTTGCTGTCTTTCGAAGGATCACGTGACAGGCCGACGACTGCGACAGTCTTGTACTTGGTGAGTATTTCTTTTATGCTGTCTTTGCTCAAGTCATCAACCTCTCATGGACTGATAGTTTCAACATTACATCTTGTACTTAAAGACTCCAGTTCCGTATTTCATATAAGCCAGTGATTGTTGTGAATCTTGGCGAGAAATGACATGACAAGCGGAAAGGACTCTGCAACCGCCGAGCAATATCGTAAACGGTTAGACAATGCGGGAAGCTATTCAGAAGTTTGGGAAATAACGAAGGATACTATAGAGTACGTTTTTCGCAAACGCAGAGGCAGCATGATGCTGTTTCTCGATGATCTGCCAATTCAGCTAGGGGCATACCACCCGTTGGGAACTAACAACATTGTTTTGAATCGTGTGCTTGTCCAAATTGTGGAAGCAGCTATTGAAGACAAGAGAGTAGTCAACGCGTTGGTTTACAACTTGCTAGTGCATGAGTATCTGCATGCGCTGGGCGAGGTTTCCGAGATCAATGTCAGAGGACTGGTCATAGAGGTATGCAAGAAGTCTTTCGGTGAAGACTACGTAGCAACTCAGATTGCCATCAAGAGCCCCTGGGTGCTGCTGAAAGGCATACCTCTGGACAGCGTTAATGTTCCCAAACGTGTCATGGAGATCGTCAAGGATTTTGAGAAACCTGACAAATACATTGTCTAGATTCACAACTCGGAGCATGCTCCCTGACGCCAATGCAGACCTGTGCCGAGATAACGGAGTTTCGCTATTTTATCTTCTCGAAGTGAATGACGTAGACGAGTCGGTTTTCGTCCCATTCGTCATGGGTTTTCTTCCATTGCTTCTTAAACTGTTCCAGGGTGTAGCCGCCTTCCCTTTTCGCATCATCTTCGCCGAAGTATTTCAATCGTTTTCTTTCGATCGATGTTATGCGTAAGTCTGCGACATGGGGTTCGTAGATTGCTGCGCGGACCGTTGCACCGACCTTGATCTTTTGGTCTGGCGTGTTCGGTCTTGAAGTTTGAGTCTTGACGCCTTTGATTAACGGTTCTTTGTCAACGGCCTCGAACTGCATATCGTAGGGCGCTTCCTGAACTTCCTTGATAACCTGTTCAACGGATTTTTCTGGTTGACGAACCAGTTTTTCGATGACTTGAGCTTTTTCTTTTGACGGAAGTCTTTTCTCAGCCAGTTTCCTTATTACCTCTACCCTTTTTTCAGGCTCCTCAACTGAGCGGCCTACTTTCACAGCTGTGAGATAATCGATTTTACCATTAGGCACTTGCCCTGAAACCGTTGAGGGCGCCACATACTTTTGCGCTTCTTCCGGGACCACTTCAATGGTTCTGAGCCACAAAGAGACCGCGTCGCTGCTGATTCCGATTTTCTTGGCTATTGCAGTTTGGGACGGATATTTTTCGCTGCAATTCTCGAGAAGATATTTGCAGACTCTTCCTTTTTCGATTGCGCTGAGTTCTTGTCTCTGTATATTTTCGATTAGGTTTAGTTGAACGACTTCATCATCGGTGTAGTCTCTCACGACGACAGGTATCCTCTCAAGACCAGCATGCTGCGAAGCTCGGTAGCGTCTTTCGCCAAGTACGACTTCGTACTCGCCGTTCAACGGTCTGACTATTATGGGTTGCAGCAAGCCGACTTCTTTTATGCTGGCGGCCAGTTCGTTCAGCCGTTCTATGTTTACCTCCATTCTGGGGTTCAGTTTGGACGGGTGGATCTTCTTGAGCTCTATTTCTCTGACTATAGTAGGCAAGGCCATGGCTCTTTGCTCCCAGTTTTCTTATCTACACCATTTGCTTTGAGTATTTAAGAAATTGCAGCAATCTTACACCTACAGTCCTATGTGCGAGGCAGATTCCTTCAGTCCGTTCAATGCGACCTCAAAGAACTTTTCTCTCGGAATCCCTATCTGCTCACAGAAAAGCATTCTCTCTCTGTCAGCTCCGCGTGCAAAATCTTTATCCTTAAACTTCTTGCCCACTGATTCAACTTTGACATCTGCCAATTTTTTCGACGGCATGACCAAGGCGCAGGCAATGAGCAAGCCTGAAACAGCGTCGGCTGCAATCAGCGCTTTTTCCATTTTCGTCTCAGGCTTGGTTCCAGTATATGCAAAGTTGTGAGACTTGATTGCTCTGATCATATCTGCATCTACAACGTCTTTCAGCATGTTTTCAGCCAGCAAACTGTGCTGTTCGGGTGTGGTCTCGGTTTTCTCGTAGTCAATGTCATGGAGTAGACCGATCAAACCCCATCTTTCCTTGTCCTCACCAAGTTGTTTAGCTGATGCAATCATTATTGCTTCAACGGCAATCATGTGGTAGACGACGTTGTTCTTGGCGACGTTCTTTTTCACTAATTCAAGGGCTTGTGCATGTGTCATCATGGGTTTGACCTTGACGTACCTACTGAATTGACAGAATTTAATGTTTGAGGTTTAAGGGGGTTGATGTTGCACAGGCAAAAGCACGTTAGTGCTTCGCCGTAGAGATTGGCAAAATATATAATGTTGCTGAGAACCCTTTTGTGCTCATTGACAGGTGCAAACGCTTTTGTCTCTACCTAGATACAAGGTCACATGGAAGACTCTGCTGCTGCCGATCATAGGCCTCGCCGCTTTCTTCATTTACATATACTTCTTCGTTGATTTCAATGAGATCATTGAAGCAATCCAGCGGATAAATCTCTTTTACTATGTGCTGGCCACAATCGTGTCTTTGCTGGACGTGTTCTTCTTCGCTCTTGCCTGGTATTTCCTGCTGAGGTTCCTTTCTGTGAAAATCTCAATCATGAAATCATTCGCTTTCGTGTGGCTGGGGATATTTGTCGACACATTGATTCCTGGAGAGTCAATTAGCGGCGAGGTTGCCAAGATCTATCTTGTAAACCGTGAGGTTGAAGGAACGGGCGGGCAAGCTACGGCTTCCGTGGTTGCTCAGAGGCTGATCGGAATGGGAATAAACATTGTAACACTGTTGGTAGGTGCATCTCTCTTGCTCATTGGAAGCCTGCTCTCAGGAATAATGCTCGGCATGACACTTCTCCTAGTTGCGATGATCTGTGTTTTCTTCGCTTTGGTTCTTCTTTTGTCCTTTAAGGAAGCATGGACTCTTCGCATAGTCGACGGTGTGATCAACTTTATCGAGCGAATAAGCAGGGGACGTTGGAAATTGACCCCGATCCGAGGGGAGGTTGCTGAGATGCACAAGGCTTTCCACGTTGCAATCAAAGCATACTTGCATGCTCCAAGAACTCTGTTGATCGCTTCTTCCTTCTCGGTGATCTCTTGGCTGTTCTCCATGTCGGTTCTCTACCTGACATTGCTATCGATAGGTTATGTTCAAATCAGCTGGAGTGCAATACTCGTGATTTCAGGAATTTTTGTGGGTATAAAGTCTGTGCCAATCGGGATTCCGTTTGAGGTTGGGTTGCCAGAATTCACCTTGACCGCGCTGTTGTACTCTTTCAGCGTGCCAAAAGGAGTAAGCGAGACGGCTACGATCCTGATGCGGTTGTTAACACTTTGGCTACGGTTTTTCATAGGTTTTGGGGTGCAGCAATGGATAGGAGTAAAAGCTATAATCACAGGTTCAGATACTGAAACAGGTTCCACCCTAGACTGAAAGCCTAAATCTCACTTTGCGGTTTCCTGCAAGGATGTGTGCCATGATAACAATAATTGAAGATGCGTCGATTAGACTTTTGGATCGGCTTTACGAGATAGAAACTGAGTGCTTTAAAGAAGAGGCTTTCACGAAGCCGCAGATTGCTCAGTTGCTCAAGGACTACAATTCCATAAGCTTGATCGCCCGTGTAAACGAGATAATCGTGGGTTTCGTGATAGGAATGGTTTACGTTGACAGAAAAGCATTGCATGGACATATTTTGACGATAGAGGTGTTGTCGACTTATCGAGGAAAAGGGGTCGGTCAGAAGTTGCTTGAAGAGATTGAGAGTGTTTTCAGGCAGAAAGGCGTAAGAACTTCTACTCTTGAGGTCAGGGAGGACAACGTTCCAGCGATCAACTTGTACAGGAAATTGGGCTACGAGACAATTGGCACGCTCAAGAACTACTATGGCAGTCTTCACGGCATCTATCTGAGGAAAACCCTAACTTAATTTGAGAAGTTTCAGGTTCGTTTTTTGGTCAAGAGCCCTCTGTAGGTCCACTCCGGTTGCTTCGATCATGACCAGTTCTGCAGTCGCACCTACAACGCAGTCTTTCATCAAGTGTCCCCCGAAAGCTTCGCCTTTTTCATTCGAAACTACTATATGTGCATGGATGATGGTTTCACCTTTCTCGTCAACGGCTATGTTGCCCATGCATGAAGCTACTTCCACGTGGCCGCCCAACTGAGTGGTAACGTACTCTCCTTTCTTGTAGCATCCGAGCGTTACTTGTTTCAAGGCTCCGATAAGCATGAAGGCTCCTGCTTTCACGCCGCTTTCTAGTGCGCTTTTCTTTATTGATTCTGCAACGTCGTCATTCTCAGACAAGCGAAAGAAACAGATTCTTCCAACTTTCCCGTTCAACATGATGTTAACCTACTTAAATTCCGATGTTTGACTAGCGTTTCTTTGCGAACACAAACTCTAAAAGCCTTTTGTCCATATTGTCATGGTGTAGTCGTGAAAAACCTTGGTTGACAGGGAAGAGAAGGAGACTCAGAGACTAGTCAAGGCGATTGTCATACTTATCCGGAACACTACTTGGAGATGTGGAAAACTGGAGAGAGTTATAGTTAAGAACCTTTGGAGACGAAACGCGAGTTTGGGCAAGCCTGGGATGCCGATAAAAGAGATGATTCAAAGTTACAAGCTGACAGGTAAGAAAAAGAGTGAATTCCTAGACGCCTTGAAGCGTTTAGAGAGAAGGAATATAGTAAGAATCTCGATGATTTAGTTTCCCGAGATGCTTGCTGAACCCTTCTCAAGGCTTTTTAAGGATTTCCTTGGCGTTTTCGATCCATTTACCGGTGAAATAGGGCGCTATTTTCAGTTTTG
>Ga0315280_10005390_pt1 | contig 18270 bp, 13 predicted proteins | sample YL17G06_40_MG_FD_203697 | JGI IMG/M metagenome (GOLD analysis project Ga0315280, IMG submission 203697) | Sediment microbial communities from Yellowstone Lake, YNP, Wyoming, USA - YL17G06_40 | ecosystem: Environmental > Aquatic > Freshwater > Lake > Sediment | place: USA: Wyoming | collected... | reverse complement strand
GTATCAATCCTACTTTTTTGCTCTGGCGGATAAGCCTCTTCTAGCTGGTTTGACCACCCGAGAACATCTGTCATCGTAGCACTATTCCTGATGGCGTCAAGGCTCTCAAGCGGGTTGTCCAACAGATAGTCGTCGGTGCCCCCCTCTGTATCCAAGCTGAGGTTGACAGCCTTTGAGACGGGATGCTATTGTCGCAGACAACCACTTGTGTTTGAGGAGGCTACCCATGTCGAGGATCAATATCACAGATGTCTCGAGGGCAGGCGTTGATCCGACAAATCTCGAAGTTTCCATCTATCCGAAAGGTGAGAGACCTCCATACCCCAAGCGAAACGAATGTCGAAAGTGCTGGGAAGAAAAGCGGCGGCTGGTGAAGGGCAAAATCGAACGATATGAGATGGGTCGCTCGATCAAACGAATCTATGAATGCCCACGGTGCCACACTCGATGGCAAGGACAGACAACCAGGAAGAAACCCCCCAAGACTGACTAAGTAGCGCCGTTCCGTGCCACGCATAGCTCTCATCTAGCGTTACAGGGAGGGGAAATGAACAGGAACAGACGGGAAGCATTCATAGACCTCAGAAACAGGATAGAAGGCCTTAAGGACGAACTGGATGCACTCAAAGACGAGCAGCAGGAATACTTCGACAACATGACCGAATCCTTACAGGAAGAAGAGAAGGGTCAGGCGGCAGAGGAAACGCTAGGCAATCTGCAGAGTGCGATTGACAGTCTGAATTCCGCAATCAACAACCTTGACCAGATTGAATAGGAGGGGGAATGGCAATACTCTACAGAACGGATAGACCGAAGAAACCAAAGGGCACTCTCGCCCGGTGTCAGTGGTGCAATGGGCCGCTACATGCAACTGACTTCGTGTGGCCATGTCAGGCAGATACAGAACTGTATTTCCTGGCTTGCGATAGATGCCATGAAGAGGCAAAGAAGAGGAAGTCTATAGAGCCAATCTGACTGGTTACGTGAGTAAGAACCAAGGCTGAAGGGACCTGACACCAGCAACATGCCATCCGCAAGCCTGCGTTCCCACAAGGCATCTCCCCACATCCCAAGCCATGTCGACCCAGCTGCTTGTAGAACTTCAGGCTGTCCTAATCTTCTCGGCGATCTCGTCCAACTGAGCCGGGGAGGTTCTTCTGACAGCTTCAGCAGCCATAAAGGCAGCCATCACCCTGTCCATTGGCCCTTCACCGGTTGAGGGATAAACAACAATGTGGGAATGAATAGGGACAGCTATACCCCGACTGAATATAGAAACAAGAGGGGTATTAAACGCTTGCCTAATCTTCCTAGCCACGGCCTTGACTCCCACGGATAGCTGAGCCAGTTCCTCGTCCCCTAGGTCATAGAATTGGGCTACATGTCGCCTGTGGATCACCACACACTGTCCTTGAGCAAACCGCGGTGCCATGTCCACAATGCCTATGACGTCTCTGCCCTCATAGACCTTCCTGGTCTCCACTTCACCAGTGAACATCTTGCAGAAAATGCAGTCTTCCATACCACCCCCGTTGGTTAGTTCCTACCCTTATGGTACAGCAGTGAATGCAGTCAGGGCCATCAACTGTCGCCATCTGTGGGTCTTAGCCTCACTCCACCATCCCCTTGGAATCTCAGGCTGTCCCGCGACTACTCTTCGAGCGTGAAGCCCCAGATGGTCACAGGGCGCTGGTGACCCTCCCAGGATCGAGTCGCCCTGCCCCATCCCGCTTCGGTTTCACGAAATCTGAACCAGCGGTGTGGCAGGGGCTCTTGTCCAGTTATGGTGTCAATCTAAGAACAAAATGGGCAGTAGTGGATTTGAACCACTGTCCTCCTGCGTGTGAAGCAGGCGCTCTAACCACTGAGCCAACCGCCCGAGGAACGTATCTATTCTAGCTTCAAGATCTCCCTTTGTAAACAGAAATCCAAGACAGCTCAGAACAACATTTCGAGGAGTCCCCACACAGGAACTCCTCGAACAGACTGCCAAATCTGGTAGCAGCAAGAATGGAGGAATGCCGGAGTCACAGATACCAAACGAGGAATAGGCCCTTCACAGCCCTCGTCTATGTATCCAAGCTCAGGTTGACAGCCTCTATTGCCTATCTGGTATTATCCTAGGCGAATCCCACACCCACGTTCCTCGATATCCACAGCTAGGGCAGCACAAGACTACTATGGAGGTGAAGGATTGGGGAGGTACTACTAAGAAGGCCGTCAGTTGGATATCAGATACGATTCTAATGCGGTAGAGGAGGTGGCTCAGATGGCAAGAATCGAAGAGAGCGTTGAGATAAAGCGTCCGGTCGACAAGGTGTTCGCCTACACGACAGACGCGAAGAGTTGGCCCAAGTGGCAGTCGACTTTTCCAGAAGCGGAGCAGACGTCCCAGGGGCCCGTGGGAGTTGGCACAACGTTCAGAGGGACGATCCACATGATGGGCCTTACCATGAAGTGGACGGCAAAGGCCACGGAATACGAGGCAAATAAGAAGTTTGGTAAGAGTATTACCTGCGGCAGCATCACTAATGAACAGCACAACACCTATGAACCCATAGAGAGAGGTACAAGGTTTACCATCGTGTACAACATGAAAGTGGGCGGGTTCATGAAGCTGTTCTCCCCGATGATAGTATGCTCCACGCGCAAGGCGCTAAAGAAGGCTCTTGGCAACTTGAAAGGCATTCTTGAAGCACAGACTTAGACCACTTCTTAGGTGACGCTTGCCAAGGGTGGGCAGAAATGTCCACCCTCTCTGTATCCAAGCTGAGGTTGGGCTGGTATAATCTCGCAGCGGACTCTCTACAGAGTTGCCCACAGATGAAAAAAGGCAAAGCGGTACACTGTCATCATGCACTCCTCTAACGATTTCAGACAAGAAGGCGAGCGGCGATGAGTGCAAGTGCTAAGAGAATATGCCAGTTCTTGGCCGCATGCATGGACTCGTATGATGGACAGCTCAGGCAACTACCACCTGACTTGCAAGGGATTGTTAGAGCATTGCCTCCTTGCCTCATATCTGCCCAAGTAAGAGCCTATGTCCTAAGCGATGGTGTGGTAGTTTATGATGAGATCATAGCCAACCTGGGGTCATCTGTGCCATTTGCTGTCTTGGAGAGAGTTCGGGCCAGAGTCAATCACTGCGAACTGGAAGTGACGAAAGTACGAGCCACTACTAATGAATTCATGCACTTCCTGACACTTGGCCTAATGCGAGTTCCAGGAAACGAATCTCGAAAAGGTACACAACAATTTGGCCTTGGTCCAGGGATTAGCTGGCTCACAATTAAGGGAGGGCGCGAAGAACGCCCTATGGGTGAAACAAGAATCTTCCTCTATCTCGATGAGGCTGGATGGGACCCACGATGGGCTTGGCTGTTTGCTCAGCACTGGATGCAGGACAACGTGCGTGCTGCCGAATTTCGGCTCGTGATGGATGTAGGTCTCGCCAGCAAGGAAGAACGGGAACGTCTGGGTCAAGAAGTGGCATTGCTTGGTATCACGAGGTTCCGAGAGGTCATATTTGAACTCGAAGGGATTCTTGGGACTTGTCCGAGTGATGAGGACCGCTTTCAGCAGTTCTTTGAGGACCACCCGTATATGTTGAGCCTACGGGGTAAGGTAGTACCCAAGCCATTCCTGGCCTGCAAGAAGCCTGTGTCTAACATTGAAGAGGGTCGTATCCCCGACTTCCTAGTGATAGAACCAGATGGTTCGTGCCATCTTGTCGAAATTGAAAGCCCCGCCAAGGCCGTATTCACCGAGAGCAAGGACTATCAGCCTACCAGCCTTGTGACGCAGGCTGAGAATCAGGTCAGAAAATGGGATCAGATAATCCGCACCAATTCCGACCTTACTGATCTGTACCCTGGTATCGAGTATTACAAGGCCAGACTCATCATAGGGCGGAGTCGTCATCCGGCTTTCCCTACCTACACCTCTTTCCAGCATGAGTTGGCTAGTCTAAACGAGCAGCGATCTCGGATTCGGATCGAGACATACGACGTGTTGCTTGAAGAGGCAAGGAAAGCCCTGGCTCTCCTCGAACTCGTGATCTATGGATTTCCAGGTAGTCTGGCGAAAGACAAAGGGTCGTAACGTATTTCAGCCAGACATCGGCCCCAGGTCATCTAGGGCGTGCTTAGAAGCCCCGATTCCTGCTCAACTCTCATGGTTCCTCTCGTCGTCTACTGACCTCCTCCATATCCAAGCTGAAGGTGAGCTTGGTGTCATGCAAAGCGCAACCGCGGTTTAGTGGGTGATGTTCGAGAGGGGGGCTAATACTGGTAGCAGCGAGTGGATTTGAACCACTGACCAAGGGCTTATGAGTCCCCTGCTCTACCTCTGAGCTACGCTGCCACATCGAAAATCTATCATAAGCCAGCGCGGGGTGTCAAACGTGCCGCATTCGATCGACCAAGAACGAGGGCGTGTAGTAGAATTGGATTCGGAATGTACGACGTCATAGTAATCGGAGCCGGGCACGCCGGCTGCGAGGCAGCGCTGGCGGCTGCCCGCATGGGGTGTCAAACCCTCCTGTTCAGCATGAATCTGGAGAACATCGCCCTCATGCCCTGCAACCCCTCGATCGGAGGACCGGCCAAGGGCCACCTCGTCCGCGAGATCGATGCCCTCGGCGGCGAGATGGGAAAGGTCACCGATCAGACCTTCATCCAGATCCGGATGTTGAACACCGGCAAGGGGCCGGCGGTTCAGGCACCCAGAGCGCAATCCGACAAGAGACTCTACAGCTCATGCATGAAGTACGTCCTGGAAAGACAAACCAACCTTGACCTGAAGCAAGCGCTGATCGAGGAAATAGATATCATCAACACTGATGGCGTCTCTTTGCCAGGCCTCCGGGTGAAGACACATCTGGGACAGGTATACGAAGGCCGGACGGTGATACTGACCACCGGCACGTCCCTGGCCGGTCGAATCATTGTGGGAGACACGACGTACCAGGGAGGGCGATCCGGTGAGCAGGCCGCGGTGCGACTGTCAGAGAGCCTCAAGAAACTCGGCATCAACCTTGGCCGACTGAAAACGGGCACGCCCCCGCGCATCGATGCCAGGACTATCGATTTCACCAAGACGATTCTCCAGCCAGGGAGTGATGCCCCCATTTACTTCAGCTTCACCACCAATGGGGCTCAGAACCCCCATTTCCTTTCCGCGCCAGCGAACCCCGTGTATCCCAGAGGCGCCCCGATCCAATGGCGACCGCAACTGCCGTGCTACCTCGTCTATACCAACCACAGAACGCACGAGGTGATCCGCGCTAATCTGCACCGCGCGCCGTTGTTCACCGGCGTCATCAAAGGCATCGGCCCCCGCTATTGCCCCTCCATCGAGGACAAGATCGTCAAGTTCGCCCAGAAAGAGGCGCACGCGCTCTTCCTGGAGCCGGAGGGATGGGAGACCACCGAGGTGTATGTTCAAGGGGCCAACACCAGTCTGCCAGAAGACGTGCAACTGGCCATGCTCCGCTCCATCCCGGCTTTGGAGAAGGTGGAGATGATCAGGGTCGGCTATGCGATTGAATACGACTTCGTGCCGCCGTCGCAGACCAAGGCCAGCCTGGAATCCAAGATCGTGCCAGGGCTGTTCTTTGCCGGCCAAATCAACGGGACCACCGGATATGAGGAGGCCGCCGGACAAGGGCTTATCGCCGGCATAAACGCTGCCAACGCTGTCAAGGGCAAGCCGTCGCTGGTCTTGAGGCGAGACCAGGCCTATCTCGGCGTCATGATCGATGACCTGGTTACCCGCGAGTTGTCCGAGCCATATCGCCTGTTTACGTCCAGAGCCGAATTCAGACTGCTGCTCCGGCAGGATAACGCCGATCTGCGGCTGACCCACATCGGCCATGAACTCGGTCTGATTGACAAGGAACGCTTTGAGGCAGTTAAGGCCAAGAGAGAAGCGATAGCCAAAGAGATCAAGCGCCTGAACAAGACGCACTTTGTGCCCCCCAATGATGAACGCAGCACCAGCGGCGCGGCCTTCCTGAGACGCCCGGAGACGCGTTACGAAACACTCCTGTCGCTGGGCATCGGATCCCCCGAGCTCGGCAAGGAGGCTCAAGATCAGGTTGAGATCGAAGTGAAGTATCAGGGCTACATCGAGATGCAGAGCAAAGAAATCGATCGTATCCGGCGGCTGGAGGAATGGCGCATTCCGTCCGATATCGATTTCAGCTCCTTGACCGGGCTCCGCACTGAGGCAGGTCAGAAGCTCAATAAGTTCCATCCGGCTACGCTGGGCCAGGCCTCCCGAATAGGTGGCGTCACTCCGGCCGACATCGCCGTTCTCTTGGTGCACATGGAGAAGGCTAGGAGACTGTGAACTCGCCTGCCGACCTCATTCTGTACAACGCGAACGTCATCACTCTGGACGAATCGGAACCCAGAGCTACGGCAGTGGCTGTCAGAGGCAAGCGGATCGCGGCGGTGGGCCCTGACCCAGACATCCTGTCCCACAGGGGGGCAAACACAGAGATCATCGATTGCCAGCGCGAGACTGTTGTACCAGGTTTCAATGATGCTCACTGCCACCCCATCGCTCTGGCAGCCAGCTCGCTGAGCGTGGACTGCGGGCCCGGGTCCATCCGGAGCATCGCCGACATCCAAGGAGCCATCCGCCAGCGAGCCAGCCAGACTCCGAAAGGCCGCTGGATACGGGCCACGGGCTACAACGAGTTCTACTTGGCCGAGAAGAGACATCCCAATCGCCAGGACTTGGACCAGGCAGCACCAGAACACCCCATCAAGCTGTCCCATCGATCCGGCCACGCCTGCGTTCTCAATAGCAGTGCACTGGAGTTGCTGGGCATTTCTTCCGAGACGGAGGAGCCAGAGGGCGGAATGATGGAAAGGGACTTGAAGACGGGTGAGCCCAACGGACTTCTCTTCGAGATGAACACCTATGTCGACAGCATGATCCCTCCTCTCACAGATGATGATCTGGAGAGAGGCATCACACTGGTCAATGAGGCATGCCTGGCAAACGGCATCACCTCCCTTCAGGATGCTACCTGGAGCAGTAGCGCCAGCCGCTGGCATCTCCTGCGCCGCCTGAAGCAACGAGGAGGGTTGTTGCCGCGGATATCCATGATGATCGGGATAGACGCCGTGGAGGATCGCAGGTCACTCGACCAGAGCGACTCCACGGACAATCTGCGCCTGGGTCCTGTCAAGGTCATCATCCATGCCGCCACCGGATCGCTCAATCCGCCGCAAGAGCAGTTGAACCATCTGGTTCTGAAAGCCCATAGGATGGGGCTCCAGCTAGCCTTTCACGTCGACGAGGCAGAGACCCTGGAGGCAGCCATCACGGCGCTGGAGTATGCTCTGTCCAAGGCACCCCGAGCCAACCACCGCCACCGCCTGGAGCACTGCTCTGTCTGCCCTCCGCGCCTCATGCGGCGATTGAAAGAGACGGGTGCTATGGTTGTGACTCAACCGCCCTTCATCTACTACAGCGGAGAGAGATACCTGGCCACCGTGCCACTGGGTGACCTGGAGTGGCTATACGCCATAGGTTCCCTGCGCACCAGTGGTATCAGAGTGGCCGCCAGTTCGGACGCGCCGGTGGTTCCTTTCAATCCGCTGGTGGGCATGTACGCCGCGGTAACCAGAAAGACGGAATCGAAACAGACTGTGTTGCTCCACGAGAGCATTTCCGCCCTGGAGGCGTTGAAGTCGTACACCATTGATGCGGCCTATGCCAGCTTCGAAGAGAAGATCAAAGGCTCCATCAGCCAGGACAAGCTGGCAGACCTGGTCGTTCTGAGTGAAGACCCTACGACAGTGCCCCCGGAACGGATCAAGGAAATCAAGGTGCTCACCACCATTCTCGATGGCAAGGTGGTCTGGCAGAAGTGAGCCGACCGGACTATCAAGCCGCCATTGACTACATTCTCAGCTTTGCCGACTATGAGAGAGCCTCCAGAGTTGCGGTCATCTTTGACACCTCCCGAATAGAAGCTCTGCTGGAGAGGCTGGGCAAACCTCACCTAGCTGCCAGGTCTATTCACATCGCCGGCACCAAAGGCAAAGGCAGTACCGCAGCCATGATCGCGTCTGTGCTGACTGCCTCTGGCTACAAGACCGGACTCTACACTTCACCCCACCTCCACAGCTTCACTGAGAGGATTCAGATCGACGGCAAACCCATTCAGGAGAGCGAATTGGCCGCCCTGATCCAGAAGCTCAGACCTGACTTTGACGCCTTCAACCAACTCGGCGTTTACGGTGAGCTGACCACCTTTGAAATACTCACCGCCTTGGCCTTCATCCGCTTCAGAGAGAAGCAAGTCGACTACCAAGTGCTCGAGACTGGCCTTGGCGGTCGTCTCGATGCTACCAACGTTGTCCAGCCACAGGTATGCGCCATCACCTCAATAAGCTTTGACCATACCGATGTTTTGGGCAACACCCTAACCCAGATCGGCACGGAGAAGGCGGGGATCATAAAGCCTGGTTGCGTCGTGGTCTCTGCCCCTCAACATCCAGAAGTTCGCAGCGTTATGTCAAGCGTCTGTCACCAGCGAGGGGCCAGGCTGGTTGAGGTGGGCCAGGACATCGTCTGGCGCATGACAGAGCATTCTGACTCCAGTCAATCGTTCCGGCTGAACGGACCTGGCGGGAGCTGCGACTTCACTATCCCACTGCTAGGCGAGCACCAACTGGACAATGCTGCCGTGGCCGTCGGCGTCGCTGAGGCATTGGCCAGCCTTGGCGCAAGGATATCAGCCGAGAGCATAGCCACCGGGTTGTCGCGGGTTTCGTGGCCCGGCAGACTTCAGGTATTGCGACGCTGCCCGTTGCTCGTGGTTGATGGAGCCCACAACACCGATTCGGCGAGGAAACTGGTCAAGGCCCTTCCACAATACTTCCGTTTCGATGAAGTAGTCCTGGTCGTCGGTACCTCCAGGGACAAGGACATTGCCGGAACAGTTGATGAGCTGCTGCCAATCTCCAGAAAGGTGATTGTGACTCGATCCAGGAATCCGCGCGCCGCCGATATCTCCGCGCTCGCAACGGAATTCTCTAAAAGGGGTGTGAAGGCAAAGGAGGCAGAAACGGTGGAGTCGGCTGTGGCGCTGGCACTGACAGAAGCCAGTCCAAGGGATCTCGTCTGTGTTACCGGCTCACTCTTCGTGGTAGCGGAGACAATCGAGTACCATGAAGCAACTGGGCAACATAATCCGACCGGCTGACCTTGTCAGTCAGCAGCAGATCCACCGTCAACTAGCCGAGCTGTGGTGTGAGCGCCTCTTCGGGCAGCATCTCACCCAGGATCCTCTGCAGAGCCATGGTATGACTGCAGATCCCTGTGGACGCAAAGTGGTGACAAGAGCAGGTCCACTTGCCCTGCTTGTATGTGAGAACATAGTCGTCGTTGTCACCCCGGAACTTGACTGTAAGCTCGGCGAACTTGACCCGGTCTTTCTCTTCGGCGTAGCGCTTGGCTTTCTCAATCTTGCCGATTAGGCTGGACTGCATACCGCTCCTCATCAAGCTTTCCTTGATTCTAGTCCTGAAGACCGAGAAGGTCAACCCATGCCGGTGAGCTACGCAGGAGTCCTTGCCGCAACAGTAGCCAGCAAGTCACCATCTCAGAGAAGGTCCCTTTTGCTTTCCGGTAAGAGGGTCGAGTCACCCGCCTAAAAAGCCACCCGAATCCTCTTCTCTGGAGGATTCGTGCAGCGGTGGCGAAATCTCTGGCGCTCGTCCATTCGCCACCGCTGCAAGCGTCTCATGACCGTGTTTGCTAGCCGGCCCCACTAACCGATCCCATCATGCCGTACATTGTCGACACCAGAGCAAGAGCCACAAAGGCCACCAAGCCACCGATGAACAAGGTGGCTGCCGGCGTTATCAACCCAGTCAGAGCAGCCGTGCGATCAGAGGCATCTATGTCATAGCTCTGGGCCACAGTATCCATAGTGGCATCCAGGTTGCCCGTGTTCTCCCCCACCGAAGCCATCTGCACGATCAGAGCTGGGAAGATAGGCCTTTGCGACATGGGCCGTGACAGTCCTTGGCCTTGAAGCATCTCCTGCCTTACATCAGTCAAAGCCCGGGCAATGACTCTGTTCGTACAAGCGTTGGAAGCCAGGGTCACCACCTCTGGTAGAGGGACTCCAGCACGAAACAGAGTCGATATCGTGGAAGCGACACGACTGAGTTCAGTCAGGACAATGACGCGCCCCAGAAGCGGCAAGCGGAGCATGATCTTGTCACGTTGATACTTGCCCTCCTCGGACCTGGTGAGGAAGAAGGCCGCGATTGCCAGGATTGCTACCAGGAGCAGTATCCAAGGACCCCAACTGCGCACGAAGTTGGTGGCACCGAGCAGGAGTCTGGTGGCAAGCGGCAACTTCACATCGAGCTGGTCATACATCTTTTGGAACTGCGGCACTACAAAAAACGCCAGAACGGCGACCACACCGAAAGCTAGGACTATCATGAAGGCGGGATAGGCCAAAGCACCTCGCACCTTCTTCGACGTGTTCGCGTTCTTCTGTATGTGATCCGCCATCTGGCGCAATGCCCTCTCCATGTTGCCAGTCTCCTCTGCCACAGCAAGGGTACGACAATACAGGTCTGAGAAAGCCAACGGGTGCTTGGCAAAGGCCTGAGACGGCTTCATACCGTTTCGAATGTCCGCGGTTATCTCTTTCACTGCTTTCTGCAGGGCCTTGCTGGCCAGCTGCGGCTCCAGCAGATCAAGAGAGGCAGTTATGTCAAAGCCTGACTCTATCATCAGCGCAAGCTGTCTGGAGAACATCACCACGTCTTTCGAGTTCACCTTGTACGTGGCGGCTTGGATCTTCGCCATGTCAATCAGCGGCTTTGATTCCTTCAGGGTTATGATCTTCAAACCACCGTAGTTCAGCAGATCCAGCGCCACTGCCTCATTCGGCGCATCAAGCTTGCCATTCACGAGTTGCTTCTGTTGGTTGTACGCTACATACTTGTACTGCATCTCTCCCTCCTAATTCGCAGCCCAGCACACCGAACTGCCTGTTCATTCACCCCCGGGGAGAACTCGCCTAACTCACAGTCATCCATAGAAACCAGAGCCCGAACCCTCAGTCCTCTAATCAATGGAGTACGCATTGCGCAACACCTCAGATACCGTAGTTAGTCCCGCCTTCACCTTGAGCATGCCATCCTTGAAGAGGGTGACCATTCCCTCTTTGACTGCCAGATCTCTCAACTCAGACGTAGTCGCTCCTCTCAATATCAAGGCTCTCGTCGTGTCAGTCATCGCCAGCACTTCATATAGACCCAGTCTCCCCTTGTACCCAGAGAAGGCACAAAGGTCGCAGCCAGCCCCGGACAGGAAGCTCTCCAGCTTCTCGCCGGTGGCGCTCTCATAGGCGGCAGCTTCTGCCGGCGTAGGCTTCGTCTCTGTTGCACAGTTGCTGCAGATGCGCCGCGCCATCCGCTGGGCAATAGTACCGGTGACGACCGAAGCCACCATGAACGGCTCCACACCCAAGTCTAGCAACCGATACACAACACTGACAGCATCGTTGGCATGTATCGAACACAATACGACATGCCCGGTGAGGGCAGACTTGACAGCGATGGAAGCCGTCTCAGCATCACGGACTTCGCCCACGAGTATAACATCTGGGTCAAGACGCATCATAGAACGTAGCACATTGGCAAAGGTGAGTCCTGCCTTCGGGTTCACCTGAATCTGCTTGATGCCTTCAAAGCGGTATTCCACCGGGTCTTCCACAGTTATTATGTTGCGCGTCACCTTGTCCATAGTGTTCAATGAAGCATAGAGGGTGGTAGTCTTGCCGGCTCCGGTAGGTCCGCTGACGCATATCATGCCAAATGGTACTGCCAGCATCTTCTGATACTTATCCAGGGAGTCTTGTGAGAATCCCAACTGTGGCAACTCCATTATGGCCATAGACTTGTCCAGAAGTCGCATCACCACAGTCTCGCCGTGAACGGTAGGGCTGGTCGCCACCCGGACGTCTACTGACTTCCCCTTGACTTCTATTGAGAACTGACCGTCCTGCGGCCGGAGGTGGTCAGCAATGTTCAGGTCCGACATTACCTTCACTCGGGAGGTGAGCGGTGGGTGTATCTTGATCGGCAACGACATCACTTCATGCAGAACTCCGTCTATCCTGTAGCGTATGCGCAGCCTCTTCTCCTCGGGCTCAATGTGTATATCAGAGGCCCTCGCCTTGACCGCTTCCTCAACGATCAGGTTCAACGCCGCAGCCACCGGCGCATTGGCAGTTGACGCCACCAGATCCAGGCCAGCGTTCGCATCCGCACCTGTTTCAATGTGAGAGATCTGCTCGGCAATCTGGCCGAATCCTTTGTAGTTGAAGTCGATAGCGTCCAGGATCTCCTTCTTCTCGGCAGACACAGCCTTTATCCTCATCTTGCTCTGGTGTTCCAGGATCTGGATAGTCGTCAGGTCACCCGCATTGACCATGGCCACTTCGAGTACGTTGTCAGTGACCCCGATCGGCAGGACAGTGAACCTCCTGGCGGTGCTTTCCGGAATCAACTGCAGGGCCTCTGGGCGAGCTGCCTTACGCAGCTTCACTTTGGGTTTCTCCACCACCTCCTCAACTACAGGCTTCGGAGGTTCAGGCGTCTTCGTGGGAATCTTGGCTTGCGCCACCGGCAGCGGACGCTTCTCAACACCAGGTTTCTCTGCGACGGGCTTCGGAGGCTGGACTCCTGCCAATGCCCCAACCCGTGACTTGTCAATCACGCCCTGCTTCTCAGTCTGCTCTCCGGCCGGTTGCTTCGGGGCAACCTCCACCTTCATCGCAGGGGGCAGCACCTTGGCCTGAGCAGCCCTCTCGGCAACTGGCATCGGAGCCTTTGGCACTTCGCCTGCCTTAGAGACCAACTTACCCTCCATGGGCCTTGCTTCAGTGACTTTCACCTCGGGCTTCACCTGCGCGACGTTCGGCCTCTCGGCCACAAGCACGGCTTTGGCCTCTGCCGGTTTGACCTGCGATGTGATTCCCGGTCTACCCACGGAAGGCCCCGGTTTGGCCCCTGGGGGCTTAATCTCTGCAACCGTGGGTTCTCCCTTGGTCTGTGGACCTGCCGATTTCCCGGTCGCCGACGCTGTTCTGGCCTCTACAGCCTTCACATCAGGACCTTTGACCCCGATAACCCCAAGCTTGTCCGCTGATGGCATCGGTGCAGCCGCTCCAGCCTTCACCTCTGAAGCTTTCCCATCTGCCGCCTTGACTTGCGCACCTGCTGGCTTCTCGGCCACCAGGGCGGCTTTGGCCTCCATGGACTTCGCCTCAACAGTCTTCACCTCAAGACCTTTGACCTGAGCCATTGCCGGCTTCCCCGACATCACCCCTGACTTCGACACCTCTCCGCTTGAGACCGCTACGCTCTCCTCAGGGGCAGCGGCTTCCGAACTCACCGGCACCGCGTTCTTTTCCACTTGCTTCGGCCTCACCTGCGGCCCCAGGAATTGGTCTATGACGCTGCGCATCGAGAACGCCCTGGCACGAGAAGGCGACTCCGTAGGAGGAATCACAGGATTGGCTCCTGACTCAATGCCAACAGGTGTTGCTGTCTTTTCTGGGGCCGAACTCGGTGAAGCCGATTCCGCCGCAGGGATTGCTGCTTTCAGCGACTTCTCCACCTCCGCAGATACCTGAGGCACCACCTCCTTGCGCCGCCCATCAAGGCTGACTGTTTCAATCCTCTTCTGGTCCGCAAACTTCTTGGCTTCATCCGTCAGCCCTTTCGGAATCAACAGCATCTTCTCGGTTATCCCGGCATCCCGGCACTTCTCATCGAAGAGGCTCAGTTGCGTCTTATCGACGCTGTCAGCCGAAAGGTAGTCTATGCCAAGCCTGGACAATATGAAGCCATCGTCCCACAGCGCCATGGCACCAAATACGTGTTCAGTGCCAGAATCGCCGACCACTTTGACGGACTCGTCAACTCGATAGCCAAGCGTCTTGAGCGCCTGGAGGACGTCAGTCTTCTGGAAGAAGGCTGAGGGCACATCTTTGGGCACTGGACGCGATGCCGGAGGGCGAGTCAAGAACATCTGGATGGCTTGCTCATCAAAGACCTCAACGCCATCTTTCTGTGCAAACTGACTGGCCACGAAACTCAGACGAGGAATGGCAATCACCACGGAACGATTGATGTCACACTCAGAGCACTTGTCCTGAAAAGCGAAGAGCTTATGCAGGCTCGTCTCTGGATCTTCTGCATCATTAATGACTTCAACAGCAGCCAACAGGCTCATGAAACCATCTCGCCGCAGCACCAGGTAGTCAAACGTATGGTCGCCACCGGATTTGCCGCGAAGTGGGGCATTGGGCCTCACCTCGTACCCCTGCGACTTCAAGCGCTCGACTAGTTTGGCAATTGTCTGATCCGGCTGTTTCTGGACCAACAGACCCACCACTCCTATTAGCTAGTGAGTGTACTACCCCGATGTTATCCTAAGTCCCTAAGCGCTACCTGTCAATAACAAAACCCCCTCATCCAAAGCTACAGTGCAATTTTGTGACAAAAATGATAGCGCACCTAAACGTGACGGCGATGCGCTCAGACGACAATAACGCCTGGCAGTACTACCGTCTTCAGAGTCACGGTTGAGTTGGACACGCGCGCCAGACTATAATCTGGTTGAAGGGAGAGCGTGTTGTCTGTCACGCGTCAAAGGATGTCCTGCGACGCGCATGTTTCCTTGCCCTCGGCAATCCAGTGAGTTGGGCCCAGGCCTGTGTCCCTGACTGGAATACCCTGGTGTCCATACCATAGTCGCCCGACTGACAATCAACACATGCACACCCAGAACTGAGGTAACGGTGTCCTATCCAAACAGCATACTGAGCAAGGTGACCAAGCCTGGGCGCTACACCGGTGGCGAATGGAACAGCGTTCTGAGAGACTGGTCAGCCACCGAGGTCAAGGTTGCCCTTGTCTATCCAGACGTCTACGAGATCGGCATGTCCAACCTGGCATTGCCCATCCTCTATGAGATACTCAACAGCCAGCCTGGGATCCTGGCCGAAAGGGCTTTCGCCCCCTGGGTGGACATGGAGGCCGCAATGCGCCAGGCTGGCACTCCGCTTCTCAGCCTGGAGTCCAAGAAACCGCTGGCCGAATTCGACATCATTGGTTTCTCTCTGGGCTATGAGCTGACCTACACCAACGTCTTGAACATGCTCGACCTGGCTGGCATACCGGTCTTGGCGAGCGACAGAATAGAGTCCCATCCGCTCATAATCGCCGGAGGTAGCTGCGCCCTCAATCCCGAGCCAATGGCTGATTTCATTGACGCCTTCGCCATCGGAGACGGGGAAGAGCTGGCAGTCGAGATGGTTGAGGAGTTCCGCAAGTGCAAGAGGGAAGGGCTGAAAAGGGATGACCTCTTGGCCCGATTGGCCGAGATTCCTGGAGTCTACGTACCCAGCCTGTACGAGACGCACTACGATCCGGAAGGCAACTTCGCCGGACTTCGGCCAGCGAGATCCCATGGCAAGCCAAGCGTCCAGCGGCGGATAGTGGCGGAGCTGCCGCCGCCGGTTACCAGACCAGTTATCCCCTACATTTCTGTGATCCATGACCGCGGGTCTGTAGAGGTGCAGCGCGGCTGCACGCGCGGGTGTCGTTTCTGCCAGGCCGGCGTCGTCTACCGCCCACAGCGACATCGGAGCCATCAGGAGGTGCTCGAGGCTGCCAGACAGCTTATCAGCAACTGCGGATACAATGAGATCTCCCTCGTCTCGCTGACCACCACTGACTATCCCGGCATCGACTCTCTGGTGAACAGCCTGATCAATGAACACAGTGATTGCAGGCTCACGCTGTCCCTTCCCAGCCTGCGCATCGACGGCTTCTCGGTCAAGCTGATGGAGTCCCTTCGTTTCAACAAGAAACCAGGCCTGACCTTCGCGCCAGAGGCCGGCACTGAGCGGCTAAGGCAGGTCATCAACAAAGCCGTGCCGGATGACAAGATCGTTGAGACCATCGCCGCCGCGCTGGCGAAGGGGTGGACCAACATCAAGCTCTACTTCATGATAGGGCTGCCGACCGAGACCATGGACGATGTGGAGGGCATCGTCCACATCGTGGACAGGGTAAGACGCGAAACGAGAAAATCCTCCCCAAGAATCAGACTCAGCGTCTCCACGTTTGTTCCAAAGGCACACACCCCGTTTCAATGGGTGGCCCAGGATAGCCAAGAGGAACTGAAGGCAAAACATGAGACTCTGAGAAACGGCCTTCGACGTGCCAAAGCACACCTCTCCTGGGAAGATCCGGAAACCAGCCTCCTGGAGACCATCCTGGCTCGGGGAGACCGCCGACTGGGGAAAGTAATATACTGCGCCTGGCAGGCAGGAGCTACCTTCGATGCCTGGAGTGAGCGCTTCAAATACGGCAACTGGCTGAGTGCCTTCGACAAGGCCGGGGTCGATCCTGCCTTCTATGCCCACCGCCAGCGCCCGGTCGATGAGATCCTGCCATGGTCTCACATAGACGTTGGCGTGAATCCTGCCTTTCTCAGGCAGGAATACGAACGCACTTTCCAAGGCAAAGAGACCCCCGACTGTAGGACTCAGTGCAGCGCCTGCGGTTTAGAGGTGCAGCAAAGCATCTGCCGGGTCAGATGCAAGCAGGGCAGCTCAAGCCTTGAGTGACCGAGGAACGGGCTCAGCGCTAGCCGTCGTCTTCTTCACTGCCCACCTGGGTCTTGGCTATCTCAATCCACTGCAGGTACTCTGTGGCAACGCCCATCGACTGAGAAGCCTCCAGGTCGACCTCATATGGCTCGCCAACGAAAATCTTGCCGCAGTCCTGGGTTTTCCCCACAGAGGGCTCGTCCTTGCCAACGAACTTCTTGCGTCCGTCGATGACCCCCATGTCGAAAGGCAAAGTGAAATACAGGTCAGCAATGACCTTGTCCATCCCAAGATCGTACAGGGCACTCCATGCGGAGCCGTTGCCTCCCTGGTACTTGCTCACCGGAAGCAGGCCGAGAAGGTTCTTAATAGTGAAATCGCCCTGTTTCCCCACCACCTTGAACGGGGTTATGCTGATCAGATAGTCACAGTACAGGAGCACATTGGGGACCCAGAAGGTGGGAATAGCAAATGGGCGCACTAGCGGATTCTCCACCTCAACAAAGACGGAATCCTTCACATCAAGCGCTATGACCCGGGGAAACTCATACCCCAGCGTCCGGTAGATGGGCTTCATCTCTTCCTGACAAGGGCTGCCTTCGAGCAGAATGATATCTGCCTCGCTGACCGCCCTGATCGAGGTGATGACCTTTTCAAGGATCTCTTTGCTGGTGGTAGCCGGGTATGGCACGGCATAGCCCGCGCACGGCTTAATCAAGATCCGCCTGGCCCATCTCACGCGGGGCGGCAGTTCAAAGACAAAGTCTTCGGCGTCGAGAATCAACTCTCTCCCCTCCACAACCGCTTGGCCGCCTGACCTCTTGCCCATTTGCAGACCAACGATGTCATCAATGCCTACTACTGACTTCTCCGGCAGACCTGTTTCTCAGGTGCTCGAATATCTCATCCATCAGACGATTGGGCTCCAGACCCGGAACGGACAGTCAGCAGTGTCTTCTCCAACAGATCCAATAATGCCACGCCATCCCAGTTTGAGAACTGCGGCACCGGGACTTCCAGTTGCTCATCGGTCACCACCGCTAACAGCTTCTCTGGCGAGGAGATCAGACCACCCAACTCCTTTCGATGCACTTCGATCCTCGGGATGCCGCTCTCTTTGAAGCCTTCAATGAGAATAAAATCGAACTTGTTGCCCAGGAAATCGATCACCTCTTCGAAGGTGGGGGGGTGGCTAAGCCTCTGCATGAAAGCCATCTTGTGGGGGGAAGCTAGCAATACCGCATCGCTCCCGGCCTCGGTCAAGCGCCAACTATCCTTGCCGGGATGGTCGAGCTGGAAATCGCTGCCGGAGTGCTTAACTGCAGCTACAGTATAGCCCCGTTTCTTGAGCTCAACAATCAGTTTTTCGAGTAGTGTGGTCTTGCCCGAGTTGGACCTGCCCACAACAGAAACAACAAGCGACATTGCCCCTAACTACATCTATTCTATCATCCGCGTCAATACGAACCTGTGCGGTGTCCAAGACATACTATACAGTTTCAAGGGTACGGGTATGCTGAGTACGTCAGGAGAGTCATGGAGCTTCTAGGAGTAGCCCGTGACGGCATCAAGTGGGAGAAGTATGAGAACTGGTA
>Ga0315280_10005389_pt1 | contig 18270 bp, 18 predicted proteins | sample YL17G06_40_MG_FD_203697 | JGI IMG/M metagenome (GOLD analysis project Ga0315280, IMG submission 203697) | Sediment microbial communities from Yellowstone Lake, YNP, Wyoming, USA - YL17G06_40 | ecosystem: Environmental > Aquatic > Freshwater > Lake > Sediment | place: USA: Wyoming | collected... | reverse complement strand
CAGGCTTCCTAGGCAACATCATATCTGATGGAGTCTCATTCGGGGGATTCTTCTGGAACTGGGACATCGGAAACGGACTGATCGGAGCGGTTCCCGGGATAGGCTACTACGTAGTCAAGCGAGTGAACTGGACGAAGGCAAGCGGACTAGCATGGGCGGTGGTTCTGGCTGTGCTCGGATCAATAGTCGGAATGGGATTCGCCGCAGCTACTGATTACATCTTCCAAATTGGACTCAGCACGGTTGAAGCAGCGCTAGCCGAACTCTACTCAGCAGGGGCAACAGATGCGGTAAACGGCGCGATCCTGACCCCGATACTCCTGTACGCATACGGAGCTGCGACCGCGGGACGAGCACGAAGACTGTAGCGAAGACTTCCTTGATCCAAATCAAATACTTCCCTGGGAACTCGCTGCTTCACAGGCTAGATCCACGCACAAAATTCCTTCTCCTCATTTTTTTCATCTTCATTGAAGTAGCATTTCTGGACATCAGGATTCTTGCGATACCGTTCGTCGCATCGATCGTGCTGTATCTCTCAGCGAGAATCCCCTTCCGGGAAGTCAAGTCGACATGGAAGTTCCTCTTGGTAACCATCGTTCTGATCGCCTCTATCAACACATTCTTCACATTGCTCGGAGCCAAAGTAGCTCAGCCACATGTGATTGGGAAATTCTGGATCTTCACCGCTACCACGGAGGGGATCTTCCTCGCCATCGCCGCAATCATGCGGTTCCTCTGCCTAGCGATCGTTTCACTTTCGGTCATTATGACAACCGACCCAGCGGTCTACGCGCCCGGTCTGGCCAGGCTCGGGATCCCGTACAAAGGGGCCTGCGTCGTCGACCTGTCGTTACGCTATCTGCCGACCTATGTGAATGAACTTGAAGCAACGATGAACGCTCAGATGGCACGTGGATACAAAGTCAAGACCGGGGGCGGACTGTTCTCACAGATTCTCAACACTATTCCGCTTCTGCTTCCTGTAACAATCAATGCGACGCTTTCTATCTATGATGTGGCTGATGCGATGGAGCTCCGTGCCTTCGGAGCAAAGAAGGAACGAACATGGTATCGAACCGTACACTTCAAGCTAACTGACTACATGGCTCTCGTCCTGATAGGTTGTTGTCTAGCATTTGCGATTCTCTTGAGAACACAATTCACCACGTACTGGATTCCGACCTAGCTCGGCGTCTGAATGAAATATCTAGTCAAGCGTCATGCTCGACAGACGTTGAATCGAATTGAAGGTGGTTTTCCACGAAAAGTACTTCGATGTCTACAGTGGAGACCCGGGCTCTGCGGAAGGAAGGCTGGATCGCACCCACAAGATCTTGAAGGAGGGTTTTGAATTCGTGACACCCGAACCCGCACGTGAAGGCGACCTGCTCCTTGTGCACAGTGAAACCCATTTGAACCAGATCAAACAAGACACACACCTCTTCGAAGTGGCATCCTTAGCTGTCGGCGGTGCCATTCGTGCATCTGAGATGGCTCTTGATGGTGAACCGGCATTCGGACTGATACGGCCGCCAGGGCACCATGCTAGCCCGAATTCCTGCTGGGGATTCTGCTACTTCAACAACATCGCGGTCGCGGTCAGAAAGCTAATTGACGGACGAAAAATCGGGAGGGCATTGATCGTTGACTTCGATCTTCACTTCGGCGATGGAACGAACAACACCTTCGCAGGAGACCCAAACGTAGTGTATCACCATATGGGGATAGACCCGAGGGGACTTGAAAGGTTCCTTTCAAAGGCAGAAGACTTCGAGATGCTGGCCGTTTCGGCTGGCTTCGACAGGGCAGTCGCGGACTGGGGAGGAGCACTGACCGATGATGACTATGGACAGATCGGAGAACTGCTCAATCGATTCTCCGATGGGAGGACTCGAGGAAGGCGATTCGCTGTCTTGGAAGGCGGGTACAACCACACTACCTTGGGGAAAACCATCTTGTCGTTCCTGAAGACGTTTGAGTAGTCCTCGTGCTTGTATTGCCACATGTGGGGGCCTAGTTGACTCGAAAATCGTGACAACCGTTATATTCTTGCGGGGACCTTCTTCAGTTGCGATAAACGCAGGAAAATTCGTTTGAGTTCTAGTAAAGGCGTTTCGAATACTGTCGCGGCTATTCTAGTGATTCTCATAGTGATATCAGGTCTCGGAGGTTACTTTGTCGGTGTGAGCACAGTTCCCCCTGGCGGAGAAAAGACGATAACTCTGACAGAGACAGTCACTGCAAGCCCATACAAGGACACAGTGATCATGGGGACAACAGACTCTGTCCAGTCAAGTATAGACCCATCAGACGCATACGACTTCTTCGGATGGACCGTCATTCAGAATACTGGATCTCCGCTCATTGATATCACCCCGGGTTCGCCGGCAGGTCCCAAGGACTTGGCTCCAGCTCTAGCGGAGAGCTGGTCGGTCAGCAGTGACGGACTGACGTGGACATTCAACCTCAGGAAGGGCGTAATGTCCGGCGATGGCGTAGAGTTCACCGCAGACGATGTGAAGTACAGCTTCGAAAGAGGAATGAAGATCGCGAATCCCGATGGGGCAGTCGTTGGGATAGGATACGATGCAATAATCGGCAGCGTTGAAGCTGTAAGCAAATACCAAGTCAACTTCAATCTCAAGTTCGCTTGCGGATTCTTTGGCCAGCTGATGGCTGCAGCTCCTTCCTACATAGTCAACCCAAGATATGCGCCAATGCAGTACTTCAGGATCAACTACACCGATGGAAACGCACGGGCAAGCAGTCCAATGGATTTCGGACCGTACACACTGACCTCTTGGACACGCGTTGGCGGAAAGGACCAAGAGATGAAGTTCGATGCCAATCCATTGTACTGGAATGCGGCTGCAGGGTATCCCAAGACAAAGCACTTGGTACTTAGATTCTACAGCGATGCAACAACGCTACGTTTGGCAATAGAAGCAGGCGAGGTGGATCTGGCCTACCGCCAGTTGGGCTCCACTGACATACAAAGCCTGCAACAGAAGGCACAACTTAAGGTCTGGCAGGGACCTAGTCAATTCATTCAGTATCTCGTCTTCCAGCAAAACATCAAACCCTTGGATAATCCGGCGGTCCGTAGGGCAATTGCAGCGTCAATTGACAGGAAGCCCATTACTGACGTAGTCTTCTTGGGCCAAGCGACCCCGCTCTATAGTATGATACCGAACGGCATGGCCTACCACTCCGATGTCTTCAAGAAACTCGGGGATGCGAACTATACGTACGCCAAGACGGAACTTGCTGCGCTTGGCTATAGCGAAACCAAGAAGCTAGTCTTGGATCTGTGGTACGAGTCCTCAGGCCATTACGAGTCCAGTCCAGATATTGCGAACGTTCTGAAGTCCTCTCTCGAAAAGAGCGGCGTAATACAGGTGAATCTGCACGGTGTCGACTGGCCAACATACAGAAACAACATGAGAGCGGAAAGCATGGCGCTTTTTGTCCTTGGATGGTACCCCGACTATGTGGATCCAGACAACTATCTGTACCCGTTCGTAAACTCGAAAGCCTCGTGGCTCCACTCCAACTACAACTCACCCCTCATGGACTCGATGACTGAGGAACAGAGAGCTACCGCCGATCCACAGAAAAGGACACAGCTGATGGCGAGCATTCAGGATCTCCTCGTAGAGGACTCACCTATTGTCCCCCTGTTCCAGAAGTCAAACTGGGCAATTAGCAAGCAGAACGTCGGAGGAGTAGTCCTCGACATCTCAATGATCTTCAGGTACTATCTCTTGTTCGCCACAAAATAGCAATAAGACTTAACTCTAGCCGCGACACCCCCCTTTTTCATGACACTTCGTTCCTACGTTGTGAGCAGGGTTCTCCTCACGATTCCGATGATCCTGCTACTGCTGACAATCGTGTTTGTGATAGTTCGGATTCTACCAGGAGATCCGGTGCTCGTACATTTCGAGAAACAAGCTACTCCAGCGATGATCGAGGAATTCCGACGCGAATTGGGTCTGGACAAGCCCTTGGCACAACAGTACCTTGACTACTTGCTAGGCCTACTGCACGGAGACCTCGGCAAATCGATGGCGGATTTCTCGTCAGTAGGCCAACAGATCTTCTCAGCATTTCCAGCGACGCTTGAGTTGAGTATCTATTCCATGGCTATCGCCGTTCTGCTCGGTGTGTTCTTGGGTGCGAGAGCATCTCGCTCCTACAACTCAATTGAAGATCACTCTATCAGAATCTACGGAATAGCATCTTACGCGATACCTGTCTTTTTCCTAGGAATGATCTTCCAGTTGATCTTTGGAATATGGCTGCACCTGTTTCCCACCGGAGGTCGGATTTCTCTTGGAATGGAACCTAGCGGGCTTACTGCAGGGGATTTCCACCTGTCGACAGGCCTCTACACCGTGGACAGCCTTTTGGAAGGAAATCTCTCGGAATTTGTTGAAGCCCTTCGCTATCTGTTCCTTCCCTCTCTGACTCTTGGAATGGTTCTGTCTGGAATATTTGTTAGGCTAACGAGAAGTAACATGATCGAAACACTCAGACTTGACTTTGTGACAGCAGCCAGGGCTAGGGGACTAAGCGAGCGCGCAGTCCTCTATGGCTATGCCTTGAGAAACGCGTTCCTACCCATTCTAACGATGATGGGCCTACAGTTCGCCGCTTTGTTGGCGGGCGCGATCCTGACAGAAACAACTTTCTCGTGGCCAGGACTGGGAAGATACCTCGTTGACAGAATTGCCTTTAGAGATTACACTGCGATCCAAGGGGCCATAGTATTCTTTGGATTGCTTGTTGCCCTTGTGAGCTTGGTCGTGGACATTTTGTACGCGTACTTCGATCCGAGGATAAGACTGTAGTGAGATGTGATCATGACACAAGATGAAATGCGCGGAAGAATAGTTGTCCAATTTCTGCCGCGTCTCGCGTCCCTGAGAAAAAGGGGACTCGCCGGATGGATAACAATCATAGGACTTGTAATGGTCACTGGAGTTGTGCTGATGACTTTGTCGGCGCCTTGGATTTCTCCTCATGACCCAAATGAGATCGCCCTAGGTCCTGTGCTGGGACCTCCGAGTTGGAGTTTTCCTCTGGGGACCAATAACATGGGACAAGACATGTTGAGCCGACTGATATGGGGAGGGTCAAACATGCTCCAGGTCGCCCTGTTGGCGGTGATCGTATGTGTTACCGTCGGTGTCCCAGTGGGCTTGCTTTGCTCATTTGCCGGCGGTCTGGTTGACAAGTCTAGCTCATTGGTCATGGACAGCATCTATGCTTTCCCAGGGCTAGTCCTTGCAATTGCCATATCAGCCATGCTTGGACCTGGAGTTGTAAACATGGCCCTTTCAATCGCAGTCGTCTATGTGCCCTCTTACTATAGAATAGTCCGGAGCCAAGTGCTCAGTATCAAGGAGCTGCCCTATGTGGAGGCTGCAAGGACGATAGGGGCACGTGGGCGTAGCACATTGCTCCGCTACATTTTGCCAAACGTTCTGCCATCGATTGTAGCTGTGGCTACTATGAACTTCGCAGACGCGATTCTCACGGCAGCCGGGCTAACGTTTGTTGGGCTCGGCTTGCCGATCTCAACTCCCGACTGGGGGTGGGATCTGACCTACGGCAGAAGGCTCCTTCCCAGTGGAATCTGGTGGGTAATTGCGTTTCCCGGCCTCATGATAGTCATTCTTGCCCTGGGATTTGCGTTGGCCGGCGAAGGTCTAAGTGAGCTACTCAATCCGAAACTCGAGCAATGAAACCAAGGCAACACGTGATCAGTATGGTGAGAATTTGCCACTTCTAGACATTCAATCTCTAGTGGTGGAGTATCACACGCTCAGAGCGGTCGTGAAAGCTGTTGATCGAGTCTCTCTGTCGGTTGAAAAAGGGCAAACGCTCGGGCTCGTAGGGGAATCAGGATGCGGTAAATCGACGCTCGGCTTGTCGGCCATTCGGCTCGTGCCATCCCCCGGAAGAATTGTCAGCGGAAGCGTCACCCTAGACGGAACTGACGTAGTCAACTGCTCGGAAAACGAGATCCGCCGCATGAGAGGCAAGCGGGTCGGCTATGTCTTCCAGGACCCTATGACTTCGCTTAACCCTGTGAAGAACATTGGAGCCCACTTCGTCGAAATGATTCGGACTCACGATTCAAAAGTCAGTCGGGAAGACGCACTCAAACGTGCTCAAAGTGTGCTAGAGCGTCTGGGGATACTTCCTGAGCGGATCCTCGATTTTCCACACCAGTTCAGCGGCGGCATGAGACAGAGAGTCATGATCGGATTGGCCCTGGCCCTTGGCCCCGAGCTAGTTGTCGCAGATGAGCCGACAACATCTCTCGATGTGATAGTCGAAGCTCAAATAATAGCGCTACTGAGGCAGCTTAAGGAAAGCCTCAGACTCACATTGGTCCTGATCACACACAACATAGGTATCGTGGCAGAGACTGCGGATCGAGTCGCCGTGATGTACGCGGGAAGACTTTCGGAGCTGGGCGAGACTGGTAGCTTATTCGCGAAACCGATGCACCCCTACACGCAAGCTCTACTCAAGTCGGTTCCGAACATTACCAAGAAAGACCAAGTTCTGTCATGGATCCCAGGAGCGCCGCCCGACCTAGCTGAGCCCCCACCTGGTTGCCTATTCCATCCGCGTTGCCCATACGCGTTCGATCGCTGCAGGAAAGAGGAGCCACTGCTCCTGAGACACGACGACACTGAAGTGGCTTGCCACCTCTACGACAGGAGATAGATTGAATTGAGCAACATACTCGAAGTCGCGAATCTCAAGAAGTATTTCCCAGTTGAGAAGAGTTTTCTGGACAAACTACTCACTTCACAAAAGGGCTTCGTGCATGCAGTCGATGACATCTCATTCTCAATGAATCGCGGCGACATCCTTGGGCTAGTCGGTGAAAGCGGTTCCGGAAAGAGCACAACCGCAAGACTATGTCTCAAGCTCATTGAACCTTCGTCTGGGAGCGTTGTTTTCGATGGAATGGATCTCAGCAAGCTGGGTGGGGAGGAACTCCGCAGATTCAGGAAAAACATGCAATTGATCTTTCAAGACCCAACTGCGTCGCTGAGTCCACGCATCAAAGTTGGTGATGCGATAAGACACGCGTTGTCATTTCAAGGCGTGGGCACGCCGAGTGAACAGACTGAGAGAACACGAGCCATGCTAGAACGGGTTGGTCTCAAACCATGGAGCAACTTCTACGATCGTTATCCTCACCAACTGAGTGGAGGACAGAAGCAGCGCGTTGTTATCGCCAGAGCACTTGTGTTGAACCCTAGGTTTGTCGCTGCAGATGAACCGATTGCGATGGTCGACGTCTCAGTTAGGGCGCAGATTCTTGAACTAATGTTGGAGTTGAAGAAGGAGTTCGATCTCACTTACCTCTTCATAACTCATGACCTTGCGATGGCTAACTACGTGTGCCATAGCATCGCCATCATGTACCTAGGCAAGATCCTAGAAACAGGATCTAAAGAGGAAGTATTCGGCAGACCACTCCACCCTTACACCTTGGCGCTGCTCTCCTCAATCCCCGTCCCAGATCCCAAAGCGAAGATAGAACGGATAATCCCGAAGGGAGAGATCCCGAGTCCAATCAACCCGCCTAAAGGATGCCGATTCCACCCCAGATGCCCTTACGCGCAGAACATCTGCTCGGAGCGCGAGCCGCAGCTAGAAGAGATCAAACCGCACCACTACGCTGCTTGCTTCTTCCCTCGTCATGCTTGAGAGCAAAGTCGTGGCACCGGGGGATACGCGCAGTACAATCGTGTAGCGTTGACACTGAGAATTCTGCGACACCCAAGATACGGTCGGGGGTTGTCACTTCGTTCGGAGGTCTACGAATTTCCCTCTCTTGGTGAGTTCTATCTCGACCTCGTAAGAGGTCGATCCCTGAGTGCACTTCAGGGTCACGACATTGTTCCCATTCGGGAGCGACTTGATCGGAGGCACAGGCTCGCCTTTGGCGGAGTCTGATACTCTCAGGTGAAGTTCATCCAGTGCACGTTTGACGATTTCTTCTTCAGGCATGCTCATGTTTTTCACGTCTTGAATCGGGTTAGGGCCGTCACGTAGAACAGATTAGTATTATAGTGTTGCTCAGGGCCTCGAACAGTCACCGATAACATTCGGGACCGAAAAACACACATTCAAATCACCCAGATCATAGGTCGATCAGTCCACTTGGTGCGAGCATGAAGGAACCGACCGGCAAGACCATTGATCGGATGATTCAGGAGTACAAGATCGACACTGACTCCACGAAACTCGTCAAGACCAAGAAAGCCAAGGTCGAAAAGAACACAAGAATCTACAAAGTGAGCCGCGCAGAACCACCAACATTCATTATTGATACGCCGATGGCACGAGAGATCGCGTGCTACCCGCACCTAGTCGGCGAATCGCTGGAGCAAAGATCGCGTAAGGCTGCTGCAGAAGCACTACCTGCAATCCTAGAATTGTCCGATATCGAAAGGAAGCGCGGGGATTCTGAGGTCGTTTTCGAACAGATTCTGCGGGCAGCGCCCGGATACAAACTTCAAGACATTGCCCCTAAGGTCCTAGGAAGCTCGTACAGGACGGTCTACCTTCGCCCAAGGTACACGCACAAGTCCTACCGTGATCACAACGGAGTAGTTCAGCGAGAGATCGAGATAGTTCATCAGGAGTTTTCTGAATTTCCGAAAGGGAAGAAGATCGTCCTCGTCATGCAGGATACGGTGGCAAGTGGACGCTCAGGAGAGGTCAGTATCAACGCGACTCTCAAGCACTGCCAAGAAACTGGATGCAAGATCGAGAAATGGATCCTCTACGGGTTCATCTCCGAGTACGGGCTCGACATACTTCACCGCATTGCGAAGCAGAACGGCATCGCCATGGTCGCGTTCGCGATGGGCAACCTCACCGCGCTATCGAGTAACAACTATGACATGCCGCTATACGGAGTGGACGAGGCACACTGGCAGAAGGCACACACACTCCGAAAGATCGGAAGCATCATAGATAGAACCAGCCTGAAGGAATACATGCCATACTTCGTCCCAGGCTCGGATCAACCAGGCGACTGGTCTGCCAGACAACGCAACCTCTTCAACGGAATCTCCCACGAGCCAGGTGACATAGTGGGTCATCTCAACAACAGCATTCGACTCATCAAGAGTCTCTGCGAAATCGGCGGCTTCGAACCTTGGCAACAGCAGATTGCAGAAAAAGAACTCAATCTCTTACAGAAGACCTTACTGATTGAGACCTCGAAACAGAGCGCTTAGTCGAACCTATGAATCACGCGAGTGCTCGACACTCTTGAACATCAGCCAGAACATCGCTGTGTAGACCGCATAGAAAACCGCCGTCGAGAAAGGTGGCGCGTCTATCCAGATTCTGTCGATCATGTAGCCGCCAACAGGCTGTCCGAATGAATTGGGCAGATTCCAGAAGAGCTGAGAGATGCCCGAGGCCGTCGCACGTTCGTTCTCGTGCACTAAGCGCATAAGGAGACTCTCGATAAGCGGACCATTCATGTTGATCATAGCCTGACGCGCAACAAAAAGCGGCGTCGCGACCAGGAAGCTTGGCGCCAAGGGAATCAGCGCCAGCAATGGAACGGAGATTCCAGTTGTTAGAACTATTCCGCGGATTCTTCCGATGGTTGAAGCTAGCTTGGGAGCGCCCAAGAAAGCCACTGCAGCGACGAGATTTGATACCGCCTGCAGAGTTCCCATTGGGCCACTGTCGATTCCGAACTTCTTCCAGAAATAGACTGGGAACAGTGGGATGGTGAGTCCAGCGCCGAATCCGATGAAGATGTTCACAAGCATGAATTTGGTGATGATCCCTCGAGATTCCAGGCTGAACCTAGACCCGCCTTTGCGCTCGTTTCGAACTTCATGAACGAACAGGACAGGGACCACGGCAAGCAGGGTTACGATCCCGCCGACAGCCATTGTTATCTGCAGGGCGGAGAGCCTGCTCACGTGCAGAAGGCCTGTGAGGATTTCGGGAAGCCAACCTGTTACGGAGCCGAGTGACGAAGCAAACGTGCTGAGGAAGGCAGAGTAGCTGAAGATCGCAGTCAATCGCGTCCTTTCGACCGATCCGGCAAGAAGCGCACCCGAAGAGGAGAACGTCATCGCCCCGCCAAAACCAGCGATCGTTGCTCCTCCAATGATCGTTAGTTCAGAGGGGCTGATGGCCATGATGATCATCCCAAGGCTCATGACCACATACCCGATTACGTTGAACATCCTCCGGCCAAGAGCATCTGCGAGCATTCCTGCCGGGATTATGAGGACAGTGGTTGATATTCCGAAGGCTGCATTGGCGATGCCTATCCATGTTGCATCGTAGCCTGCGGAGAGTAGGTAGAACGGTACGATCAGGTAGTAGAAGGCATATGATACACCGCCTATGAAGGATGAAGCGAGCAACAGCTTGGCGTCTCTGCCGACTCCATCAAATGCTCGCGTGATCTGCAACCCGTTCATCCTCGAAGGACCGTCCAGATTCGGCTGTTCCGGTAACGGCGGATACCGGTTGGCCATGCACGTGATCGCAACTTCGAGAGCAACGGGTGCAACGGGCGAGCCATTAAGCTTTGAAGGAAAGCACACGACGGGGCACAATGGTGTTCAGTGCCCACGATCCGGCGAAACAGGGGCGGCAAAACCGAACCGACTAACAGCCAACATTAGAAAACGGGTTAGGATCAGACGCATAGACAATCTAGAGTTCAAGCGCCTTAAGCAGGTCATCACACGGACTAAGGCTGCGGAAGACTGCGTCCGCCCCTGCAGCTGCGAGCTCACTCTCCGAGAAGAATCCAGTCGCAACAGCGACGCCCCGGGCGCCATTGGATTTCGCGGCTTCCATGTCGCGTGGCGTATCACCGACTATTGTCACAGATTCGTTGCCCCGTAATCTGTACCGTCTAGCACACTTGTGGATGGCGTCCCTCACCAAGTCACCTCTTTCGAAGTATCCGTCACTGTAGAACGTCTCACCGAAGTATGCTCGAATGCCCGTGAGGCGAAGCTTCTCTTCGGCGACAACTGAAAGGTTTCCGGTGAGAACCCCAAGCTTGTGCTTCGATGATACGCTGAGTATCTTCAACAGGTCACCAACACCATCATTCAGCACCGGATGCTTCTCCATTGCAATGTAGGTCTGTCCAACTCGTTCAATTACCCTCTGGAGATGTTCGGCTGCAGCGTTCTCACTCAGGCCGATATCGATCAGCAGCAGTCTACAGATTTGAGGGTCCACCATGCCATCGTAACGCCAAGGCTCGGTGGGTGGAGATATTCCCACCTCCCCAACAATTGCACGTCTGAAACGTTCTCGCTCGTTCGCATCAGTGCTTTGTTTCAATACGAGCGTGCCGTCGATATCAAAAAGTATCATGTGCATGAAACCTACTCCTCATAGATGCATCCTCATGCTGGGATCCGATCCGGAGGCTCTCCCAGAAGTCACTTTCGCATGTCTGCCCATGTTAAATATCGATCGGGTGGCGGAGATTGTGTGGGAGGTGAATCAGTGGATGATCGAGCAAATCCGTAGTGTTGCAGTCATGGTGTCTGACGAGAAGAAGGCCAGGGAATGGTACAGGGACAAGCTCGGATTCGAGGTGCAAAGCGATGAGGAACACTGGGTTGTGGTTGCGCCAAGGGGTTCATCGTTCGGTATCCACCTATGCCCAGACGAACCGCTTGAACCAGGGAATACTGGAATCCTGTTGTTTGCCGGCGACATTGAGAACACCTGTAACGAACTCAAGAAGAAAGGTGTGCAGTTCACCCGTGAGCTAGGCAAAGCGGAATGGGACGAGAACATGACTTACGCTATGTTCAAGGATCTCGACGGCAACGTGTTCTGGCTGATGCCAAAGTGAGGCCGGTAACGGTGCGACTGATGTGATACCGGCCCACTTCGACAACGCTTTGCCAATTGCTCTACCGAATCATCCTGTGACATCTTTGCGCTATCGTATCCAGGATTTCATTGTGCCTTCTTTCGTCTTCCGCCAGATGTTGAAGCAATGTTCGCATCGCTTCATCATCCGTCCTGCTCATTTCGTTTTGTATGTGAGTTACCATCGATTTGCCCAAGGCCTTGTGGTTCTCTATTTCTCTCTGCACTAGGACAGGATCAACGAACCCGTCCAATGCGTGTTGCCAGAGAGACTTTGAAGACGACTCGCCCTTCAGTGCCTCCAGGACAGCCTCCAAGATCGCTGCGTGCTTTTGCGAGTCACATCTCATCTCCACCAAGAGTAGTCTGGCTGCGCCAGTGCCTACCTTCTGCTCGGTCTCAACGAGTTTCTTTGCACTCTCTTTCTCAATCTCGACCTGTTCTCGTATTAGCTCGACCAACTCTCTGCGCGTGTCCACTGAGATTCACTGTCTGTGCTATCCACGCCCGCTTGCCTAAAGCGTAGCCCTAGTCTGCTGTCAAGCAGACTCCCATCTGCACCATACGTAGGGGAGGTCTTCCTCTCAGATCCCTTACGCACGTAAAGAAGTGCTCCGGTGGTCAAGAATGAGGGGGGTTTGGGGTATTGTCTTGTTTGCTGGCTCATTCGCTGTAGAGCAGCCCTAGAGACCTAAAGAAGAACACTATCAGGGCAGGTCCGATGATAGCTGAAATGATCCATCCCACATAAGGTATGGCGCCAGCTATTCCACCGACGATGGCGGCGATTACTGCCACCAGAACGATCCAAGCAAGGTACTTGCCCCATCCGATCTTCCCAATCTTGCCTAGGATTTCACCGAATGCGAAAGCCTTGCTGAAGTGACCTGTCTTGAGCATATGAGCGATCCCACCGGCGAGGATTATCAGCATGACAAATGCGACGAGCACTCCGATTAGCACCAGAACAAGTCCTGTACCGCCGAAGAAGAGCATCTGACTAGGTGCAAACTGTCTCATCATGAAGTCCGGACCGCCCTCCATGATCATGGCGGCAACGAACGACCCTACACCGGCTCCGATCAGGATTAGTGGGATGAGCATGTAGATGAGCGAGGCTAGGAAGATCTTCGCTCCGTCAACGAACAGTTCACTGTACTTTTCGAGCTTTGGAGACGCGTCGGTTCCAGGAGACTCTCTCAACACTCGTGCGGCGTAGCCAACCACGACCCAGTTGACTATTGGTATAAGATCCAACACGATGAGGATCACTAATATTATCCGGTTCATGCAGCGCTTGTGCGTCGCCCTTTAAAGCCCCAAAGCTCGATTTCTTTGGCTCGACGACTCTTCAGCCATTTCTTTTCTTCCTCTCATAGTTGATGCGTCAGTATCAGCAAAGTGACGTTAGGCCGCATTCGCGCCTTGCTGTAGTGTTGCAGAATTCGAGCGTGTCCTTATTGGCATAGCCCCATGCTTGACACGTCAGTTGTTCAGACGCACGGTGCGCATAGATTCTCTGCGCCATCTTGAAAGTGGTAAGGGATGAAGAGAACCGAGTCCTGTCTCTCATCAAGAAGAATCCGGATAAGCAGGACAAGGAGATCATCAAAATGAGCAGCCTCTCCAAAGGAACCTTCTACAAGTACAAGAAGACCCTCCAAGCAAAGGGCCTGATCTGACCCCCCAAGGTGAAACCAGATAAGTCAGCCAGATGCTAGTTCTTGTGACTGGATTTTGAGGAAGACCGGTATAGCTGCGAACGAGTCAACCGAGATGCTTGCTGCTAGGAAGAGCTTCGTCTTTCTGGAGTTCCGGCGACTAAATGAATCTTCATGAATTGCTTACTCAGAAAGTTGATACTTGGCGCGGTCAGGGGTACCGGCACGACACATATTCGACGATTGCCGAGATACTAGAATGGGCGAGGAATCCCGAAGGCAGTGGCTTCCATCTTCGCCCTCCCCAAATACGAGCGCTCGAAACCTACTGGTACTTGCGTCTGGTTGAGAAAACGCCCCACATATTTGATCTCTACAGAAGCTGCTATCCAAGAATAGCTGATCTGCACAAAGTGCTTGGGGTTCCCGATGCTGCATTTCAGGAAGTCAACTACGAACCAGACGAGTTGTGGCACAAGATCAGAGAGGACGACTCCTTTGTGCGGACGTTCAAGCTTGAAACGCTTCGTGAAACCCTGGCTCTGAGATACCCGAGCTACATCTTGGCACTCGCGATGGGCGCAGGGAAGACGGCTCTCATAGGCGCAATCATAGCTACCGAGTTTGCGATGGCTTTCGAATACCCCAAGGGTCCTTTTGTTCAGAATGCTTTTGTCTTTGCGCCGGGCAAGAGCATCATTGTATCTTTGCACCAGCTTGCTGAATTGCGATACAACCGCATCTTGCCACCGCGGCTCTACAAGCGATTCGCCGCCTCGTTAAAGATGACTTTCACTCGTGACGGTGAAAGGGACATCCCTGTGATTTGTGGGAGTCTCTTCAACTTGATCGTCACAAATACTGAAAAGATCAGGATACAGAAGGAGACAGTTCGGAAGAAAGACCTGGGTCCTCTATTCGCTTACCAAAAGGAAGATGCGGCGAGGGAAGAAGTCGCCAATCGCCGCCTGCAAACAATTGCAAGCCTCCCACACCTTGCCGTGTTCTCCGATGAGGCACACCACACATATGGACAATCCCTGGATACTGAGTTGAAGAAGGTAAGAAAGACGGTTGACTACCTGAGCGACAACACAAATGTCGTCTGCGTAATCAATACCACCGGCACACCATATTTCCGACGCAAACCATTCCTCGATGTAGTAATCTGGTACGGCCTTTCGCAAGGCATAAGCGATCACATTCTCAAGGAAGTGCGCCAAGACATCCCCCCCATCACTGGGTAAAGCATCACCCCAACAGTCGTACCTAGTACTTCGAGTGCTGTGACGTGCAGCTTCATCACGAAATTGGTTGCTAGGCTCAGTTGACGAAGCATACTGCTCTCGGATCCCATAACGTCAACCCAGCATACATACTGATACGCTGGGTCACCCATTCTGCTTTCATCAAAGACGGGACACAAGTTCCTGTATCTCTCGAGTGCGGGATTCACGCTCGACATCTTTGTTCAACTCAACGGTGGTTCCAACTGGTTATTCTGGTTTTCCAGGAACGCCAGACCGTGACACCCGAGCATTCCATACGACATCAGAATACAACAAGTACGCATAGTCTAGCCCCAAAAAGTCTAGAGACAACTGTCTCGCGTCGTCGGGTCTCATGGTGTGTGTTGGGTCCCATGGTGCGCACCACCACCACCACCAAAAAAAAGAAACCAATAACGACGGTTCAAATTCGGGTGCCCGCACCAAGAGACCCACACACACTTCATATCCCGCTGGCAACACTGGACAGCAAACAGAGTGAAAATAATGGAAGTCAATCAGCATGCTCCCTTGTTCGCCCACAAGGATATCTTCATCGAAGCGCCGCCTCAAAGCGTCTCGAACATCCAAACAGACATCAATAATTAGAGCAGGTGGCAACCTGCCATACCAGCATCCAAGCTCGGAAGCCCTCTCGCCAGGATCCATTCTCTGGACTGTGATTTCTCTTGAGAGGCGCGGCGAATATCCCATGCTTTCAAGATTCGTTCTTTCAAGTAGTAGGTCTGCGGCAGCCGTCGTACGAATTTCCTCGTAGGCGCGATCACGATCGGTTGAAACGATGGTTCCAACGATTGCAACTCGGTCGATTTCATCCAAAGATCGACCCGCACTTCGCGCACCTCTCTCCACATCCCTCAGATGTTCCTTGAATGTAAGAGGGGTTTCCGCTGGCATCGGATACCAGCCATCGCCAAGTTCACCCGTAATGTCCCGTGTTTTCGGACCTAGCGCTCCAACATATATCGGCGGGATTCTCTTGCCATACGGCTGGATCTGGAGGTACGCACCTCTTAAGGTCCACATCCTGCCTCGAAAGACTGCAGGATTCGAAAAACTCGCCGACCACAACTTCCTGATGGCAGTGATTGCTTCTCTGAGGTATCTTGCGGAAGGTTGCCCAGCGATTCCGAATCGAACGCGGTTCATATTCTCTCCAGCTCCAATTCCAAGAACAGCTCTGCCTTGGGTCAAATGATCAAGTGTGAGAACCGCTTGGGCAAGGACTGCAGGCGGTCTTCTGAAGGGATCAGTGACTCCCAAGGACAGCCTCATTCGACTTGTTTTCACTGCAATTGCGCTAAGCAGAGTCCAAGCATCAGGTGACCAAATATTCGGATCGTCCCAGATCAGATGATCAGGTATTCTTAGGTGGTCGAAACCCAGCTTCTCAAGACGTAATGCGTCGTCCATCATGCGATGCAAGTCTCGGGACGGGAGCATGGCCGAGCCGAATTCTCTGAGTATCAAAACAAAACACGACTAGTCTGCTAGCCCTTCACCGACCCTTCCATAATTCCTTTCACAATATACTTCTGGAAGACTATCGTTAGGACTATGACAGGAACTGTGGCAAGGAAGCCGGCGGCGGCCAGGTGGCCCACTTCAACCTGGTAGGTAGTTGTGTAAAGTCCAAGTGCCGTGGTTATCATGACAAGTCTGCTTGTGAGTACCAGGGGCGTCAGGAATTCGTTCCATGCTCCGATGAAAGTGTATATCGCGGCTGCGACCAAGCCTGGGGCTGACAGTGGTAGAATTACTCTCCAGATCGTCTGGATTCTTGAGCAACCGTCTGTCAGCGCCGCGTCCTCTATGTCCCCTGGAACAGATTCAAAGAATGCTTTCAAGATCACTGTCACAAAGGGAAGCATCCAGACCGAATAAGGAATTATGAGCGATGCATACGTGTCCAGCAGATGCAATTCCCTCATGATTATGAATAGTGGGATCAAAAAAAGCATTGCAGGAAGCATGTAGACTGCTAGGAAGGAGGAAAGCACCAATTGCTTCCGCGAAAATCGAAGCCGGGCGAACCCGTATGCTGCCAAGGATCCCAGACACAGACAGACAATCGTCGTTCCAGAGGCGACAACTGCGCTGTTGAATAGGGCAGCCCTGATCGGAATCTCATGCGTGGGGCTCAGTATCTCGATGTAGTTCTTAATCGTGAAGGACCAAGGTATGAAGGATAGAGGCCTAGACCAGAGGTCAACTCTGGGAATGACACTTGCAAGGAATTGAGTGTAGATTGGGAACATGATAATCACAATGATCGCTGCATAGGAGGTATATATCGCCAGAAGACGCAAGACTCTTCTCATGTTCCGCCGCACATGTTGTCATCTCGAGCTTCTCGACTCGTAGTAGTGCCTTACCAGAAGGAAGATCACCGTAAAGAGTCCAAGTAGATATGCGAGTGCTGCCCCGTATCCAAAGTTGAGAAAGTCAAATGTCTGCTTGTAAATCCACATGTTCATGACCATAGTCCCGTATGAAGGGTCTCCCTTAGTAGTCGCATAAATCTCATCAAAGACTCCAGTCGCATAGACTGCTTGCATAAAGATCAATCCGACAACGACAGGTACCAAAGCAGGCAGGACAACGTATCGAAATCTCTGTAGTACGTTGGCTCCGTCTATCTGCGCGCTCTCAATCTGATCCTTTGAAACATTCTGCAGACCAGCTAGGATGAAGAGTGCCATATAGGGGATGAATCTCCAGGTCACTGCAAGGGACAGCGCGACCAAGGCTAGAGTCGGATTCGCAAACCAGACGATGTACCTGTTGATTAGTCCGAGTTGGCTCAATGCAGCGTTTAGGATCCCTACAGAGGCGTGAAAAACTATGCCCCATGTTGTTCCGTTGACTACCGGGGGAACGGCCCATGGAAGAAGTACTAGAAGTCGCATAATCGTCCTGCCCCTGCACTCCTCGTTCAGAACGATCGCTATTCCAAGTGAGGTCAAAAACCCAAGTCCGATTACAATTCCGGCGAAGATTAAGGTTTGATAGAATGATTTGATCCAAATTGAATCTCCAAAAGATCGCAGATAGTTCGAGAGCGTCATTGAGCGTGGGTCGAAGGCTTTCAGAATATCCGGCCCTATGTCTCCTTTCTGGAAGCTCATAAAGAAGGTAATAAGGGTGGGGAGGAAGTAGAGGCCAGCGACTAGCGCCATCGCAGGAGTGATCAGCAAGGCAGCTAGTCGACTGTCTCTTGTCATATTGGTGGTCTCGGGCTCTTTACTGCAATCAGGTGGCGTAGGTCTTTCGCAGGTCATTGATTCTCTTGACGCAGCTATCCATGGCGTCTCGTGGTGTCTTTTCCATCCTAACGGCGGAGTGCAGTTCGTCTCTGAGGATATCGAACCATGCACTCTGATCGGCTGTGAAGA
>Ga0315280_10005388_pt1 | contig 18271 bp, 20 predicted proteins | sample YL17G06_40_MG_FD_203697 | JGI IMG/M metagenome (GOLD analysis project Ga0315280, IMG submission 203697) | Sediment microbial communities from Yellowstone Lake, YNP, Wyoming, USA - YL17G06_40 | ecosystem: Environmental > Aquatic > Freshwater > Lake > Sediment | place: USA: Wyoming | collected... | reverse complement strand
TCTGCGACCCTTCGACCCCGGATGACAAGTGTTGTATCCATGGGTCTTTATATAGCATAACGGTTTTGAGAACGCCAGCAATTTTTTAAATAATTCTGTAATACGCTTTATTTGGCTAAACTGTTACTAAAATTTCTATTTGTTCAATCGGAGTTACGTTTGTGAAGAAATTAGTCACCAAAAAAGAAGTCGAGACCCAGATTAAAGACAATAAACTTGTCCGCAAAAAACGATTACAGATAGCTATGGGCGCCTCAAAATTGTTTATTAAAAAGGGATATCATAAAACGAGTATGCGAGAGATATCAAAAGCAACTGGTCTCACGATCGGAAATTTGTATGACTATATTACAAAAAAAGAGGATGTTCTCTATTTAGTTTTTGATGTCTTCCATTCTACATGGGTTAATCAATTAGAAGAGGAGAAAGTTTTTGAAATAGAAGATTCAATTGAGCAATTAAAGACCGCCATTAAAAAGATGCTCGAATTAGTAAGTGAATACAGAGATATGGTTTTATTAATGTATACCGAATCGAAAACATTGCCTAAATATTTTTTAAAAATAATTTTGGAGAAAGAAAGTGGACTCGTGGAATGTTTTGAAAAAATATTAAAGAGGGGAGTTGAAAAAGGAGTTTTTAATATCAAGGATCCTTTTTTGTTAGCTAACATTATTGTCTATTTACTTTCATTAGAACCATTAAGGGGATGGAATTTAAAAAAACGTTACAATGTTGAAGAAATTAATGAGTTAATTATTGGGCTCATCCAAAATTGGACATTGTCACAAACGTGCATAAAGAAATTATAACCGTTTGTATACTACCCTGAGCATTTTTAGTTTCACTTTTCGATCAATTTCGGTATTCAAGAAATAGTATTTGAAGCTAATGATAAGAGATTTAAGCTAAGCTGCGACTAGTCCTGAAACTGGATGTTCTTGCCAACCGCTTGTTTCGCAAAAAAGGGAAGGGTTATTTCGATTATCAACAATAGCCAACTTAGGTGAAAAAACAATGTTTGATAAAGAAAAGATAGAAGCGATTAAATTAGAAACTGAAAAAGAAGGGTTTATTGATGATTCTGATTCTCCTTTGACTGGATCAGGCATACCTATAAAACGCTTGTACGTTCCTGTCGATATATCCAGATTTGACTATTTTGAAGATCTTGGTTTTCCAGGAAAACCTCCTTTTACAAGAGGTGTTTATAATGAGATGTACCGGAAACAACTTTGGACCCAGCGGCAAGTTTGTGGATACGGGACTGCAGAGGAGACTAACGAACGTTTGCGGTTGCTTAATAAAATCGGTCAGACGGGTCTGAACATCGTTCCGGATACCCCCACCATTTACGGCCTCGATTCCGATGACCCTCTTGCCGAGGGTGAAGTGGGGCGAGAGGGTGTGGCCATTGATAGCCTGGAAGATATGCGGGATATGCTGGAAGGGATCCCTTTAGACGAAGTGAGTATTTCAATTATCTACAATTACCCAATAATGTTTTGCATGTATTTGGCTGTTGTTGAGGAACGGGGAATTCCTTTGGCTGATTTAGCTGGGACCCTTCAAAATGATACCTTTACTATCACAGCAGGGGCTAAAGCCTGGATTGTCCCTCCAAAAGCCTCCCTAAAACTTTCCACTGACGTGGTAGAATTTTGTACCAAGTATATGCCACGTTGGAATCCAGTGAGCTTGGTGGGCTACCACTATCGGGAAGCGGGATGCACTGCGGTTCAGGAGATCGCTTTTACTCTTTCGAGTGGAATTGCTTATGTTGAGGCTGGCCTTTTGAGGGGGCTTAAGGTAGATGAATTTGCCCCTCGTCTCTCCTTTTTCTTCGATGCCCATAATGATTTCTTTGAGGAGATTTGCAAATTCAGGGCTGCTCGAAGATTATGGGCACGCTTAATGAGGGAAAGGTTTAATGTGCAGGACCCCAATTCAATGAGGCTCCGTTTTCATACTCAGACTGCAGGTTGTAGTTTGACCGCTCAGCAGCCTCTTAATAACATCGTTCGAACCACGATTCAAGCGCTGGCTGCAGTGTTGGGAGGAACACAATCGCTTCACACCAATTCTTACGACGAGGCTTTAGCACTTCCCTCTGAAGAAGCTGTAAAGATTGCTCTCAGAACGCAGCAAATTATCGCTTACGAAAGTGGGATCCCAAGAACTATTGATCCATTGGCAGGTTCCTTTTTCGTTGAGGCATTGACGAACCAGATCGAATCCAATGCACGAGAATTAATAGAAAAGATTGATCAGGTGGGGGGTATGCTGGAAGCTGTGGGGAAGAATTTTGTGCAGCGACAAATTACAGAGGCAGGCGTTAAGCAACAGCAAAGAATTGAGAGTGGAGAGGAAAAGGTGGTGGGTGTCAATATCTTTGCAGAACCAAATGAAAATCTCCGTATGGAAATAATGAAAATACCTTTAGAGTTAGAACAGAAGCAGCTTGCTCGATTAAATAAAATCCGTCGTGAACGGGATGAGAATAAGACTCGTAGGGCCCTAAATAACCTAGAAGAAGTAGCCAGGAAAGGATTAAATACTATAGAGGCAACTATCGAAGCAGTGAAAGCCTTGGCCACCACCGGCGAGATTGGAGCCCTTTACCGTCGCGTTTATGGGAACTATACCGATCCTGGTCTCTAATATAAGTATTAATTCAAGGGGAGAGTAGGAGTGATTAAAAGGAAGCTGCGAATCCTTATTGCCAAACCAGGGTTAGATGGGCATGATCGAGGAGCACGTACTGTTGCCTTCGCATTGCGTGATGCAGGGATGGAGGTCATTTATTCTGGGCTTCACCAAACTCCTGAAATGATCGTCAATACTGCCCTACAAGAAAATGTAGATGCTATTGGCCTCAGTATCCTCTCTGGTGCACACATGACCATATTCCCAAAAGTTCAGGCTCTGCTGAAAGAAAAAAGATTGGACAATATTCTTCTCTTTGGAGGAGGGGTGATTCCCCCAGAAGATGTCCAGCGATTAAAGGAACAAGGGATTGACGAAATATTTCCACCGGGCTCCAGTACTCAAAGCATCATCAATTATTTGAACGAGACATTTTCAAAAAGTCAATGAAGGAGAGTTTCTACTATGGCAGATCAGTGGCGCAGTAAGACTCCCCCCCTCATCTATGAAGGGGGTATTCATATGCCCTATTCATGGACTGTAGGTCGTGTAGGGAGCCGATTTTTTATTGAGTTGAGAGACAATGGACAAATCATGGCGAATCGCTGCTCTAAATGCAAAGGCGTTTGGGTCCCCCCCAGATTGCGGTGCCCGGTTTGTTTCCAGGAAATAGGGAGTGATGATTGGTTGGAAGTAGGGCCTCAGGGGACTTTAAGGCACTTTACAATTGTTCGATATGAACATCCGGCACAACCGCTAAAACCTCCCTTTGCCTATGGTCTGATCGATTTGGACGGGACTGACCGGGCCATCGTTCATTTGGTGTCAGGTACTGACCTTAACAGTTTAAAGCAAGGGATTAGAGTGAAGCCAGTCATGAGGTCTGATAGACAAGGCAATATGCTTGACATTATGTATTTTACCCCTGTGGGAGGGAAAACCCAATGAAACGAGTAGCTGTTGTAGGGGTGGCTCAGACACGTTTCGAACGGCGCATTGTTGACCGAAATTATGCAGACTTAATATATGAGGTCACAACCGGTGCATTAGAGGATGCAGGGATGACGATTGACCAGATTGATAATGTAATCACTATTTCAAATGATTTCTGGGACGGCCGAACCATATCCAGTATGGCCATCACAGATGCTTGTGGGGCCTATGGGAAAAATGTTTCTACCGTGGAGGGAGATGGAACTTTTGGGATGCTCTATGGGGCAATGCGCATCTGGTCAGGTTCTTTTGGCACCACTCTTGTGGTGGCCCACTCAAAGAGTTCGGAGGGATCCCTTCCTTTGATAACCAATGCAATGTTCGATCCCATCTATTACCGTCCTTTAGGGTTAGATGCCATCAGTTCAGCTGCCTTACAGGCGCGGGCATATATGGATCGTCGGGGGGCTAATCCTGAAGATTGGGCTTTAGTTTCCGTTAAAAACCATGGGAATGCTCGTTACAACCCATATGCCCAATTGCCTATGGATCTGACTGTAGAGCAGGTCATGGCTTCACGACCTATCGCTGATCCGTTAAAACTCTATGACTGTTCACCTGTTTCCGATGGAGCCGGTGCAATTATTCTTGCTGGAGAGGACTGGGTGTCTGATTTGCGGCAGAAACCCGTCTGGTTAAAGGGAGTGGGATATGCAGCCGAGCCTCATTATTTGGGTGATCGTGATTTATCTAATCCCCAAGCTCTCACCCAAGCTGCAAAAGGAGCTTACGAAATGGCTGGATTGACGGACCCAAAGACGCAAATAGATTTTTTTGAAATATACGACGCTTTTTCATATATGGAGCCTCTATGGTTAGAGGGATTGGGTGTCTGTCCAGCAGGTGAAGGAGGAAAGTTGACCAGCGAGGGTGTTACGAAAATGGGAGGTCGGCTCTCAGTGAACCCATCGGGTGGGGTCCTCTCAGCACATGCGGTATTGGTTGCTGGTTTAGTGCGAGTCATAGAAGTCGTGCTTCAAATCAGAAAAACTGCAGGGGCCCATCAGCTTGATCGAGCCCGCATCGGTCTGGCTCATGGAATCAATGGGCCTTGTGGTCAATCCCATTGCGTCTGGATAATGGGAGAAAATTAGGAGGGACTCTCGTGGGTAGAAGGGTTGCAATCACAGGATTTGGACAGACCCACCATTCAGCTCGGCGATGGGATGTAAATGGACTCGAATTAATTCAGGAGGCCGTCAGTCGTGCCTTGGAGGATGCTGAACTATCACTGGAAGATATTGATGCAGTAGTGATCGGCAACATGGATCATTTCGAAGGGATCAATTATGTTGATACCTGGAGCGTGGAAGGGGCAGGGGCTTTTATGAAGCCAATTCTTAAGGTCACGACAGGCGGCACGACGGGCACAACGATAGCCATCGCAGGCTACTATCATGTGGCATCGGGACTTTTCGATAATGTCTTAGCCATTGGCTGGGAGAAGAATTCAGAGTCGGATACAACCGGGGCTATCATTACATGCTCCGATCCAATCTGGGACCGCTTTTCTTATTCTGGTGCCATTCCAAGTCTGGCAGTCGAAGCTTCGGCCTACATGAAAAGGTATGGAGTTACCGAAAAGGATGCGGCACGGGTAACGGTCCGAGATCGTGCGAATGCAGTGAACAATCCCTATGCCCACCTCCGAAAGGCGGTCACCATTGAAGAGGTGATGAGTTCTCCAATGTTGACCGAACCAATCAAACTCTTGGACATCTGTCCCCGTTCCGATGGCGCTGCAGCCGTGATCTTTAGCTCTGAAGACAAGGCTACAAGAATATGCCGTTGCCCAGCCTGGATACAGGCTGTCTCAGTTCGGCATGATACTACGTGGTTTGGAGACATCGATTATACGAGACTCGTCTCCTTAGAGTCAGCCGCGAGAGAAGCCTTCAAAATTGCGGGAATCCGTGAACCCTTAAAGGAGTTTGATGTCTGTGAGCTCTACCTACCTTACTCTTTTGCTGGCCTTAAGTGGATGGAATCGATTGGTTTTTGCGGCCCTGGTGAAGCCCCTCGACTGGTTTGGGATGGTCAGACGGATATGGGTGGTTCCTTACCAGTGAATCCTTCGGGAGGCGTCCTTTCGACTAATTGCATTGGCGCCACAGGCCTCTTACGGGTAGGCGAAGCAGCTCTCCAAATCATGGGAAGAGCTGACAAACGCCAAGTGGAGGGTGCGCGGCTTGCCATGGTCACGGGATTCGGTGGCTGTTTCTGGTCGGATGTTTTAGTTTTGGGGGCTGAGAAGCCATAGGAGGAGATTATGGAAACTCGAACATGGGAACGGGACCCTTCGCTCCTGGCAATAGAAGAGATATCCCATATGCCCTATCGGTGGGCAATGGGTTTGGACAGCAGCAAATTTTTCAATGAAATAAAGGAACACGAGGTTCTCTTGGGCATCAAATGTCCCAAATGTCATCGAGTCTATGTCCCGCCTAAAATGGTTTGTGGCCCTTGTTTTGTCAAGATGGATGAACTCGTGGAATTGGGCAACACAGGGATTGTTCAGGCAGTAACCTTGGTCAATTATCCTTTCATCGATCCTGATACGGGAGAGAAAAGACCTATCCCTTATATATACGGCTATATTCAACTTGACGGAGCAGACAATCTTTTCTCACATATCATCCGAACTTCTTCCGAAGTCGCCATCAAAGTGGGTGATCGGGTAAAGGCGATCTTTGCCCCCGTCAAACAGGGAAGAATTCAGGATATCTCCTATTTTGAACCGATAAAAGTTCGTTAATTGAGATTGAGGTATGGAATTTACAGAAGAACAGATTATGTTGCGAAACACTGTCGCACGTTTTGCAAGGGAACAGGTGGCACCTTTGGCCACGGAGATAGACCATCATGAACGTTTCCCAAGAGAGACTTTCAAGAAGATGGCTGATCTGGGTCTTTTAGGCGTGGGAATTCCGGAGGAATATGATGGCTCTGGTGGAGGGATTGTAGAGGCGTGTATTGTAGCTGAGGAGCTTGCGCGTTACTGTGCCTCGACGGCTGCCAGTTGGGGTGCTCACGTTGACCTCTGCGCTGCCAATATCAACCGGAATGGAACTCCTGAACAAAAAGCGATGTTTTTACCAGATTTGGCCAGTGGAAAAAAACTTGGCGGCCTGGCGATGACTGAACCAGGGGCCGGGTCGGACGTTTTAGCAATGGCCCTGCTTGCTGTTGAGAAGGATGACAAGTTTATCCTTAACGGCACAAAAACATTTATTACAAATGGTCCTGTGGGGGATATCTTTCTCGTCTATGCGACGACCGACCCAAAGAAGAAAGGAAAAGGAATTACTGCATTTGTTATCGAAAAAGGTTTTGAAGGCTTCAAAATTGGAAGGCAGTTTGAAAAATTGGGGTGGCGCGGTTCTCCCACCGGAGAATTGATCTTTGAGGATTGTCAGGTGCCACGGGGAAATGTGATCGGAAGGGTGAACGAAGGTGTAAAAGTTCTTCTCTCGGGTCTGAACTCTGAGAGATTGGTTCTTTCGGCAGAATGTCTTGGAATAGCTCGTGCTTGTTTAGAGGAATCACAGAAGTATGCTAGGGAGAGGGTGCAGTTTGGAAAGCCCATCAATGAATTTCAGATGATTAGCGAGAAAATTGCGCGTATGGCGGTCAAAGTTGAAGCTGTGAGGATAATGATTTGGTCCCAAGCCTTTCGAATGGTGAAAGAAGGGCCAGCAGCTATGACCTTTGAGACAGCCTGCACAAAACTCATGGCTTCCGAAGCATCTCTTGAAAATGCCCTGGATGCAACTCAAATCTTTGGCGGTTATGGCTATACTCGGGAATTTCCTGTTGAGCGTTATCTTCGCGATGCCCGATTGATGACCATTGGGGGGGGTACCACAGAGATCATGATAAACCTGATCTTTCGAGAGTTAGAGAATCGTTCAAAGCAGAGGTGAAAGATTTGTCACAAGAATATCGTTATTTTCAGATTGCATGGATGGAGGGCTGGGCGGAGGTCACCATCTCAAACCCACCGGTCAACGTACTTCGCAGAGATTTACTCGATGAAATGAAGTTGCTCTTTGTTTCTCTGGGGAAACGGGATGATATTCATGTGATCATTTTAACTGGATCAGGGGGAAAGGCATTTGTTGCCGGAGCGGATATCAGCGACTTTCCTTATCTCGATCCGAAAAAAGGACGGGAATCAGTGGCGCATCTTCAGGATGTCTTCGCCCATGTGGCTGGTGTGCCGCAAATATTGATCGCTGCGGTAAATGGATTGGCCCTTGGAGGAGGGACAGAACTTGCGCTCCTCTGTGACTTACGATTAGCTTCAGAACAGGCTATTTTCGGTCTCCCAGAGGTGAAGCTGGGTATTCTACCAGGCACAGGAGGGACCCAACGTTTACCTCGCTTGATCGGAAGAGGCCAGGCAAGTTTAATGCTTTATACAGGTAGGACTATCAATGCCCAGAAAGCTTTTGAAATAGGCCTTGTTGAAATGGTGGTTCCACAAAAAGAGTTATTGCCCACTGGACGGAGCCTTGCTCAAGAAATGCTTCAGAATGCACCTCTTTCTTTACGGAAAATAAAGCAAGCTATTCAACGAGGAATGGAGATGCCTCTTTCTCAGGGCCTAACCCTTGAAGTAGATGCCATTGAATTCTTATGCGGCACCCAGGACCAAAAGGAAGGGGCCTCAGCCTTTTTAGAAAAGAGGCGCCCTGTTTATAAGGGAGCATAGAAGAATAGTCTATAATTTTTTGATCAATAAAATAATAATGGGCTAAGATAATTATGGATAAAGTAATTATTACTGCTGCTCTAACGGGTGCGATTGCCATACCTACCCAAAGTCCTTATCTACCATTTACCCCGGAAGATATTGCCGAAGAAGCTATCCGTTCCTGGAGGGCTGGTGCGGCAGTGGTGCATATACATGTGAGAGATCCAAAAGAAGGGTTTCCAAGCGCTGATTTGAATTTATATAGAATGGTCATTCAAAAAATAATGAGTGAGACTGATCTCGTGGTTTGTCTTACTACGGGTGCGGGCCGTGGGATGAGTATTGAAGAACGTACACAAGTGGTACCCGTCTTCAAGCCCGAATTGGCTTCCGTCAACATGGGATCCATTAATTTTTCAATCCATCCTTTAGGAAAACGTTTCAAACCAGAGGATTATCGATTTGAATGGGAAAAAACATGGATGGAGGGATCTCGAGATTTTGTATTTAGAAATACTTTCACCGATCTTGAGGGGATCTGCCAGATTATGGAGAAAAATCAGGTCAAGCCAGAATTAGAAATATACGATGTCGGGCATTTATATAACGCCTCTTATTTGGTGAGGGAGAATTTCTTAAAGAAACCTTTACATATGCAATTTGTAACAGGTATTTTAGGAGGTATTGCCTCAACGGTTGAAGATCTGGCCCATTTGAATAGCCGGGCTTACAGTCTTTTTGGCCAAGATTACACCTGGTCTGTGATCGGCGCCGGATTTCCAGCCCAATTTCGAATGGCTGCGGCCGCTTTGGGAATGGGTGGCCATGTCCGCGTAGGTTTGGAGGATAGCCTGCAAATCAGCAAAGGCAAGCTTGCCGAAAGCAATGCTCAGCAAGTAGAAGTAGCTGTCCAACTGGCTCGTATCTTAGGTCGAGAACCAGCCACCCCAGATGAAGCCCGTTCTATTTTAGGGTTGAAGGGAAAAGACAAGGTTCAGATTTGACTAAATTTCTCACCTATTATGTCAGTAGCCGCACCTTAAAAAAGTACATTGATTATTCGCACATGAGGGCCTTCAAAGGTTGGAGCCGCAAGTAGGAAAGGGGGTTTTTATGAACTATAAAAGAATGATTACCGCGGCGATTACAGGAAGTGTCCACACGCCCACGATGTCGCCTTATTTGCCTGTTACGCCTCAAGAGATCGCTGATGAGGCTGTGAGGTCTTGTGAAGCAGGTGCCGCTGCAGTCCATATTCATGTTCGTGACCCTCAAACTGGGGCACCTGCATCAAATTTAGAATTATTCAAAGAAACGGTCTCCCGTATTAAGGACCGTTGTGACGTGATCATAGGCATTACCGGAGGTGGAAATTACCTCCAGTCTGACGAGGAAAGGATCAGGCCCGTCAGGGAATTAAAGCCAGAATTAGCCTCCCTTGATGTGGGAACGATGAATTACGGAGTTTTTCCATTGGCCGATAAGTACGAAAACTGGAAATATGACTGGGAAAAGAAATATCTTGCTGGCACTGAGAGCGGGATCTTTGCTAATACTTTTAAATCTCTGAAACATTTTGCTAAAGCGATGCAGGATACCGATACAGTGCCTGAAATTGAGCTTTTTGATAATAGTTGGATTCAAAATGCAGCCTATTTAATAAGGGCTGGTTACATCACTCGTAAACCCTTATTAATCCAATTTGTCATGGGGGTTCTCGGCGGTACCCCCTGTTCTATGGAGATACTGGTCAATATGGTCAATACTGCCAAAAACTTGTTAGGGGATTTTAATTGGTCGCTGTCGGTAGCGGACAGAAATCCCTTCGCCTACTTAGCAGGAGCCTTACCCATGGGTGCTAATATCCGGGTTGGCATGGAAGATAACCTTTACATCAGCCGTGGAGTCTTGGCCAAAAGTAATGCAGAACAGGTGGAGAAGGCGGTTAGATTGATTCGAGAGGTAGGTTTTGAAGTGGCTACTCCTGAGGAGGCGAGAAAGATCATCGGAACAAAGGGCAAAGACAAAGTCAATTTTTGAGTGAGTATGTCCACATCGCCTGATATTCAATACGTTACTATTCGACTGTTTTCAGTAAATGCTTTTGTCCAATAAATCCGGTTAGAAATTTATCTGTACTTTTGAACAGCAGGAGAGGTACACTGCGGACAGTGATCAAAATTCCATCTCTGATTGTTAACATGGTATGGCGAAAAGTGCCCAAATATATAGATAGCTAAAGGTGGAGAGAGTAATATGGGGTTTATACAATGCAGTGGGAAAGCCCGATTTAGAGGCGTCTATATTATTGGAGCCTATAGCACGCAGTTCAAAAAATGGCCAGACAAGTCACTTAAAGAACTGACACGGGATACTTATCTGGGTGTTCTCGCAGATGCTGGAATGAAAGATGGAAGAGAGATCGAATTTGCATGGTTTTCCAATTGTGCCATGGGCCTCCTTTGGGGACAGGATCTCATTCGAGGACATGTGTGCTTCGCCCCCTTAGTGGAGGAAGGTCTCTTCCCAGAACGGAGACCGATCATTAATGTGGAAGGGGCATGTGCCAGCGCATCGATGGCATTTCACGGCGCATGGAAAGATATTCTGAGTGGGACATGCGAGGTATCCCTAGCCATCGGCGTTGATAAATTCTATCACCCAGACAAGGGAAAAGTCTTGGCAGCTTATGAAGAAGGGATTGATCAGGAAGAAAAAATCAGACTCATTGAAGAATACAAATCAGTGGCCTCTGAATGCGGACGCGAATTTGAACAGGGCCCAGGACACACCCTTTTCATGGATACCTATGCGATGCAGGCATGCTGGCACATGTGGAAATGGGGAACCACACAGAAACAGATTGCTATTGCTGCCTCCAAGAATCATTATCACGGTTCCCTCAATCCAAAGGCTCAATATCAGTTTGAGGTGCCAGTGGAAAAAGTACTTGCAGATTATGAAGTAAGCTATCCGTTGACCCGTTCCATGTGCGCACCCATCGGGGATGGAGGAGCAGCGGCCATTCTTTGCTCAGAAGACTACTTAAAGAACCAGCCTCTTGAGGTGAGAAGGCGGGCTGTCAAAGTCCCCGCCAGTGTCCTTTCTACTTGTAAGCACAGACCCATAGCAGAACCCAGCCTGAGCAAGTGGGCTGCGGATAGGGCCTATGAAATGGCTGGAGTGAGTCCTCAAGAAATCAATGTGGCTGAGGTTCATGATGCGTGCTCCTTCTGTGAAGTATATCAGGCTGAAATGCTGGGATTTTGTTCAATCGGACAGGGAGGAAAATTTATCGAATCTGGTGCAACCAAGTTGGATGGGAAGATTCCAATCAATACTTCGGGTGGCCTGGTTTCAAAAGGACATCCAGTTGGGGCCACAGGTCTTTCCATGATTTACGAAATTACGACCCAGCTCAGAGGGGAAGCAGGACCCAGGCAGGTGGGCCATGCAAAAATCGGTCTGACGAAAAATGCAGGGGGTGTCATATCGGTTGAAGAATTTGCATGTGGTATTACTATTTTGGAAAAAACTTAGGCGAATGTGATATAAGAACTCTGACAACAACGGCATTAAGAAAAACAAAAACGCTTAAAAAGGAGGTTATCTCATGAAGGAAAAGAAGACCTATCCCAAACCCGAGTATATGAAAAAAGCATCGGTCAGTCGAACTTCGAAGGAGATGAGAAATCGACCAATCTCCACTCCTGATTATCCTTTCCTTAAGAAGGATCAGATCCAATGGCGTTGGATTGAAGAAAGAAATCATGCCAACGCCTATGTTAAGCACCCTACCAAAACAGTCATGGCCATTCTTGAAGAAGATAAATCAAGAGGGAGTAACTGTTCTTTTTATTGAACAGAATGTTCAGCAAGCCCTGGACATATCCGATAGGGGATATATCCTTGAAAGCGGGCAAGTCGCTCTCGAAGGAAAGAGCAGAGATCTTCTGTTAGACAAGAATGTTCGAGAAATCTACTTGGGAACGGGTTAACAAGTTTGTTTGCAAAAATATGAAAGCTGATTCATGAAAATGTGTATGACTGGATCAAATTTTCGTAAACAACAAGTACAATATATGCTCACAAAAAAATATATTTTATCGGGCGGTTAATAACGGGAAGTAAGAAAACATGATATTAGATTTATTCAGTCTTAGAAGTAAGGTGGCCATAGTTACTGGAGGGAGCAAGGGGTTGGGCCGGGCTATGGCTATTGGATTGGGTGATGCTGGAGCACAGGTGGTGGTGGTGAGCCGCTCCAAAAATCTCATCGAAGAAGCATCAAATGAGATTATCAAAAAGGGGGGCAAGGCCATCCCTGTTCCTGCGGATGTGACAAAGGTTGAAGACATTGAGCAAATGGCAAAAACCGTTGCGGACAAGTTCGGAAAGATCGACATCCTGATTAATAATGCAGGAATCGCTCCGATGAATAAGGCGCTAAATATCTCGATAGAGGAGTGGGATAGTGTAATAGAAACTAACCTAAAGTCCGTCTTCCTGATGGCAAGAATAGTCGGTGAGAGGATGATTCAACAAAAAAAGGGGAAGATCATTAATATCAGCTCGGTATTGGGCAAAATGGCTTCCAATACAGCTCTGCATTACTGTGCTTCTAAAGCGGGGATCATACAGATGACGAAGGCATTAGCTCTGGAATGGGCAGGTTTTGGCATTAATGTGAATTGTATTGCTCCTGGCTTTTTTGAAACGGAGATGATCAAAGAACATGATGAAACCCAGAGGAAATTCTTAATGTTTAAGATACCTTTTAAAAGAACAGGTAAACCAGAAGAGATTGTAGGTACCGTTATATTCCTGGCCTCTGAGGCTTCAGATTATATAACGGGAGAAACGATTTTCGTAGATGGAGGATACTCTATCTGGTAAGGCATGGAAGAAAATTTAAGGTATTGAGAAACGTCGAGGGAAGGAATCAATTTCTTAGGCAGAAAAAATGGTGACGATACTGGATGTTAGAAACCTCACAGTTCGTTTTGGTGGCCTCGTTGCCTTAAATAAAGTGGAACTACAGGTCGAAGAGGGGAGTATTTTTGGACTGATCGGGCCGAATGGAGCGGGAAAGACCACGTTGCTTAATGCAGTCACTGGAATCTACAGGCCAGACGAAGGCAACATTTTTTTTAAAGATGAGCTTATTGTTGGCCTAAAACCCCACCGAATAGCTAAACTTGGTATTGCAAGAACTTTTCAAACATTAGGTCTTTTCCCCAAGATGACAGTTCTGGAAAATCTTCTTATAGGCTTACATGGACAACTAAGAGGAAATGTTTTTACTGGATCTCTGATGCTTTCAGGAGTACCTCGGTCTGAAAGGGAAGGCCGAGATAAGGTTTTGGAAATGCTCTCATCTTTTGGGCTCAAGGATGTGTGTCAGAAGACCCCTCCGAACTTATCATTTGGCCATTGCAAAATTGTAGAATTAGCCCGTGCTCTCTTATCGGAACCTAGTCTTTTACTTTTAGATGAGCCTACTTCAGGTCTGAGTACGGATGAGACAAAGATGATCGCAGAAGTAATCAACAAAATAAGATCTGAAAAAGGAATTACTATCCTGTTGATCGAACATAACATCCCATTTGTACGGAGTATCTCTGACCAATTAAGTGTCCTTAATTTTGGGATCAAAATCGCTGAGGGATGTGCTGACGAGGTCCTTTCGAATCCGCAGGTGGTGGAGGCCTATCTTGGAAAGAAAAATGATCATGCTTAAAGTCAGTGACCTTCAGGTCTATTACGGCTACATTCAGGCGTTATTTGGTATCAACCTAGAAGTTCCAAAAGGAAATATCATCGTCCTGCTGGGCGCAAATGGAGCTGGCAAAAGTACAACCCTCAGGGCAATTTCCGGTCTTTTGAAACCCAGAAAGGGTACTATCGAATTTCAAGGACAGTCCATCGGGGGTCTCCCTCCACATAAAATTGTCGAACTCGGGATTGCTATGGCGCCTGAAGGTCGGGAGCTCTTCCCAAACTTAACTGTTCGGGATAACCTTGAGGCAGGTCAATATACGCGCACCTACAAGATTGAGAAAAAGGAGGACTGGGAGCGGGTGATCCAGTGGTTCCCTATACTAGGTGAGAGGATGACTCAATTGGCTGGCACTCTCAGTGGAGGGGAACAACAAATGTTGGCCATAAGTCGAGCTTTCTTAACCCATCCAATTTTACTCCTTCTCGATGAGCCTTCTCTTGGTCTTTCCCCACTCCTAGTAAAGAGCATATTCCAGTCCATCTCTAAAATGAATCGAGAAACAGGGCTTACAATACTTTTGGCTGAACAAAATGTGAGGATGGCCCTCTCGACCGCGCACTATGGTTATGTGTTGGAATTAGGACGCAGGACCTTAGAAGGAGAAAATAAGGTTCTATTGGAGAATAATGAGGTGTTAAGTTCTTATTTAGGGTTCTCTTAGGAGGAAGATATATCTTATGTTGATTCAACTCCTTGTGAGTGGTTTGGCCCTTGGAAGTGTCTATGCATTAGTCGCACTTGCTTTGGTTCTCATATACAAGGGCGCAAGACTTCTTAATCTTGCTCAGGGTGAACTTGTCACCATTGCAGCCTATTTCAGTTTGGCGATACTCCAACAGATTAAGCTCCCTTATCTGGTGGCAATGATTCCGGCGATTCTGTTAGCTGGCGTCTTTGCACTTATTGTGGAACGAATTGTCATCCGCCCACTCATCGGTTCCGAGGAGTGGCCTATTTTGTTAGCTACCTGGGGTGTCAGTATTACCATTCGAGGTATCATTGGATTATTATGGGGCCATGAGCCCAGACCCCTTCCTTCACCTTTTACAAGTCAGCACCTCCGTTTAGGCGCTTATTTCATATCAGGACAAGAGTTAGTCATTATTATTGCTTCACTCTTGATGCTTTTGGTTTTCTACCTATTTTTTAGACGGACAAAAACAGGGCTTGCCATGCAACTTATCGCTGATAATCATACTGGAGCTTTGCTTTGCGGCATTAGTGTAAATCGGATTAACGGCATCACTTGGATCATCAGTGGAATGGTGGCTGCTGTAGCTGGCATCACCATCGGCCCCATATTCTTTCTCCATGTTGAAGTCGGATTTGGACTTCTATTGAGTGCGTTTTCGGCAGCGGTTCTCGGAGGATTCGGAAGTATTATCGGGGCCATTTTGGGCGGATATTTATTGGGAGTCATTCAAACGGTCACAGGTGGATACATGCCCACAGCAATTAAAAATTCTGTTCCCTTTGCCATTTTAATTTTGGTTTTGGTCATAAGGCCGAGGGGGCTTTTTGGTAAGGCTTTGGTGGAGAAAAAATGATGCAGGCGGAAAATAAAAAGTTGGTGATTTATATAAGTCTTGCGATTTTGCTAATGATGATTCCTTGGTTTATCGGAAATTATTTGACTTACTTATTTAATTTATCTGGAATTTACATCATTGCCATCCTTGGGCTGAACATCTTGATGGGCCTAGGAGGACAGATGTTTTTTGGTGGTGTTGCTTTAATGGCATTGGGGGCCTACGGAGCAGGTTCTTTGACTAATCTTTTGCATATCCCTTTTTACATTTCAATTCCGCTTTCTGGGTTTGTCGCTTGTCTTCTCAGCCTTATCATCACCATCCCAGCCCTAAGATTAAGAGGTCTCTATTTGGCAATGGTTAGTGTGGGCTTTCATCTCATTTTGGAGCAAATTATAGGAGGTTGGGAGAGTTTTACTGGTGGATATAATGGACTTTCCCTACCAAAAGCTTCCTTGGCAGGAATCCAAGTTGCTTCGGACAGAGCTTTTTACTATGTAGTTTTAGTAACAGTGATTCTTTGCCTCTGGAGTGCTACCAATCTCATGAAAATGCGGGTTGGTCGAGCTATTTGGTCTCTTGGACAGGACCCTATAGTTTCTTCAGTACTGGGCGTCCATGTAACCTTTTATAAGATTGTGGCCTTTATGGTTTGTGCTTTTTACTGTGGAGTTTCAGGTGGACTAATGGCCCATTACTTGCGATTCATTACACCTGATCATTTCACCATGATTCTCGCTATAATGCTCTTGGTAGGTATGATTATCGGAGGTTGGGGATCCCTAAAAGGTTCCATTGCGGGAGGTTTTTTTGTGACTATTCTACCGGAAGCCATTGGGTTATTTAAGGATTATTTTCTTGGGGCGGCAACAGCCCTCTATGATGTTCAGGCAACCATTTCAGGAATTATAATTATTATTGTCGTTATTTTTATGCCCAAAGGGTTTGCTGAATGGGTTAAAGATCTAATTTTTAAGTGGAGCTATGATCAGAGGGGAAGGAGGTGAAAGAGACTTAGATGATGGAAACAGATTTGATAAGAATAAGCAGATTTTTGAAGGTAATTAGGTTAGATATATTTCGTGAAAATAGAAAAGAGGGAGGTTAATTATGAAAAAACGATATCATATTATTATGATAGTTTTGATCCTATTTGGTTGGCTGGATATTCACTTGACAGTAGCTGCAGAACCCGGTGTCACTCAGGCGATGATAAAGATTGGTTCCAACATGATACTGACCGGTCCGGCTGCCTTCTGGGGTCAGGGTTCTGATAAAGGAGCGCGAGCTTATTTTAAATATGTTAATGATCAAGGTGGAATTCATGGAAGGAAAATCGAATTTATCAATTCAGACAATGAATATAAACCCGTTATGGCTGTGGCGGCAACGAAAAAATTGATTGAGCACGACGAAGTATTTGTCCTGATGGGTTACCAGTCGGCTGCTTGTATCTTAGCCGCGGAGAAGGTTTTCGGTGAAACCGGTGTTCCACTCATCGCTCCAATTACCACCGGACGGGCACTGGCAGAACCACCCAGAAAATACCTGTTCGTTGTTTTTACGCAGTATCGGGACCAGGCAAAATCGCTGATCGATTTCATGGCCAAAGATTCAAGATGGAAGAATCTTAAGACAGCAGCCATTTACCAAGATGACGAGTTTGGGAAGGACGGGTTAGAAGGACTTGATGAACAAATAAAAAAATACCCTGGTATGGAGGTGGTGGCTAGAGAATCTTTTGCTCGAGGAGCGAAAGACTTCGGCTCTCAAGTGGTTAAATGTAAACAATCTGGAGCCAGTGGTTTGTTGATTAGCTGTGCAGTCACGGAGGCGGCAATGATTATCAAAGAGGCTGAAAAATTGGCTTGGAAGCCGCAATTTATGGTTCTTTCGGGTGCCGCTGATGATAAGCTGGTTGAACTTGCAGGTGAAGCAACAGAAGGATTGTTGGGAGCCACCAATGTCATCATCCCCACGGAAAAGGAGTCCCCAACTGTTAAAAAGATCACTGAAATAATACAAAAGTATTATCCAGAACAGAGTATCAATGTACCAGCAGCCGATGGTTTAGCTGTAGCTATGGTCACTGTTGAGGTTCTAAAGAGAGCTGGTCAGAGTCCAACGCGGGCCAAAGTGATTGAAATACTGGAAAACATGAAAGGATTTGAAACGGGGATATTACCTCCTGTCAGCTTCAGACCAAATCAAAGACAGGGGTGTATCGATGCCTTCATTTACCAAGTCAAGAATGGAAAGTTTACATTTATAAAATAAAAGGCATGAAAGCTTTTTTGGAAAGAAGGAAACCTCTTTTTACTGACAAATAAAACTAAGCTGGAGGTATTATGCAGATCAGACGTGTTTTTGTTCAAGGGGCCGGGACGATGGGAAACGGGATTGCCCAGGTTTCCGCCCAGGCAGAGATTTTAAAGGTGCAATTTATTTTACATTGGGACCTATTTTCTACTTGAAACGGAAATCGAGTTTAAAATCACAGAGCCAGGGGATCGTTGGTTTTACCCCCTCTGAAGAAAGCCTTTCCGGCATATTTTCGTAGCGCTTCTTCATGAGATCGGAGTTGGGTGCGTTGTAATAGGTGACCACAATGGTATCACGCTGCAC
>Ga0315280_10005387_pt1 | contig 18272 bp, 21 predicted proteins | sample YL17G06_40_MG_FD_203697 | JGI IMG/M metagenome (GOLD analysis project Ga0315280, IMG submission 203697) | Sediment microbial communities from Yellowstone Lake, YNP, Wyoming, USA - YL17G06_40 | ecosystem: Environmental > Aquatic > Freshwater > Lake > Sediment | place: USA: Wyoming | collected... | reverse complement strand
TTTGGACTGCGCAACACCGTCGAGCAATGGTTCAGTCATCTCAAAGCGAGAACCAAACGCTTCTACAATAACTTCCCACACGGCTCAAGCCTCAAAAGCGTCCAAACATACCTCGCAATCCACACCGCAACATACAACCTTCTGCTAGGCTTAACTTGACAACCTCGTGACCAACAATACCTTGAAATAGGTTCCTAGCACAAGACCAAAAAACGGCTGCGGCCTTGCTTGCACCGGCGATCATCCCGAGGCAATACGTAGAGCGAGAATAACGTAGTAGTAGTTCAGGAATGTCGTTAGTCCCTCCCTTGGAGTGCAGGCGATACCTATGACAAACTTGCTATTTTCATAGCAAACCCCGAAAGAACTTTGCTGCAATACGAAATATTGACTATCAAATCATAGATAGCATTTCTTGAACTTAGCCTGCAACTGAACCGGCTTGGCTGTATTATCTCGAAGCGTTTCTTAAGTTTTTGAACCACGGCCAGTTTGCATCATCTTCAAGTATCCGTCGTGCATATTTGAGTCCCTCACCAATAACGTTCGCTATTGCTCTCCTTTCGTGCTGTTTCTACAAAGGTGATAGCGTCTTTGAAGCCTCTTATCATTCGTTCATAAGTAAAGCCTTCTTCTACAATCTTTTTTGACTCTGCTCCCATTGTTTGAGCAAGCTTCGGGTCGCCCAGTATTCTCTTCAGTGCTTGATAAAGTGATTCCACATCACCATTCTTTACTAGAAATCCATTGACACCGTCTTTTATGAGGTCAAAGGCTGAACCCACCGCATCAGTACTAATTATAGGCTTACCGAACTGCATGGCTTCATTCAGCACTAATCCCCAAGCTTCGCAATAGCTTGGGCACCAGACAGAAGGTAACACAAAGACATCGCATATATCGTAGTAGTAGAATTTGTCCTTTGGGTCACAGGCTCCCATAAACTCTATGTTCAGTGTCCCTAATTCTCGGACTAGCCCTTCCAAGCTATTCTTAAAGTCACCATCGCCAACAATAAGAAGCTTTACATCATCTCGGTCTTTTCTCAGCTTGGAAAAAGCTTTGATCAGATAATTAACACCTTTGTATCTTACGAGTCGCCCAAGATAAAGGATTGTGAACTTGTCACTCGATGCAGATATTCGAGCCCGCGATGCGTGCTTCGGTGGCACTTCAACCCAGCTAGCATTTGGAGCTACAAAAATCTTCTCTGAAGTAGCTCCATAATCCATCATATGAGCCGTAGCTGCCGAGCCACAAGCAACAATAGCATCGCAATTCCTGACCAAAAACTTAAGAATTGGGGTAAGCGTCTTTCGGGTTAATGTACGGGGTTGATGCCATTCCTCAACCCAAAAAATCAGTCGTTTTCTTCTGAGCTTGCTAATAAGAAATTCAAACAAAGTACTCCAGGTAGGGAAGTTAGAAATTAGAACATCATAGTCTGCTCTTAATAGCTTCAATGGGAGGACAAATTTCGAGAAACACAGGTTGTATCGAATGGTGCCAAAATTGTTCCATCCTCTCTTTGACCCGTCGTTAGTGAACATAAAAAGCACATTATCCTGCTTGAACAGTGCCTCGAAGGCGGGCAAGCGATAAGGAGGGCAATAATTAGTCAAAAAACAGACTTTCATACAAACTGGCGCTTCCGGCTGTTAGCATGTAAACGAGACATTTCTCCAGGTTTCTTCTTAGAGGGCTATAATACTTGTCGACTGTGTCTTCCTGATAATTGACGATATCGCCCTTACTCATAATTAGATGGTGCGAACAGATTTATTTCAAAAAACCTTGGCAGCAATTGATTCGCCTGCATGTTCCCAGAGAAGGAAGTCTAACATCTTTGTTGTTTTCTGGCTTTTATTACAATGCCTGGCGACCTGAATTCTTTCAGAAAATTCTTGCCAAACACGCCATATTTTCCCAGTACTTCAAAACCATTCTGTTCCAGCAATGCCTCAAGATCTTTGTATGTGAAATAATGTATATGTCCGCCGTCGTACCCTTCTTCATCGCCAGAGGTCTTTGGAAATCTCCCTTTTACCAACAATGAGAGAACGCGAGATAAATGCCTAGTATTTGGTGACGAAATTATCGCGATTCCTTCTGTTTTAAGTACCCGGCTGATTTCCTTAATCAAATTTCTTGGGTCGAAAATATGCTCGATCACATCTAGGCAAGTAACCGTATCGAAGAATTGTTCATCGAATGGTAGTTTTTCTTCATTCAAGTTCACTCTTATTGTTGTTAGTCCCCTTTTTCTGGCTATTTCCAATGCTCCTTCAACAATATCTACACCATAGACTTCCTTGTACTTTTCCTTGGCAAAATATCCGAGAGTCCCGTCTCCACAACCAATATCTAATAGCCTGTGTCCTCCCCGATCAATTTTTAGAGCAACATCTATTCTTGATCCGACATCAACTCTCGGTGCTGATCCGTCCAGTTCTTTTCGGTTCCAAATCTTTTCATAAAGCAACTCTTCCATCTTCACCCGTAGGCCCCTCTTCTAGACTTTCATTACGTCCTCGATCTTTTGCATTAGTACTTTCAGAAATTTCTCATAAAACTAGAAAGCAGAATATCAAACCTTCGCGATACTGAATATTTAACGCTTTCACCCTCCTTGAATAGAGACAATCGATATACTATCAAATTTCTATTCTTCGAAACATCCAGCTCTCCAGCAAACTTATTCGTGACCATAATGACACCAAACCCTGCTTCGGTCAGAAGCTTAGCGTACAAGCGAGTAGCAAGCTCAGCGCCGCGCCCATGTGGATGCAACAACTCGCTCAAAAAAGAATGTTCATTTCTCAGATACCTTCATACAGACTTCAGAATCATTCATTCGAGTGGCGTCTTTTCCGATCACTTTTGTCATCAAGTCACTTGGCAAGTATCTTTGCGTTTTTCTAGTTGCTGCATTAAGCAGAACGGAAAGACATTCGGAAACTTCTTAGAATTCTTCTCACATATTCTTCGACTGTGTATTGCCTGCCCATGAGTTCAAGCACTCTGTTGCTTCCGGACTCTACTGGTGATCCTAGTACCGCTATCTTTCCAGATTTTTCAGAGCGAACTTGTGGCATAGGTTCGATTTGTAATCCACGAATCTAGTGCGCTAATTGTAAATCGTTTCGAGGCCGGTACCATAAATTATGTTATAGCGTTCATCAAGTTTTGCATAGACTTCTCTATCCCATTCTCTCAACGCCTGATTATAGGACTGCGCCCGCCCAAGAGCCCAAGCCCAATCTACGGTTTGTCTATAGTCAACGATCCGCAAACTTGGCTTTGGCCTTGTAACTAAGAAATTGGCTATATTGTTAAGCCAGCTCGATCCGTCCAATTGTAAATTGTCGTATCCTTGGTAAAATGGCTCGTAAAAGCAGTAGTATGCGGGAAAGTCGTTAACCGATACTATGGGTTGACCATTGCGATGTTTTAAGATGAAATCCGATGTTTGGGCAACGGATCCAACGCTTTCGCATCTTGCGAAGGGAGGCTCATGAACCAGAATAAAATGTGGGATGACTGAGATTATTATTGCTATGATAAGTATTGTACGTTTCCAAGGCTTCGAATTATTCTTTGCGGTCGACGTTAAGAGTATTGTTGGAAGAGAGGCGAGAGCAACGGAACCGAAAATAATTCCACGGTGGGCACTGATCCAGCCTAGAACGGAAAAAAACGAGAACCCATACACCATGCATACGGATAACAGATAGAATGCCAAAAGTTTTACTCTTCTTTGCCTTCTTAGCTTTATTGCAGAGTATAAAGAGATTAGTGCCAGCGTGACCAACAATACCTTGAAATAGGTTCCTAGCACAAGACCAAAAAACGGCTGCGGCCTTGCTTGCACCGGTGACCATCCGTAGACAAGTTCTAGATCGAGAATAACGTAGTAGTAGTTCAGGAACGTCGTCAATCCCTCACTTAAGCGAGCATACCCAACATATAGATTCCAAGCAATGTAAATTATGGCACAAGAGAGAAAAAGTGAGGCTGTTGAACGGGCTCGCTTCCACTTCGACAGCAAATAGACTGCAAAGAAGACGATTGGCACGAGTGAATTTAGGATATGAGAGATAACCAATGCGATATTCGTAGCGAGTAGCCCAATAACCCTTTCACGCGCGTTTTTTTCGTTAAGAAACAAAAAAAGGAAGACTAGGGCATAAATTAATGAGAGGAGTCTGGTATTGAAATGCAGGAACATGAATTCATTCATATTAAAATTCATTAACAAGAAAGCCATGAGGGTAGCTCCGTTCACAATACCGATCGATAGCCTACGGTAGATAAGAATCAGTAGCATAATCAGCAGCATCACGGCTACAGGTAGTAGTAAGAGGAGATTTGATTCAAATATTCCTACACTTGTGACAAGCGTAACTATCGACCACAGTAAAAAGAAGCCTGGGTGCGTTTCCGGATAATTCTCCCAGGTACCTCCTATATGTCCCTGGCTGGTAATCCCTTTGACAGCCGAGCCGTGAAGGAATACATCCCTCCAAATCATGGGGTAGTTAGTTAAAACCTCAGCAACTGAAAAGAGAAGAACAATGGCTAACAAACAGGGTAAAGGCACGTCATTTTTTCTCCATACGCCTACCAAGGTTACAGCTACTATCAGGAATGAAAACCATAGGACGTTACCATTCATGGACAGAAAGTCATAATACCACAGCGTGGACTTAGACACATCATATCTGCACAAAAAAGGATAGGCAGACATAAGCAAAAGAGGGACATATGAAACTGTTCTTGAAAGATTTCTATTGAAGCTCAATCTGTCAGTCATAAGGCCGCCCCCTAAAATGTTCTATTTAAGGCAGAATAGCGATATTGTCTAAAGGACGTGTTTTAATACACATGGTCTCAACAAAACTCAAAGTTCTTTCTCCAATTTCTTCGATATTTGCCGCACTTAATGGCATTCCATATCTCGCCACCTTCTGCTACAGTAGTGCCTTCCATAAATTTTCATTGACAACGGAGTTGTCCACCTTGGACTATTGAACGAAATGTGAACACTGCCGAATTTGTCGCTACTGTCAAAGGTAGCATATAACTCATCATAATCCACCCAATCATAAAGACCCCTTTTTACACCATAAACATCCCTTACATTTAATCTTCCCATCAAATTTCGGAGCAAATAGACTGGATGAACTAGGCATTCACCAAATCTACCTCCTGGCAACGAGTGAACCCAATGATTTCTGTCGGATATCATTTCGTCATTTGGCGTATGAAGCATTCTAATATCTATACTCAAAACATCTACTCTTTTCTTCTCTAGGATCGACTTTATCTCGAGTATGGGAGGCTCAAAAAGAAAATTGTGGATAACACAAAGCTTTACTTCCTCCTTTGTTCGCTGATATTCCTTATATATTCGTTCCGTTTCCCCCACGCTCATTGCCATAGGCTTTTCAAGTATAACGTGATGCCCGTTTTCCATAGCTTTTACACTTAAAGGCGCATGTGTAGCTGGAGGTGTACATAAATCCACTATCCCTTCTTCCTCTTCTTCTAATAGCTCATCGAAGTCTGTGTAAACACGGGGTATTTTCCAGTTTTAGCAGTTCTCTCTGTATTCTCTCTATTTTTGTCACATACAGCCACCACATCAGCTTCTTTCACATTCTGCCAAGCGGGCAAATGCATACCGTTTGCTGCATCACCTGCACCTACTATTATGACCCTTATTCTATCCGTCACTTCATCACCTGCTTTATCATAAATTGAAAAAATATTGCTTTTGGGATTTTGAGAACATTACCATAGCAGCGATGAATAAACAGTTTCCAGATTGAAACGATAAGTGCTTGAAGCAATAATAAACCTGCCTCTAATAACGGCTTCAGCCACTACCTACCCAAAAGGCTCAAATGTTCTATATGATTCAAGGATGTCCTTTAGGACAATCCACTGTCTCACCTTATGGTCTTTGCTATACTTTCGTATAGGTTCTCGATTTCTGGAATAACCTTTACTGCGCTGAATAAGTTAGTCAACCGTACGTAGCCTTTCTCTCCCATTTCTGAGCACAGACTTGGATTTTCTAACAAGTAGGTCATAGATTTCGCGAGCGCCCTAGGGTCATTCGGACGAACAAGAATACCGCTCTCTCCATTCTTTATGATGTCTCTTAAACCACCAATATCGGAACCAATTATGGCTTTTCTCCTACTCATGGCTTCGAGAGCGACAGTAGGGCAGGGATCTGGGAAAATTGAAGGGACGACTGTAAACCTACATTTCTCATAAGCTTCGTTTACAACATTATCTGGAGCATTTTCAATTATGGTGACATTCTTAGTTCTTTCATAATAAACCCTTGGACCTTTGATCCCGATTATGACCAGCCTTGTTTCAGTCTTTAGTCTTCTGTAGGCTTTTAATAGGACATCTATCCCTTTGCTGGGAGTTAGAGCTCCGACAAACAAAATGAAGTCGTCTGGCAACATTTGGGACTCTAGAACTTCAGGATTTTGCTCCTCGATCTCGTGGAAATTCGGAATTACAACAATGTCTTTGTCACCTAAACCCAAGTGTTTACAGTAAGCTTCTTTTACAAATGAACTCACTGCTATATATTTATCTACAAGTCCTAATTTCTTCTCGTTCAATTTTACTCCAAGGTAAGCGAAGAAGGATTTTGTTAGGCCGTATGATTCCAAGCCGCAAACTACACATCTAATCGTGAACGGTCTATTGCATATCTTGCGGTCAATCAACAAATTTTTCCTGGAGCAAATAAAATCGTAGCTATGAAGCGTCACGATCAAAGGTATGCCCAATTGTTTCTTGAGTGGCAAGAAAGAATACAGAATCCATCCATGTGAGTGTACGACATCTGGTCTCTCCTCTTTGATTATTGTTTTCAGTTTCTCCGTTATAATGAAGTCTTGAATAGGAGCAGGATACCTCCTTCTTGAGTCCGCATGCAAGAAAGGTATCTTCTGAAAAAGACCCTCAAAACGCACTACTTTTACTCCGCTGTTATATTCGATCTTAGGTAAGTCTTTGCGCCCTGTAGTACACACAATGACTTCATGACCTCTCCTCGCTAATTCCCTACCTAACAGTGAAACATGCTTCTCCATCCCACCTATGATAGGAGGATAGAAATCAGATAACATTAACACTTTCATTGCTCGTTATCCTATTTCTTCTGTCTTCATATTTCCATAGTGCTCGGAAAACGTGTGCGCGTGTCATATTACTAACGCTTCTCGCTCTCCAGCAAACCTGTTCGTAGTTACAACAACATTAAAATCTGCTTCGTTCAGAAGTTTAGCGTACAAATAGGTGGCGAGTTCAGCACCACTGCCATGAGGATAGAACCACTCACTCAGAAACAGAATATTCATCTATTCCTCACACGATATCTAACAACAGTTTATACAAGTCAACTAGTTTTTCACTTACTTCATCCCAATCGTGCAATCTCAATCTACTTACGCTTCTTCTAAAGCGCATTGTTATTACATTATTTATAATATTCACCAGTTCATCAAGGTTAACTGGATTGTTGATTCCGAAGCAGTTTTCGTTATTGACCCATTCTTTTAGAGCTGAAGTATCAGCGACTATGCATGGTGTCTTAGAAGCTAGAGCCTCTGCAACGCTTATTCCATATGCTTCATGCTTTGAAAGTAGAGCGAAAAGGTCCGCATCAGCGTACCTTTGCAAAAGCTCGTTTCTTGACAAGTCTTGAAAAAACCTGACCCTACCTTCTACCCTTAGATTTCTTGCGAGCTTAACCAAACTCTTCTTATAGGGGCCTTTGCCAACAATTTCCAGAATTATATCCTTGTCCAGCTTCGGTAAAGCTTTGATCAAATATTGTATGTTTTTATACTTTTCTAGCCTGCCAACATACAAGATAGCTCTGTAATCTTTCTTTCTCCTTTCCATGTCCTTAAACTCTTGCAGATTGAGACCATTCGGAATAACCTCAATCTTTTCTTTATCAATTTTGAAATGATTTTCAATCAAACTTTTTTCATAATCTGAGACGCAGATTATTCTGTCTGCTTCCATGAAAATGCTTTTTCCCAAGAATTTATAAGGTATGTGAAGCAAATTCCTGAAAAAAGTTTGGCCTCCTCCATGATAGTGCGAAGTAACAACTAGTTTGTTTCTATTCTTGGCTTGTGCAGCGTAAAGCGCTGGAAAGGCGTGGTAGTTATGAGCGTGCACAATATCGTAATCGGATGAATTGTTCATTAGGAATCTCCTAAGATCTTCAGAGAAATAGAAAGCTTCATTTGGCGCCCAAGACTTGAAACGTCTAACTCTAACGTTGCTAATTATTTCTTCTTTCGGTAATTTCCCAGACGGATCTGTTGTTAAAACCTCCGCCTCAAAGCCCCTCTTGACTAGCCTTTCGCTTATCTCCTTCACGTGAATTTGGATGCCCCCGACGTGCGGATGATATCTATGACATACTTGGGCTATTTTCATAGCAAAACCAGAAATGATCCTACTGCTATGTGAAATATTAGCTAAGACGTCCTAGACCTCTTTTCACGGGCTTGGCCTGCGCGCCCTTATCATCTATTTTAATTCTTTACAAATTTCTTCAAGAGCTTTGACCGTGTCTCTGCCGTCTTGTCCAGTTGTTGGAGGTTCACTATCTTCTAAGACGCTATCGATAAACCTTGAAATGAAAGCATAGTGTGCGCTTACTTCACCACGAAATACTTTGATGGCCGATGACACCGTACTGCCAACCACTTTAAACAACTGCAAACTCAAATCTAGGTTACTCCTTCCCACAGAAAATGCGGATTGATCGGACCGCGGATGAAATGTAATCAGAGTTCTTCCCCATAGATCAGCTCTTAGTGCCATTTTCGACCCCAGGATTTCAAGTGCGTCACCATGAATTAAAGAATTACATGATGCAGCAATCGATCCCAATCCGTTATCAGACTCCACCAAAACTCTCAATTCATCATTCTTCATCCACTCGAAATCGCCACGTTTTCTACTTAAGATGTGAACAAGTCTCATATTCTTCAAGAATGATTGTATTAAGTAAATTGGATGAGATAGAATTTCTTGGAATATTCCCCCGGGTTCCAATCTATGGCACCAATGATTTCTATTTGTGCACATTTCGCTTTCTTTTCTTTCAAATGTTCGAACATCGACATTCAGCAGGTCTCCCATAGCTCCGGACTCCACTAGGTATTTCGCTTTCATTACCACAGGATTGCATAGGTTTTGATGGACGACACAAAGCTTGACATTATGCTTCTTGGAATACTCAATCATTTTGTCTGCTTCGTAAACGCTTGTTGCCATAGGTTTTTCCACTAGAACATGGCACCCGGCTTCCATTGCTTGGATCGACAATGAAGCATGGGTTTGCGGAGGTGTGCAAATGTCCAGTACATCAAGTTTTTCCTTTGACAACATGTTTGCGAGATCTCCGAAGATACTATTTACCCCAAATTGTGAGGCAGCTTTTTCAGCCGCTTGAATCCGTTGATCACAAATCGCTGCCAGCTCAACGTTCTTGAGATTCCTGAAAACAGGAAGATGAGATTCTACTGCTATAGCACCAACGCCAACTAGACCTACTCTCAATTTCATTTTGATTCCCTCAAAATCTTCGCCGTACGTGTTGGCAAATAGGGAAAAAAACCACAAGAACGTGTATCAATCCTACCTGGTTAGAATCTTTTTCCCTTATTTCTTCAATCTTTCGCCAAGTTACTTTCTCCTTCACTCCAGCTTCCATCAACATTGCAACTACCATTATCCAACTGTTCACGAAATGCGTGACAAACATTTCTCTCACTCTGCTGATCAACAAAAACGGAGCAAGCAGGAGAAGCCACGGGTATCTGACAACCATTACCACAGATAGAATTGCTAATGAAATTGTGACAAACGGATTAACAACGTATATGTAAGTTTCGAAAGGCAGTATCAACCTATGAAACACCGCCTTCTTCTTGAAAATTAAGTACTTGTATTTCCATAATGCTTGGAAAACGTGTCTGGCTCTTCTGGTCTTCTGGCGGAATTTCTCCTTCCAAGTATACGGTGTGTGTTCTATGAAGTATGCGTCTTGTGCAGTAATTGCTCGATGCCCCTGCTCTGCTATCCTTATGGCAGTTGGCACGTCATCCGCTCCAATTTCTTCATCAAACCCAATCTTGTCTAGTATTTCTCGTTTGACAAGCATCAGCTCCCCCTCATAGAGCACAGTGCTATAGAGTTTTGATTCGCCTATTCTCAACCACTTGTAGATTTCTCGGTATGTTCTCTCAATTTTGACAGAAGACGTTTCTCTACTGGCTTGAATGACGTGCAAACCTGCAACCGAACCGACTTGCGGATCAGCCATATACTTCAAAGCATTTCTCAGAGAATCCTTGAGCCACAGGCAGTCTGCGTCCGTCTTAACGAAAACCTCTCCACGCATATGTTTCAGCCCTTCATTGAGGGCGTTCACCATCCCTCTCCTTTCGCTTTGGCATATTATCTGCGTCTTGATTTCAGAGTGGTTCTTTGACCATTGCTGCGCCAAGTCAACTGTCCTGTCTGTTGATGCGCTATCAACTATGATTATTTCCATTTTTTCCTTTGGATAGTCCGCTTCGGCAATATTGTCCAGTTTTCTTCTGATCGTGACTTCTTCTTCATATGTTGGAATTACCACCGACACACTAGGTTCATAGTTAAAGTCTATCCCAATATTCCACGGCTTGTTCTTGACTATTCTTTTCATGTAGAGTATGTACAAGCCGAATGGGACAATGTTGACTCCAAGCACAGTCAACCACAGTAATTCCAGAAGCATCTCATTTTCCAGCTTTGTCTGCTACCTGCTTCGGAGTTGTCAAACAAACCTGATTATCAGCCACCATCGTATTGAGGAAATTCATCACAAGTTGCGTTCTAGATACGGCCATTGCACTTTGGAATAGACCTTAATTATTCGACGGCCTTAAGCGAAAGTGCACTCTGAAGTCTTCGAAATAGCATCGATGGCAACGAGGCTGTGAACTTCCAATAGGGATTCTAGCAGCTTCCTATATCCTTTCAAGTCTTGTGAAAACGAGTAGTCTGGGTGGACTAGAACTACAATATCGCCATTAAACCCGCGCACCAGCTTTGCCTGGTCTACCAAGAACTTGATAGCTTCACGTGTATTCATCCCTAGGACAACGAGAACTTGGTGGTCTTGGAATAGAGTCAACGGAAACTCGACTACTCCGTCGATCTCGAATGCTTGAACAGACTCGACGCCGAAGCCACTCATAGTTAAGGGATGAACAGGCTCCCAGCACGGAACTGAAAAATCGAACCGATAGCCGGCCTCACTTAGTGCAGCCACAATTCTGCAGCTAAACTGCAGAAGTGGAGACCTGAAGCATTTCACCTCCTTTTCGAATATTCCCTCAAGTTTCGCTCTACTCCTCCTCAACCTGTCAACAAGTTCCTCATGTTCTCGAATGTGAACAAGTCTGCCATCATGTTTGACATCGTGCGAACCGATCGTTGAACCTTCAGCTAGGTCTCTAGCAATATGTCTTGCTATCGGGTATTCGTCAGAAGGGAGAAACCATGTTGATTGCACATCCAACTCGTCTTCCACAGATTTAAACGAAAGTGCACTACGAAGACCCTTCTCAGATTCAACGTCATGAGTGATCAGAAGTGAAGGCGGTTTCTTTCTTTGTAGATGAAAACCCAAGACATTAAACGCTTCGTTCAGGGTTTTCCGAGCCGTCTCGTTGGCAAGGTGATGAAAGAGATTCAAGTCAACGTTGTGCATCCTAAGAAGGTGACTCCTTATAAAGGAAGGGAAAATATTGTACTGAAAAGGCAGGCGAGTGGCGAGCTTATACCTGAATGTGGCTTTCGGGTTCATGACTGCCTCGAATCTCTCTGAAGATGCTCTAATTAGATCATAGGGAAGGTCAACGATTCCATCGCCGCAATCCATTGGACGGAGACGGTCGCTTGAAGTAGCGTGTGTGGACACTCTGATTAGCGGTCTAGAAGAATTCAAAAAGGAGTCTCTGCAGATTATCAAGTCTGAGCCATCGGTTTCTCCGCTGAGTTCTATCTTGTAGGGATACAGTAGGTATCCTAAGACAGCCGCCTCATCCTTGGCAAAACCACTTAGACCTACCTTTATAGTCAGCTACTTCCTCGCCCCTAGGAAGAGTAATATGAGCGGTGAAATTATTGGCCACCAATCCCGCAGCGGAAATATCTTAGAATACCCGCCTCTGTGCCGGTATGGATATACCTTCGACACCGGAACCTCCTTTGTCCTATAACCCAACGTCAAAACCTTGTAGTGTAGATAGTATTCCAGCCCATAACCGTCGAGCCAGCTCTGCCAGATGTTAATGCGTTCATCGCCAAATATTCTAGTTCTATAAGCTCTGAAGCCATTCGTTACATCTGTACATCGAATATTAGTAAGAAGTGTCCAGATAAACGGATAGACACGAGAAAATATTCCACGCAATATAGGATTCTTGACGCGCCTGGCTCCTGACAGAAACCTAGAGCCCTGCACATAGTCATAGTCCTCCTTTACGATCGGATTTAAGAGCCTAGGAATCTCCCGTGGATCATCCTTATCATTACCTGCCATAACGACGATAGTGTCATACCCATTATCAAGCGCGTATCTTATTCCCTCTCTTATGGCGTATCCTACTCCCATCCGCCGAGAATTCTTAATGATGTGAATTGGAATTGTGACCTCTCTACCAGCAATCTCAATCTCTTGCAAAAGACGCCCCGTCGGACAGTCAACAACAAGACATATCTCATTAACAGCAGGATTTGCAAATTTGGCAAGAACCCTTCCTATCGTGCCAACCTGATGATAAACAGGAATAATGGCTATTCTTCGAGAACCATCCGAACAGTTCATTTCTTATGACTCTGATCCTACAGCAACAAAAGCTTCAGTTCTAAGCGTCCTGTATCTCATAACCCTTCCAGGATTTCCAGTCACTACAGCATAGTCAGGCACGTCCTTCGTCACCACGGACCCCGCCCCAATCAACGCATGCTCTCCAATCGTCAACCCTGGCAATATAACGGAGTTGGCCCCTATCGACGCCCCCCTCTTAACCCTCGTTTGCAAAAGTTCCCATTCACCATGCACTTTTGGATATTTGTCGTTAGTAAACGTCACATTAGGCCCTACGAGAACATCATCCTCAATCGTCACACCCGTAGGAATGAAGACAAAAGGCTTGATCTTGCAGTTGTCACCAATAACCACTCCTCCTTCGATGTAGACGTACGGCTCAATCTTGCAGTTCTTGCCTATCTTGCACTTGTAAAGGTTAACGTGATCATAGATCTTAGTGCCCTCTCCAACCTCAACATCCTTAGCAATCGAATACCTCGATGAACTACGCATCTTTCTCACTTTATATCCACGCTCTCTGTTCTCTCCTCCTCCACCGACTTACGAGCTATCTCAAGAAGCCTAACAACGTGAGCACCAAGCAGCCCATTGCTTTCATTACAGTAACAATGGTTCACAACGCTATTATTTTGAACACAGTACATGAAATGCTCCAGCTCCTCCTCTATTGTATTGTTCCTCTTGACACAGACGTCATGAAAACCATCGTTCTCAAACACCTTCACAGTCTGAGATAAACAGTCAATCTTCGCAAACCTATTCGATCCCATCACGGAGACTTCTCTATTCTTCCCAGGCATCAACCAGCTCAACTCAACATGAGCCGTCACATTGTTTCTGAACTCAGCCATGATGTAGGCCATTTCCTCAAGCTTCTCTCTCCGGTACGCTTTGGCTTTGCAAGTGATTTTAGTCGGCCACTCTCCGACGAGAAAATGAACTATATCGAACGGATGAGGAGCAAGATCAGTTATTATGTCTCGACCCTCAAAGGGAGGTGTGAGTGTCGTCCACACGAGTTTGAGGTAGAACAAATCGCCGAAGAAACCGTTCTTGATGAGATCGCGAGCCATTCTTAACGCGTTGTTAAACCTGAATATGTGTCCAACCGACAAAACAAGATCTTGTCTACGAGCGAGCTTTACCAATTCATAAGCTTCGGCAGAACTGAGCGTCATGGGCTTCTCAACCAGAACATGTTTCCCAGCCTCTAACGCTTCTCTGCAGATTTGATAATGGGTTTCATTGGGTGTACAGATGTTAACGGCGTCAATCTCAGGGGAGGATATTATTTCCTCACGATACTTAGTCATGCACGGTATACCGTAATTCTCGCAATGCTTGAGATTATCTTCAAGAAGATCACAGGCGCCATGGAGATCAACAAGAGAGTTATTTTTGCTCAACTGCAAATATTCATGAAGTATCTTCTTGCCCCAGTACCCAACCCCTATGACGCCTACGTTGATCTTCCGCACTTGAATCAGAACCGACTAAGTTTGATCAAAGAAACTGCGGATGCTATCTGAGACGTACTCGATTTCGTCTTTCCGAAGCTCAGGGTACATCGGCAAGCTCAACACCGTCTTCGAGAGGAGCTCACTCCTAGGGAACTCTCCTCCCCTAAATCCGAAAAGTTCTCGGTAGGCTGGCTGCAAGTGTATAGGCAAGGGGTAGTGAACGCCACACTGAACTCCTCTCTCCTCAAGCCAGACCTTCAACTTGTCTCTCTGACTTGTCCTAATCACGTAGAGATGATAAACGGGCCTAACGTCTGAGCTTCCACAAACGGGCAGTACTAGGTCGTCCAAATCGCTCAATAGCTTGTCGTAGAGCCTTGCGCAAGCTCTTCTCTCTTCATTCCACCTATCAAGCCTTCTCAGTTGAACTCGACCGATCGCAGCGTTCACTGTGTTAAGCCTAGCCGTAAACCCGATCAAATCATGCTCATAATGCGAAGCTCTTCCACAATCCCGCAACTTAGCAACCTTGCAAGCGACATCTTCATTATTAGTAACCACCATACCGCCATCGCCACAAACCGTCATATTCTTAGATGGGTAGAAAGAGAAACATCCGACATCTCCTAATGCTCCAGCCTTTCGCCCGTGATATTCAGCGCCGTGAGCCTGACACGCATCCTCTATAACAGGGCATCCCCGATCTTCGAAAATATCTGAAATGCTCTTCATGTCTGCCGGAAAACCGTACAAATGAACAGGAATAACCGCTCTCGTTTTACTTGTTAGTTTCTCCTTAGCTAAATCAAGGTCCATATTGCAGGTCCTAGCATCTACGTCCGCAAAAACGGGTGCCGCCCCAACATGCAACGCGGCATTTGCAGTCGCAACAAATGAAAACGGCGTGGTGACAACGTCATCCCCTTGAGCAACCCCAAGCGCGATAAGCGAAAGTTGCAGAGCAAAGGTTCCGGAGCCTGTGGAGACTGCGTATTTGGTTCCACAGTACCTCGCGAATTCTTCCTCAAACTTGAAAACGCTCTCTCCCATGACAAACCTTTCATTTTGCAAAGCATCCAGAGCCGCGTTTCTCATCTCCTCATCAAAAACAGGCTTAGATAACGGAATCTTCATCTCTAGAACCTTTAACTAAACCATCCGGAAGTAGATCCCTGACAGCACTCAAAATCAGTCGTCAAAGTGATGTGCTAACGAATTACTGTCCAGTTTTTCATATCTTTCAGTTGAGCCTACATCATACCAGAAAGCATCTGTTACGTAGCCTCTGACCTGCCGACCGTTCTTCATCAAGATTGGGAGCAGGTCCCTCATCAAATCCACTTCCTCCCCTTCCCTATGCAACGCTTCCAGATCAGCGAGTGCACTACCCTCAAGAGCCAGGATCCCGATCCCGACAAGAACATCAAACGAAGGTTTCTCCACAAACTTCACCACTCTGCCGCCGTTCAACTCAGCGACTCCAACAGGAACCTGGTAGCCCTCACTCAAAGCGACTGTAGCCTCAGCTCCATTCTCCAAATGCTCCTTCAGCATCTCAGTAAGATTCACATCCGAGAGAATATCCCCGTAATAAACGAGCAAGAGATCCTTACGGTCTATGAGTTCCTGCTTGTAAGCATTCAGAACAGCGCCGCCAGTCCCCTTGTACTCCGGCTTATCATGCACATATGCGATCTTCACGCCGAAACGGCTTCCATCATCGAAATAGTTGGAAACCTGCTCCCACTTATACCCGACAAGAAAGCAGATATCGGTAATCTCGTTCCGCTTCAAAGACCTAACTATGAACTCCAGCAAAGGCCTTTGCTTAGATCCGATCGGTATCATACTCTTCTGAAAATAGTATGTTAGAGGCCTGAGTCTAGCGCCTTCACCGCCACAAAGAACGAGACCCTTAACTCCGTTAGAGAAGCTCTTAGGTTCACTCTTGACGCCTTGAACAACGCCTTGAAGAGCTTGACTCATTGGATGCTCTCTTCCTTTCGTTTGTATCTCAATTGTGAGGCCAACGTGTGTAGGCTGTGTGCGAATAGGAGAAACAGGACGCATGAAGCGCCGAGAAGAAGTATGCTCTCAGCCAGCATCATAACATCAGCTTTAACAACTATGAAACCTTTGAGATGAATCAGGTAGAGGGTTCCTGCAAGCGTTGACAGGTAGAGCCAACCGGCGAAGCCGGATATAGCCAAACACGCTAGGGTTAAGGCTTGCTTCCTGGACATGCTCAAGGCTTAACACGCCTTCAAACGATTCTCAGTGCGTCACACGGTAACAACCATGATAATGCAAGAAGCGCTTGAGACAACCTTCAGGCCAGAGAGCACCCGTCATGATTCTAGCTCCACCAATTTAAACCACGAATCTCGTCTTAGAAGTGAAGCCAGCCTCTCCCGCCCTTCTTGAGTTGCTGCTTCTCGTCACGCTTGGGTTCAGGAGGACGAGGTCTCGCTCTTATGGTACGCCGTTTCTCCCTACTCAACACATCCCTCACGAACTTGCCCCAACCGCCGACAGAAGGGTTAGGAGGAAAAGCATCAACCATATCAGACGGCTTATGCCTCTCCAAAACCTCAGAGAAACTTAAAGGCTTGAAATTCCTTGTCGCCACAATGACTAAGCCACGCTCAACAAACAACTTCTCATAATCCTTTTTGGCGATTCCCTCAGCTCTCACCTTATCATCGATCCTCTCACGCCACATCGCCCCCCACTGCCTCTTCAACTCATCAACCAGTTCCTTCCATTCCAAAGTCTCCACTAATCAATCCCCCCATGATTGGAGCGGATACGAAATTAACGCGTAAGCTCACACAAGTCACATCAAGCGCCCCTCCTCAGCGCTTGACTTCGATGAAATATCAAGGAGGCAGTTGCAACCATCATAATGCACCCTCATTTCACTGCTCTGAGTCAGTCTGCGCTCTGGCTTGGGTACCTGGGTTAGGAGGCGGGTGAACCCCAAGGTTGCTGACACTCTCGACTTCACAGGATACGTAGTCACCAGACCTAATTCCTAGAAGTTTCCTTATCTCCTCCGGAATCGTAACTCTTCCGTCACTTATCACCCGAGCTATGAACTTCAAGATCAGGCCACCTAAGGTTGTGCTTCCAGCTACGCTAACCGCATCCAGCCGCATTAACGCTTATGAATGAGGATAGCAGAACACGTTTCTGGAGGCATCATCTAGAAAACACTTCTACGAAACGCATAAAGTAGATAAAGTAAAAATAGTAAAAGACGCTAATCATCCGAAAAACGCGCAAATCTAAATCGATTTAAAACGCGCGTTTTCAAGTACTATGTCTTAAGTAGGTGAGTAAGTAGGCGAGTCCTCCAATACCTATGTTGATTAAGACTGGGAGATTGGATGCCGAAATTATTGTTAGCGTGGGCGCTAGGGCTATGCCCGCGGCTAGATAGATCCTCGATTCGTTGAGAACGTCTATTTTCAATCGATACTTCTTCCAAGCTTGAAGCAGCCCGTAGATTACGCCTAAAAGGCTCGAAGCGATTAAGGCTATGATTAAGCCTACCACATGCAATATCTTCGTCATTAGTACTGCAGTTGGCAAGAAGGCGAGCACCGTTACTAACGTCATATTGTTGATCAATGCTGAGAAATTGACTGAAGCGTTGAAGTTGCCTATCTCTGTGTTGGAGGTGAAGTAGGGTTAGTTTCTTGCATATCATTACGTATCATCGTTCGATTGATTGATGCGTAAGGACGTAGCAGTTGCTTTCCCGCCGTCCAGTTCATAGCCGGACAGCGCTGGCTTAACCCCGTTGCCAGTGGCCTGCGGGCTCTCACCGCTTTTCCCGCCCTTTCGCACCTCTTCATGGCTCTCGC
>Ga0315280_10005386_pt1 | contig 18274 bp, 25 predicted proteins | sample YL17G06_40_MG_FD_203697 | JGI IMG/M metagenome (GOLD analysis project Ga0315280, IMG submission 203697) | Sediment microbial communities from Yellowstone Lake, YNP, Wyoming, USA - YL17G06_40 | ecosystem: Environmental > Aquatic > Freshwater > Lake > Sediment | place: USA: Wyoming | collected... | reverse complement strand
ACGCAGAGCCGGCCCTGCCCCGACTAAACCACAATTATAATCATAGGTTTAGTTTTAACATTTGTGGAAAGCAGTTATAGAGGCTTCTTCTACATGACATAAAAGCCCGCAACCACAAAAATGCATGGTAAAGGATGCCCCAGGCTACTATGACCAAACAACCATTTTTAATTTACGAGCCCCCAGACAAAATTCACCGTTCTCATCCATGCCCCATTCAGGCTGAAGAGTGAAAATCGCTTATCACAATCTTAGAGTTTCACATTGAAAATCAGCTTTGCTGCACGGAAACGTGAAAACAGCCGTTTTCTGAGCTTATTTTCTCACAAGAAAGCAACTCTAACTCATTTTTAGAAAAGCCGACAAAGTAGAAAGGCGAGAGTGAAAAAATGCACAAAATAATAAGTGAAAAAGAGTTTGTAAACTTGTTAAAGGAAATGAGGAAAATATACCCCTTAAGTGATAGGGGCATATGTAAAATGTTACGTATGAATATTCCAGGAGATACTTAAAGGAGGCTCAGCTTATGAAAGTTGAAAACAACATAGACCTTCCCATCTTTTTGGATGACTTAGTTGACAGGGAAAGTTGGGAGGTTGAATATGGAAAAGACTTTGAATTGCCAATAAAACTTGCACAGCCATTAGACGAATGGAAAGTCGAAGTTAGATGGCTAAACGGCAAACACCCGTTCCACGGAAAATGCCAGCCCAGCCAACGGCTAATCACAATCGCCATAAACAAAAACATCACTTATCCATTCACACAAGAATTTGCAGTCGGAACAAAACAGATTTTCCACCCGTTCTATGGTTATGAATATGTCATGGAAACAGTCGCCTTCAACAGCCCAAACGAGCTCGCCCGCTTCATTTTCCTCCACGAGTTCAGCCACCTATTAGACTACCTGCGAGGACTTAACATGCATAGAAAACAGACAAGGGCAAACCGCTTCGCCCTAAAACACTTCAAGAGGTGAAAATAATGCCCAAGTATTTAGTGGAATTAATCCTCATCGTTGAAGCAGAAACCACAGAAGAAGCCCGAAAAATCGCAGATTACATCGTAAACCTTCCCATTCCAAACAGCAAAATCGAAAACGCCATAGAAACCATGAGGTATGAAGAAATTGTCGAAATCCGAACCTAAGATTTGTCCAAACTGTCCCCTCATTTCTTTTCTGCCAATATTAATGGCTGCACGAGTCCGCTATACCCGACAAAAGGACCCATTAAACACACATAAAATCTGTCAAATGCTCCGAGCCTTCGCAAAACAAAACCAGCTAACATCCGACGCCTGCCCCTATTTTTCTGAAAAAGAAACGATGGAGCGTTATCTACGTGTCGAAGCAGAGGCAGCCTGGTAAATTTTGGCCTTGGGTAAGACCTATGATTTGGGAGAAGGCTCAGGAGCTTTATCAGATAGAGCAAGCTAAAACTATGGGCGAGGATTTCAAGGGCATAACGGCGGAACGGAAAGAGCTTCGTGAAGGCGGATACTTCTACCAAGCCAAACTGGTTGTTCTGCGGAACCTTTGGCGAGAAAAGAAAGGCTTGGCAAGCGTTGAAGAAAACCACACACCTTGATTAAAAGCCTAAATTTCCGCACTCTTCAGATACTGTTAACTTAAGGGACATGGTACTCTCCAGTTAAAGTTTTTTATCTGTCTTATCCTTTAAAGAAATGCATGCAAAGAGAAAAAATAGAGCAAATTCTTACAGACGAACTAAGGAAGCAAAAACGTCTTCTTTTGGATAAGATAAAGGAAAGAAGCGAAGCATGCATGCATGTCGGTAAATCTTTGCCTTTTGCGGTAAAAGTATCGAAAAAGGTCTTCCACAAAGGAATTTTGACACAAGAAGAATGGAAAAACAGAATTAAAACCAAACTTGAAAAGAGCGCAAGAAGTTATAGAGATATACAATTCGGCAAAAGGTAGGATAATCTTATTTTTTATTTCCTTTTAGTTCTCTTGCCTTTTTTAACGTTTCAATTTTTTTCTCTATCTCTGATGAAGTGGAAAACACCATAATTGAAGGCTCAAAAAATGCAGAAGCTACTTTTCTCAATTGATCATCACCAGTTACAAACACATCACATCCCCAAATATCTGCCATAGCTAAATGAACAGCATCGTCTGATGAAATGTTTAATTTCTGCTGTAATTCAAAGGCTCTATCCCATCCTTCGCTACTTAGATAAGTTAATTCGATGATTCCAGCATCAATATATGGTTTGAATATTTCCTTCTTTAAAATAATCTTTATGCCTTCAAGTTCTACATCCGTGAGGTCTCTTTCGTCCATATGCCTTCGAACCTCATCAAATGACCTCTTTCGAACTAGTATTTCCCTTTCCGCAAAAACTCTTTCTTGTTCGTCTTCCATAAATTCCAACAAGGTAAAAGTCGATGTGGCAGCTTTGTATTTTCCTTTCTTAATACTCTGAAAAAGTTCAGTAGTAGAATCAGGGTTTCGATTTCTTGTCAAATCTAAGAATATGTTTGTGTCCAAGTAGAGTAATATTTTATGCAAAGAGGAGTTTTTAGGTAATTTGGTTCCCACTTATCTCCTCTTCTTTCTCTTACTAGGAGGAGTGTATTTTCTACCACCCCTCTTTTTTCGTCTTGGCAATACTAAAACCTCAGTATGGTCTTCTGCATCTTTATTATCTGTATTTTGTTCATTTATCGTTTTTCATTCACCTCCTACAGAATTTAACATTTCCTTAGCCTCAAACGAAAAATTCACAAAATTCGGATCATCAATGCAAAAGCTTTTCCCTTTGAACATTCCAAACACCATATGGATTGAAAAACTTGGCAAAAAAACAGAAATCGAAGATATTAAAGGAAGTTAGAGATAGACGAACAGAAGTACATGAAAGAGCAAGAAAACTCCTAGAAGAGATGGGGTTTACAATTGAGAAAGATATAGGATCTGTTTCTAACAAGCCTTGGGATTTCATAGCAAAGAAACATGGCTTAACATTTTATGTTGATGCAAAAAATCCCTTTAAAGCAAAGGGAAAATTTACAATTAGTGTGAGTGAGATGCAGGGTATGTTAAAACTGAGAGCAGATGGTGTTCCTACATACCTATTTATCTTACCAGATGGAAAAAACATACTTTTCACTGCTACATAAATGCTTAAGTTAGATTCATGTCTCTTAAGTTAACAGTATCCACTCTTTACAATCTTTATAAGTTCTTTTGGCTGAGCGATGACTTCGCCACATTTTTCACATTTAGAAGCCTGCAAAGGCAAATACATGGGAATGAAAACTTTAACCTTAGGCTCTGAAGAATCTTGCTCAACCGAAACCTTGTTTACTGGAACTCTGTTCCAATGCCCACACTTAGGACATTTCATTCTAAGCCTAGTTTTCATGTTTCTTAATAAAGCCATAAAGTAGAAAAGCCTTTTGAAAAATGACAAATTCCTAGAGGGTGGGGGTTAGGTTTTCTATTCTTGAGTGTCTTTCTCTTTCTTTTTGGGTGTGCCTTCCTGTAACTTCATTGTCAATCTTTCGTCTGGCTTCCAATCAGCACCTTTCTTGATAACCATTGTAAGGTTTTCGTCTGGCTTCCATTCAACTTTCTTCTTTGTGTCTTTTCCTTCGGTTTTTTCATTCATATATTTCACCTCACATTATCAAGTTTAGAATTGAGAAAACGAAAAATAAGCCTATTGCCAAAACCAAAAGTATAAAAGCACCATATATTCGCCACACTTTCCGTTGATTTAATGAATAGTTACGCATTGTATGTTTAGAAGTGGTAGCAGTAAACGCTATTAATATATCAGTTTTGGTTTTATCTTTGTATCCTTTAATGAGAGCATCGGGGTTAATTGCTTCAAAACTCGTTATCCAATACGCTAAAAGCCCCAAAATAGCAGAGAAAATAAAAAGCGTCAAAGGTATTAAGAATAGCCATTCGTAATGAGCTTGTGGAAAAAACTCTGTAATACCAGCAGTCAAAGTAGCCAATATTCCAGCGAATCCCATAACACTACTTGCTTTTGAGTCAAGGTCGTTAGTTCTTTTCCATTCAAGGTTATAGCGGTCAACAATGATTTTGTAGATTAAATTATCACGTTTCTTTTCTTCTTCCGAAGACATTTCCCTATCCTTCTCTTACAATTCTAATTAATTCTTTCGACTGTGCTATAGGTTTTCCGCATTTCTTACATGTTTCAGTTTTAAGTGGTTCATACATTGGAATGTAAGCCTTAACTTTGGGTTCAGAGGTTGTTGTTCAAGGAGGATTTTATTTACTGGAATTTTACTACGGGCAGGCATATCGCCCTCTCTCCCTTATTAGAGTTCTTACGGTGATTCTGTTTTTATTGAATATACAGCAAATCCAATAAGTAAGGAGATAAGACCGATAATGATATAAGGTGTTGCCACTTGGGCTGTTATATCTTGTATTATTGTTCCAACGCTAGTAGCATAAGTCATCAATCCGCCGAAAAGTGTGCAAAACCCCATGATGATTAGAAAATATGCAATGTAGTTTTTCATAACTGTTTTTTCCTTTGCCTTTTCTTTCCTTATATACTCTTCTGTTAATTCCAATATGCTACCACAATTAACGCAGTACTTATTTCCCTCTTTATTTTGGTAACCACACTTCTTACATGTAGGCATTTTACTCCCTTTTTGCACCACATTTAGGACAAAACTTTTCATTTTCTGCCAATGGATTTCCACATTTTCCACAAAAAGAACCATGACTCGCTACTTCTTGCCAGAACTGTAATTTTCCACTCTTGTTGAGAAATTTCTCACCATCAGGATGTGTTCCTGCTTTCACTAATTTTAGTTCTTTAGTGTCAGATTTTGCTCCTCTTATTATTAATCCAGTCAACCCAGTCATAACTGCAACAGAATCGATACCTACACATGGAATTTCCAACATTGCCTCACAATTTGTGCAAACAAACTGATATTTTGACAAAGAAAAGAAGCCAACGTCTTGATACGTCTCCCACGATACACGCTTTTTGCAGACTGGACATACGGGCAAATTCTCTCGAATCCACTTTGAAGGCAGTTGCCAATCTTTCATTTTACCTCTCACTATGTTTCTCCTCCAATAATTCTTTAAGCGTGTTCAAATTTATGTTTACTGGAAATCTGTTCCAATAACCGCAAAATTTACAACGCAATTTTCAAGATTCTCATAAAACACTTTCCCTAAAAGAATGATGTCGATGCCACAAATAAAGCTAATTGAAGCAAGCGTAAAAATGCCCATGAGAAAACTCTTGCAGAATCTCTGGGAAGGTACTACAATTTTGTCGATGTTATGATTGAAAGCGGATGGGCGCGCGCAAGGAAACATAATGGCAACTATCATATGGTTCGCCATAACAACAGGCGCAACAGCAGGACAAAGCCACTACAAAGAAAAACAATAATCCGAAGTTAGAGCTAGGATAAGCATCATCCAGCATTTCTGTTCACGCGAAGCCTAACTATTTCTACCCATCAAGTAATTCTGCAATGTTCGCTTATCGTCTTCCACCATGTCCTTTTGATTAATGGTTCTAAGTAGCAAATCATGAGCTTTGCTGGCTCCATTCATTCCACCAAGACCTGAAAGTGGAGATGTCTTTGCGTACCAATCGAAGGATTTAAGCGGCATAAGGATAGCCCTCAAATTCTCCACTTCTCCAAAATTACAGGCTTTCTTCAGACATACTTGAAATACATCTCTGGCAAGCCAATGTAAGGAGTAGACACCAAGAGCTTTCAGGAGCATGTATTCTTTATCTGTCTTTTTCTCGAATGCTTGAGGAAGGAGATTCCTTAGAGCAGTCCAGTAGGTCTTCAAGAACTTAAATTTGTCATCATTACTCAGCTTAGAGAAATCTTTGTCCGAGAATAGCGTTTGAAGAGAAGACACAAAAGAATTCAATTGAACCAGTTTTCCAGTACCCCTTTTGCCACTTATATTTATTTTATCTTTAAATGGAGAATTTTCTTCAGAGTTTAAGATAATGCCCATTTCCGCTGCATTGATTCTCCAGCCTTCCTTTTCAATAATTGGAAGTCCCTGAATGCCGCTTTTTTTAATTCTATAGAGAAGTGCGTCCTTTAAAGAAGGACTTATACCTTTTTGCGTTTTGTTAACAACAAAAAAGATCGTTCTCTCAATATCTTCCGGAGAGAAGCCATTTGCTGTCTCCTTTAGTTTACCACTAACATTCTGCGCAGCTAATTTTGAGTCAACAAACACTACTGGAAGCTCATAATTCATCAGACTTGAGAAGAATGATGGATCAAAATCCTTTGAGAAGATAAATCTATCACGGATCTTGGCAAATCCGCCAATTCTGTGCTGACCGTCGATTATCCAAATTGATCCTTTTTTTCTAGGTATTCTAACGACACCCAAGTCGCCATCTAGAGACTCAAACTCGGTTTTTCTCAGACTTACAAGTAAAGCAGGCATAACAGCCAGTGGACACTTGGCCAGATATTCAACAAGTTCAGAGGTTCTTTCTTCATATTGTTCCCGCTGATAACCTTCAAGCTCCTCCTCTTTGAATTTGTCCAATTCATAAAGTTCCAGAATGTCATGTACCTTCATCTTGCCTACGTACATTTTGATTTCCTTCTGAACAAGCATAATCACTTTCACTTGGATTGAGCCATCATGATGTCTCATTTCACTGGCCATTCTAGAAAGTAATTTCAGTCTTTCATCTTGTTGGATTTTTTCTGGAAAGAACAGATCTGGGTCGCTCCAACACTTTTCACAAACACGTTTTTCTCCATTCTCGACTAAGTGCATTTTACCTTTGATCTCGAAACCACAACATGAACAAATCATTGAACTACCTCCAACGGTTTCATGAATTCGCTAAAAGCTTCATCAAACGTGTTGCATTTCTCAACCTTGACTTTCAGCATTCCTTCATATGGTGGGAAAGCCCCACCTGAACCTATAACTCTTCGCGCCCTTTGAACAGCATTCAACCTAACTGAGTCCCAATTTGGTGATATATACGTATTCTTCGAAAGAGCGTTTACAGGCTGAAAACGCATAGGATAGGAAACTGCTCCCCAACTGAGTGTATCTTTGATTCGATTAAAAAGATCTTGTGGGCTGTCCGTAAAATTATAAAGTGTGTATACCAAGATGTTTCTTCCATCTATCCCTACTGACTTGAGGAACTTAATAGCTTTCTTAACATAAGGTCCCATGCCAAGATAGTCATATGAAATTCTGAGAAACCGATCAATTTTTACTTCGGAGATTCTTTTTGCAACTTTCTCTGAGATCAGCCTAGCATCCAATCCTTGATTAAAGTCGACTCTAAGATCTAGTTCTTCAATTTCATTCAAAACAGTTTCCCACTCAGAGCTTGCAAGAAAATTGTTATCAAAGAGAATCACTCTCTTATGCCCCGGCCAAATTAAATGTCTGATACTCTTTTTCTCCATGTTGAGCTTACCTTCTATGCGAGGAACGGCACAGAAGGTACACGATCTCACGCATCCTCGAGAGGAGAAGATTATGCTTCCACCAACTTTCTTGTTCCATTCAGGAACTAGACTGTAGTCTGGACAGAGGTCTTCGACATTGCCGTATATTCCCCTGAAGATGCGATTGGGGTTGACTCCGCTAAGCAAAGCATGCTCAGGCATCAGAGAAGCATATAAACCTCCAAGCCAAAGCTCGGCTTTAGGAAATAATCCAGAATAAAACCGAATTGCCTCCCAGACAGGTTTCCAAGCCCAAGTAAAAAGACTCGTCACATAGATGATATCCGGCTCTTTGGAAAGAGCAGAGGTTGTTCCCTTGACGAGTTCTGTAGTGTCTCCCAAGGCTTTGTGGTATGATGAGAGCTTTAGAAGACCTAGTGGCGGGTATCTAGTGTAATATTTTGGCTCAACTAGTAAGACGTGTTTCAATCTAGCGATCCCCAATTCTCCGCTTTGGTTTTTCCCGATCGTCAAACATTTTGCGAGAAGACATCTTAAGGTTTGTCATTCGAATTTTCTTCACTCTGCCTGCGAGTGAGCAATACTACTTTTAGGTATTTGTAGGTATATAAAGACTTTTAAAGAATTCACATGTAGAGGTACTGTAAGGAGAGCGGTTTGACAAAGAAGAAAACATCTGTCTCATTAGATGAACAACTTCTTTCGTGGATTGAGAAGAAGATGAAAGAAAAAAAATTTGCCAGTATATCACACGCAATTGAATATGCTCTTGAGGAATTAAAGAAAAGAGATCCCTGACGCTCCCGTTAATGCAAGTCACCATCTCAATGTTTTCCTACGAGGTTAGATGGCTAGCTTAGTTAGTTTCACAAAGTCAATGTCTCCAGTCTTATGGAACTCATCGTATAATTCTCGGACTCCTACTTCTGAAAACTGCACCATAAGATCAACGGTTTCATGGTCTGTTTTGGTGTCGTACTTGGATTTAATCAATCGTCTGAATGCTTCATAATTCTTGTCTCTTCTTAAGTACTCGCCTCTAATTAGCTGCTCTAACTTTTCACCTGGGTTCTCCTTTTTGTTTCTTAGAATACCAATTGCCACCGCCACTAGAAACGCTTGAGTGTTGCTTGAAAACACTCTCTCAGCAGTTTTTCTTGCACGTTTCTGACTTGTCCGTTCCAAGATTGATTCGTCTTCTTCGGGGCCTTCACACATTGCTCTATACATTCTGTAAGCACTCTTAGAAACACTGATAATTGTTGGAAGCGAGCTCAATCTTTGCCCTCCTTCTCTGGCAGAATGGTTGACTGAAATTCGGCTTGATTTCGCACAGTTTGCCATGTCTGAGCAACATGTTTGAAGAAACTACTTGGCGCCCTTTCTTTCAAATTTTGATACTCTAAATCGGTTAGGATTAATATAGTTTGATCAGCGAATGAGGGAAGCGCTTTCACAATGTTTCCATAATGTGATTCATCCAGATGAACGAAGAATGTGTCAAGCACTAATGGTGCAACCTTTTCAGAGGCATTCATCAGCCCTAAAATGAAAGATAAAGCCACGACTTCCCTCTCTCCGGTCGATAATGTTTCCCTATGGACTATGTTGTTGCGCTTATCTATAACTGACACGTTGAATTGATCATCTATTTCTATTCTATCATACTCTTCGGGTTTATTGGTTAGTTTTCTAAAAATTTCGGTTGCATTATTTCCGATAGCTCGCCTTCTCACGTCCGACAAGCGGGTTAAAACGCTTTCGAAGGCACTTGTACACCTTGTAACCAAATCATATTGCCTATCTAAGCTTTCTCTGATGCTGTCGTGTCTTTCTTTTCGCTCAAGTATTCTTAGGATTTCGTCGAGTCTATTCTTCTGAGTTTCAAGTTCCGTTGTAAAATTCTCGAGTCGCTGCTGAGCTTTTCCGATTTCTGTCAACAAGTTATCCCTTTGCTCGACAAGGTTTTTGATTTCCTCAATCTTTGACTCGGACAATTTTCTCTCAAGGTTTTTGGTGTTTCCCTCAATTTCGTCATGTCTTAGCGCATTCTCGTGCAAATCTTTCTTAAATTGTTCGAAATTCATCTTGGAGCTTTTGATTGTGGCAATCGTCTCTCTGATCTCATAGTAGGTGGGATCTTCTTCTTCGAGACCAGCCTGCAGTTTTGAGATTGTTTCTTCTATGTCTCGACATTCTTTGTTGATTCGTTCCCTTTCGCGTTCAGTTATCGGCCTTCCGCAAACGCATCTCTCAAGTTTCAGTACATCCTTGGTTAGTTGCAGTCTGCCAACAAGTTCTGAGATTTTTTTTCCTTGCTCCTCACGCTTCTTGTGGCGTTCCTCTTTTCCTTCAAGAACTTTCATAAGTTCTGGCAAAATCAACTTTGAAGGTAAATCATTTATCAAATCGCCTCTACGAGCAAGTGTTCTCTTCCTTTCCTCTTCGATTTCGTCCAGTCTTTGAGATAATTCATCAAGCTTATTTTTCAATACTCTAGAATCCTCATTCTTAGCTAGATCTATTTGAACAGAGTCTAGTTGTTTCTTCTTGTCTGCGATCTCATTTTTGCAAATTGCACATTCATTATCTAGCGATTGGATTTTTTCCTGAAGTCGTTTCTTGAGATCCAGCAGATCATCGACGCCGCCGGATTTGCGACGTTCATCATCAAGGTCATTATCAATTTCATGAGCAACCGCTAGAAGGTCTTCCTTTCCTTGCCTGAAAGTTTCTGCTTCAAGGATTAATTCAATTGCTTTTCGAGTCTGCTCCATGTGCTTTTGAGACATCTCCCTGATTTCCTCACCATGAAACATGAAGAATTGACTTGCGGCTAAAGGCAACACTGCCTCGATCGCTTCACGAGGACTGTCGCTAGGTCTTCCGTTAATAATCACTTCAAAATCGCATTTGATCTGAGTTGGGTTCATTGGTTTTTGGGTTCTGGGACTAACTGACCGCTTGACTAAATATTGTTGAGGTTTTTTGGGATCTTCTGAATCTGCTTCTAACCAAAGATGAACATACATGTAAGGGTCTGGTGGTGGTTGATCCTCCATATAAGTTCCATAAATGAATTCCCATGCATCTCGTTCCGATCCGTACTGCATTTGTCGGCGTAAAGATGGGTCGCATCCATATAGACACCATTTTATTGCTTTTAAGATGTGTGTTTTCCCAGACCCATTTGTTCCCCAAATGACCCATAGGTTTTTGTCACTCTTTGCTTTCAGATCCAAGTCTATCTTACCTCTGTATGGCCCAAAATTCTTCATTTCTAACTTAAGCAGTCGCATTTTTTGATGTCTCCTGCAGAATCTCACGCACCCGTTTACGCACACTTTGCCGTGAAGTCATGGCGAGATAAAGATGGATCCGCTCTTCCCAGAGTATTTCCTCAAGCAGCTTAAGAGGAACATCAAACTTTTGAGCTGCTTCTTTGAGAAGATCCGCCAGTGTTTCATTTCTCTGAGAAGGTGACATGTTTATCTCTCCCCAATCCGCGCTCCTCTAAAGAGATCATACAGCTCATTAATTCTTATCTCTTCCTTATTTATTGCGTTTTTGGCAAATTCCTCAACTCTTCTTAACTCGGCCTCAACAAAACCATACTCAGAAGGACTTAAACCATATGCATCATGACTGTTTGTAAAAGGCAGTACTAGGATATCATGAATTGTCGCAATGGCCTTACTAGGATGTTTCCTCAAAACCCTACCGCGTCTCTGAATAAATTCTCTTGTTGATCTGGAACATGCTATTAGAATGGCTGAGTCACATACTGGAAGGTCAACACCCTCATCCAAACATTTTACTGCCACAAGAAATTTGTTTCCCGAAGCCTCTTTGGCAAATGTTTTTTTGATTTCATTTCGTTCATTAACATTCACTCGCGATGAAAATTCCATCGCCTCAAAGCCTTCATCAAAAATGATTCTACGACACTCTTCTAAGTGCTCTAGATCGTTACAATAAACCAAACACCTTTTCAATTGGTAGTTCTGCACTATGCGCCTCAAAGCATCTTTCTTTGCCTCTGCTTTTTTTACAATTCCTACCCTCATCAGGTATAAGTTTCTTAAACGCAAGGATAGGTCTCTGTCAACTCTATCAAGAAATCCAAGAATCTCGGGAATCGGCATCAATTTAAGCTGAGTGTATTGACTACGGATGGTTCCAAGTATCACGACTATTTGATGACTGGTATCTTGAAATCTCTGTCGCTCGTCAAAGTTCAAGGCAACGGGATGCATGAAATACTGATACTTCGTGAGTATGCCATCTTCGATAGCCCTCGAAATATCATATTCAAACACTTGTGGACCAAAGTAGTCAAATATGGCTTGATTTCCAACATCATCCCAAGCTCTCTCTGGAGTTGCACTCAAGCCTAGCCTATATTTAGCGCCGATATCAAACACCTTGCTAAATTCGGGTGCGCCGGAATGATGCACCTCATCAACAACAATGGCAAGTTTATCTTCAGGAATGTCTTCTAACAATGAACGAAACTTGTCCCTTGAAGCAGTTTGGATAGTTGTGATGATAAAATTCTTTTTTGAATTTTCATTGAAATCCAGAAATGTTGCGATCAAGTTCTTAATTTGGGTAGGCCAGTTGGGTTCCTGACTAAACGCTTTCCGGATATTGCAATTTCCCGAGTACTCAATTTCAATCTCATCTAGCCATTGCTTGGCCAAATCCATTGAAGGAACTACGATTAAAGATAGAAGTGGCTGAGGGCATCTTTCTAGACACTTCAGAGCAACTAGCGTCTTCCCAGATCCAGTGGCCATTGAAAGCACTCCTTTTAGATCAGCTCTAATCCAACTATTCATGGCATCCTCCTGGTACGGGCGCAAACGACGTTTCTCACATGGTTCACGCTCTGGAAAGGTAGGGATGTATGTTTGAAGAATGCGCTTACGCATAGCTTCAGGGAATTCAAGCGTTTCCAATCCTAAGGCGTTCCCTGTCCATAGATCATCGAAATGCTTTACATGACCTGCAACCCTGCGCTGTTCTCTTTCTGCTTCGTCCCAGCTTATGGACACATCGATAGATTCATAATTGCTGATCAACCCATCTTGTGTTTCATTCATTGACCCACAAAAAGCTACTTTGTTGCTTCTCTCTTCGTCATCAGAATCGTAGAAAATCCCGATTTTCTCGTGATAAATACCAGTTTCACCTAGATTTAAAGGACGTGCAATTCGAATGTCAAGTTTGTTGTTTGCAATCATCCAAGTGAGGTTCCTCACTCTAACTAGATCAATTTCAGAGAGAGGAATCTGAAGATCGCGAATTAAAGCTGACTCTACTGTCTTGCGTATATCATAACCTTTTTTGATTTTTTCTTTATCTTCTTCGGTCAACCTAGGGCTTGCAACGAGAAGCATCCTTCCACCATTCTTGACCAATCCGACTAATCCGCGAGCTGCTTCAGCGAGACTTGCAGATGTGAAATATCCAACAGCTCTCTTATACAAGACAGAATTCTGCAAGCATGGAATGTAGAATTCATTCAAAATATCAGAATCAACAGAGCGATACGTAACCTTGATACTGAGTGCTCTCAAGTCCAATATGGGGGCCCTCTCAGTTTATGTTAGGATATGTATCTCACAGATTACTTTTTCGCATAAAGAGCAAAATTGTTGCCATCGAGACCATGTCAAATGATAGTTCTTAATTGAGATATCGGCAAGCAATTCCGCAAACATTGCTTCTCTCCATAAGGGAAAAATGGACAACACTTGTGTCATAGTTTTGTGCCATAGCATTTTCTAGCCTCATCCCTAATACTATCATATTTTCTTCTTAATTTGAGATGCGAAGCGAACACCTGATTGACGTCAGTATTTGGTGTTCTAAGAATATTCGCTACATTCTCAGAATATTGATGTAACTGCAGAGTCTGAGGTTGACCTCCATATCCATTCGGCAAGCCAACATACTCACATTCGAAGCAAAAGGTAACCATTCTTGTATTGTGACCTTCCCCAACATAAGTCAGTTTTTCTTCGCAAACAACCACAAACCATTCATCCAAGCCATATTTAATGACCAGCTTTGGTACTGTGATTAAAAGGAATTCATGGTAGGGCATTGTCTGATAGGCTGGAGATGGGCCCTGCTGAACTTGCGGATATTTATCATTAAAAGCACGAGTAAATTCTTGAGTCTCGTTATCGGTCAAATTTGTCCTTAGACATTGTTCCAATTGCTTTTTCCCAGACTCGTCATTCCACACTGGATTTGCAGGAATGGTTATGAACAAAGAAAATGAACTTCTTTTTGACTTTTGCAATTTGAAGGTTTTCAATAATGCCTCAGCTGTTCGAGAAGTGTTCCTTCCTGGTTGATTGAAACCTGGTCCACTAAAGTCAAGATTTATCACGTCAAAGGGAAACCATTGATCGGCTCTGGCTGTGAACCCTGAAATGCCGACTCCAACGAGACTTTCATAGCTACCATTAAATCGTCTTGCATTGGCAAGGAGATTGCCAATTCGAGTGTATCTTTCCGCTATTTCTTCACAATAAGCCAGACTCTCTGGATCAAATCCTGTAGCCGTTGTTTTAAGCAAGCTATGCAACTTGAAAAGTCTAATATCAAAACATTCGACGCCAGGCAATGTAAAGAACTTGACAAATCCCTTAGATACCTTATCTAGTCTCCTTCTCGCGTGCTTAAGCCATTTGTATCTGACAAACCATTTTTCAGGATTGTTGAACGCCTCTCTGTCCTGAGATTGAGAATAGGAATTGATGGAGGAAGACACGATCTACCATCTCTTTATTTCATCAAGGAATATCTCTCTTAGTTTCTTTCCTTCCCCACCAGAAAGTGAGTATGCTATCTCAAAAAGAATGAGAACGTCCTCTAAGAACTGCTTTTTTTGTTTGTATTTATCAAAGATTGGATGAAAACGATATATAATTAGCGTCTTGGTATCTGTGTTGATATCTACTGGGCGTTTAGGATAAAAATCATCATTGTATTTAATTTCAAAGGCATAGCCAAATTTACTAGCTAGCAGTTCTTTTCTGAGACGACTTTTCTCAACCTGTTCAAATTCCTTTCGTTCCTCCATTCTGGAAGTGTATCGATTCCTCACTCTTATGAAGACCTTGGTGTGAAGCAAATTATGCAAATAGTTTTTCAGTTTTCTGTAATGAGGATGCGCTAAATTGAAAGTGTTTCGATCAATATTCATAGCTTCTTCTAACCCTTCTTCTACATAGATTTCTCCATTGGTCCAAGGTAGCCACAATTTTTCGGAATAGGGGTAGTCTAGGAAATCTGGGAAGAAGCTTCCTATAGCGACGTTCTTGATTCTTATTATAATGCCACGAAATTGAGTTGGGAGAATTGATTTTCTTTGGTTGTAAATATAGCCTTTAAACCTCAGATTTGATCCATCTTTGAAATCATACTTCTCCTTGAAGGTATAGACATCGTAATCTCTGCCTTCTTCGGAAATTTCCGGAACGTTAGGAAATCTTACTGGTTTTCTTAAATGAATGCCGTCAAAATCAACATCAAATTTCAGAGCACTTATTTCTTTCTTTAGTTCTTCAATTACGTCAAATTTACCTGACTCTTTAATCGGCCCGTTGTCTAAATATGGAACAGGAACTGTGTTTGCTATTTGCAACATCATATTCCAATATTGACCAATCGCTCTCTTACCCTTGGCCTTTGTGAAATCTTCAAGTTCACCTCGGCCAATTCTCTTTTCAATTTGATCGGCTATTTCTTCAAAAGTAACTCCTTGAAAATCAATGATGTCTATGCCTCTCAAGTCTTTGTCAGAAAGGATGTCTTTAAAATCTTCACCTAACTTGCTCATAATAACCATTGTGTAATGTGTCTCTGTTTCTTCGGGGACATTCCGAAAGTGCACATCGCTTATATCCTGAAATTTTGCTTTCTTTGCCATTTCGCCTTTGAATTTTCCAAAATCAACCTTTGCTTCAAGCTTTAGGTTCTCTTCTCTCTTCTTAGAAATGAAGGTCACTTCATCACAAATTTGAAGCGCAGAAATGAATCCAATCCCAATTTTTCCTATAACGGGTCTTTTAAGTCTCTGAGTGTAGAGACCTGCATCTCTCTTTCGAGACCTACTAATGACTACAAAATCCTCTTTAAATTCGGTTTCGTTCATACCTTCTCCATTATCCGTAATTGTGATTGTGTCAAATTCCGGTCTTGCTCTTATGACAACCTCAGTTGCGTCTGCATCATACGAGTTGTTTATTAGTTCTTTGATCGTGTTTCCAGGATTGCTGTATATCCCCTTGCTTAGATTTTTGAGTATTTCAGCACCTACCTGCATTTTCAGATGTTGCCATTCGTCTACTTTCAATTCATTTGGAAGTGGCACAAGTCAAACCTCGCATCAAAGAACTATCAGAGACGAAATTAAAATAACTTTGCATATAGGCCAATTTGATTCTGGAGAGTCAGTCCCAAAAGAGAAGGAGTCTTGTTGGTGATATAGGCATGTTGTCGAGTGTTCAAATTCCTACTTCAAACTTTTCATGAATGAATCCTTTTTCGCAAGGCCCCATGCTTCTCGTAGGAATGTTGTTAGTGCCCAGCCTTTACCCACTTTCTCCGCCGCTTTTTGTCCGATTAGGCGATCTAGCTTCTTGTTCATGCGTCGTATGCGCTGAGTTACATTCCATGGCTTAAGCTTGTATTCCTCAACCTATGAGTCACGTCTCGTTTCTCTTCCAGCCATTTATCAAACTGTTCTAGCACATGCTCCATCTGTTTATGGATGAAGTCTTGCGCGTTATAATAAGGCGTATTCATCATCTTGACAACTTCATTAAGCCGTCCATACTTTTCCTTGGGAATCTCTACGTATTCATATTCCTTTTTTAGAAATTTGAGTCGCCATCTCGCAGAGTCTCGTATGAACTCTTCCCTTGTTGTATAGCCCAAATGCTTGTTTGTTTCTATGAAGTTTTCAATTTCTGCAAGCAGTTCTGTGGGCAGTATAACTGAACGGGTGAGCATGGCTTCTATGGCATCTTGGTATGTCTGCATCTTGCCCGTTTGCGCCATAAGCGTTCCAACAGTTGCCGTCAGTTTTCTGTGGACATCGTCTGATATTCTAAGCGTCTTCATTTTTCTATCCAGCCTTTCTCAAGTAGCGTCTTCTGAACTGACTTATAATAAGCTTACAAATTTTAATAAACCTTGCACAAAAATGGCTGGAAAATCTATTTTGAAGGTTCTCTTTACTTTAACTCATCTCTCTCTACTAGGCGAAAGTGTCGTTCCAGCAACTGACTTTTATAAAGTTAAAGACAAAGCACAGTTTTTGCACGGAGGCTGTCCAGAATTGGTTAGAATTCAGTGCAGAGTTTCTAGGAAACGGTATCTCGGAAGCAAATACGTATACGAGTATGAGCGCTTGTCCCTGCCCATTCCAAGAAAATTCCACAACAAAGTCAAACCCTTCCTAAAACAAGACCTAAACATGGACCTGAGCATAAAAGGCAGCTACCTCGTCATCACTTTGACCCCCGCAAAAACGTTTCTGCCCGCCGAATACCCCTCGCAAAAATCAGCCCCAGAAAGGCTTCAAACACTTAAATTTTAACACAAAAATGCAAATCCCATTTAAATATCAGCCAGCCGAAAGATTTTCCGCTATAGGCATTTCTGCCCGCAGAAACGTTTTACCCGGCATTTCGCCACACAAAAACATGTCTATTAATGTAAATAGCAACTTCCACACAAATTCTCGTTGCCGGGCCATGGTGATTGGCGTGTGGAGAGGAGCAAGAGGAATGCTGGAAGAATCTCAGTTTTCAAGGGCCGAGAGGCTAGGCTTAATTTTGCAGTCTTCCACATCCTCGCCCTCAAAGGCCCGCAGACAATCTATGAAGCGTTTAAAGAAGTCAAGACCCAAAAAGGTCTGAAAAACACGAAATACACCAACGTAAACCGCAGAGTGAGAATTCTTGAAGAAAGCGGCTACCTCGAAAAAGTCGGCACAAGAAAAACCCAAGCAGGCTTTCAGGCCACACTCTATCAGATAACGGCGAGAGCATATCTTGCCTTTCTGCTGAACCAAATCAACCTGGACAACTTCATCGCAACAGCAGATGAAGCTACCGTCATCGCTGCATTAGGCATCCTGCATCATGGTAAGTAGGTTTTAGTGAAGACAAGCAAAAGCATAAGTATTTAGACTATTTTATCGTAGGTTATGGAAGAAGAGGAAGAAGAAAAGCCTAAGTGCCCGGAGTGTGGAGTTTGGCTTTCCTGCTATAGATTTATTGATAAGAATACAGGTGAAATAACGATAGAGTTCTGGTGCGAAGGCCCCGGCTCAGACGAATTTGATTTCATAATATCGACTGGACTTCAAGACCGAGACCTCCAAAAACTCAAACAGATTGGAAAGATAATAAAGAAAGAGATGCAGATAAAACTGCTGGCGAGAAAAAAGGAATAAGAGTAGCCAAATCAACCGATCAACAAACCTCTGCTTATTTTAGGTTTAAGTCTATCTTTTCTGAAGTATGTCCGTTTTGGGATAGTGTACTTTGCGAGCCTCTCCAAAGTATACTATACTTTGCTGACGCCAGAAATCACTTAAACTTTTGTAGCAACATAGTTTAGAGGTGTAATGTTTGGTTAATCTTGTTGAAGATTGGGAAGTCCTAGAGGAGTATGCCGGGGACAAACAGGGTTTCTATCAAATTTTAGGCGATGCTGAAGCTGTGGAAATCCGTGTAGCCATTGGCAGACTTGGCTTCAAGAAGGAATTCAACAATAAAG
>Ga0315280_10005385_pt1 | contig 18276 bp, 21 predicted proteins | sample YL17G06_40_MG_FD_203697 | JGI IMG/M metagenome (GOLD analysis project Ga0315280, IMG submission 203697) | Sediment microbial communities from Yellowstone Lake, YNP, Wyoming, USA - YL17G06_40 | ecosystem: Environmental > Aquatic > Freshwater > Lake > Sediment | place: USA: Wyoming | collected... | reverse complement strand
CTGGTTCCGGTAACGGTCTTGCTGGCCTCGTCCACCTCGACAAGGGCGAACTGAGCACAGTGGCCAAAATGCATGCACAATTTGCCGTCGGCCATGGGGATTGCGATCTTCATCTTCTTGGTCTCCTTGCGTTGGCAGATCGGTTCTCCTAGAGAACACGATTCGTCTTTCTTGGTGTGATTCAAAATGGGTTCAATGACACATGCGAAAGCCTTGGCTGCAGGGCTGTTGGGGAACGATTGCACGAAGGGTGTACCGTTGTCGCCGGAGGCGACGATCTGCGGATCGAGAGGGATGCTGCCGAGGAATGGCACGCCCATTTCAACAGCGAGCTTCTCGCCGCCGCCGACCTTGAACAGGTCCACCTGCTTGCCGCAGTGCGGGCAGATCAGGCCGCTCATGTTCTCGACGATTCCCACGACGCGGAGGTCGAGCGTCTTGCAGAAGGACACGCTGCGGCGCACGTCGGCAATGGCTACATCCTGCGGCGTGGTGACAACGACCGCCCACGCGCCCTTGCCGACCATCTGCGCCACGGCCAGCGGCTCGTCGCCCGTGCCCGGCGGAGAGTCGATCACCAGGTAGTCCAGACGGCCCCATTCGACATCCTTGAGGAACTGGCGAATGACGTTGTACTTCATCGGCCCGCGCCAGATCACGGCATCCTTGGCGCTGTCCAGCATCAGGCCCACCGAGACAACCGAGAGGTTCTCGCTCACCTGGATGGGCGAGATGCCGCCCGTGGCGTCGGGGCCGAGGCGCTGGCCCTCCAGGCCAAGGAGCTTCGGGATGCTCGGGCCGTGCAGATCCACGTCCAGCAGGCCGACCTTCTTGCCGGCCTGCGCCAGCGACATCGCCAGGTTGGCCGCGACGGTGCTCTTGCCCACGCCGCCCTTGCCGGACAGCACGAGGATCTTGCGGCCGATGCGCTGCATGCGAGTTTGAAGCTCAAGCTCCTCCAGTTCGCGATCAGATTCATCCACGTGACATGCTTCTGTGTTTTGCTGACTCATGCGGTGTTACTGTCCTTTCGAGCATCTTCATCACAAGGGATGCAGATTCTTTTGTTCTCACGCGGTCGCAGGCGAGTGGACATGACCATCTCGCCACATATTGCGCAGGGAACGCTCTCGCGGATTCGGGCCGCGGATGGCAGACACGCCAGCGCGTCTTTGCGCACCTCAAAGAACTCCGATGGGTCGTGCGCCAACATGAACTCAACCTGGTGACGGCGTCGCTGGTCTTCGGGCAAGTCGCCTATTCCGGGAGGATTGATGGGGCGAAGGCGCAGGCGTACGGACCGTCCGTTGGCTCGTGTCGCGAAGGTGAAGACCATCTTGCCGTGGTCGCGGAAGAACAGGTTGCCCTTGCCGAACGTGCAGCCGGTGAGCACCTGGATGGCGTCCACAGCGCAGGTGTCATTTTCGACGATGGCGATGAGTTCTTCATCGCCTGCCCGTTGGGCAGACAACTCCCGCATCCCCAGCATGGCCGCGCAGTAGCCGATGGCCAGGCCGGGACATAAGTGGCCGTGGAACTCCACGCAGCGCTTCAGGTCGTCGGGCAGTTCAAGGTCTTCCACATTCACCTTACACCCAGTGCCCTTCGACATCGGCGCCGCTGGACTGCTTCAGCTTGCCAGCCTTGAACTGCTCGACCGCTTCGGCCACCGTGCCGGTCGCGCCAACATAGACCTTCACGCCGCCGGCCTGAAGCGTGGCGAACGCCTTGGGGCCTACGTGTCCGGTGATCACGGCTTGGGCGCCAAGTTCCACCACGTTTCTGCCGGCCTGGATGCCCGCGCCTTGAGCGGCGTTAAGGTTCTGGCTGTTGTCTGCTGCCGTGAACTCGCCTGTTTCCGTCTCGACAACAGCGAAGAACATGGCTCGCCCGAATCGCGGATCGACCGGCGAACCCAGTTCCCTGCCTTGGGACGTCACTGCCACCTTCATAGGAACTCCTTTCTTGCCCGAACTATAGAGCAAGGCCTGTGCCAATTGGCGAATGGCGCAAGGGATGAAGCCGTAGGATAAGCTGCTACAGATAGTTACAGACCGGAGGCGGCACAGGGATGGGCGACAGATTCCCTGGATGAGGTGGCGGAAACAGTGCAAAATGCACTATTAGGATCGTCGGCCACGCCCATCGGCTTGGGGCGTGTCGATGCCGAGAGTCTGTATCTTGCGATAGAGCGTGCTGATGTTGATGCCGAGGTCCTGGGCGGCCAGCTTGCGGCTTCCGTTGCGGCGTTGGAGCGTCTCAGTGATAAAGAGCTTCTCGATGGCCTCCAGGCTCATCGGCTGGCCCTCCGCACCCCCGTGCCCGGCTGTCGGCCGGAGTTCCGGAGGCAGGTGGTTCAATTCGATCATGCCGCCGCGACACAGGACAAACGCCTGCTCGATGATGTTCTCAAGCTCGCGGACATTACCCGGGTAGTCGTGCTCCATCAGGCGGGCGAGCACCTGGTCCGAAACGCCGGCGATATCCTTGCCCTGGAGGCGGTTGAACTTGGCGATCAGGTGGTCCAACAGCAACGGAATGTCTTCGCGCCGCTGGGCCAAGCCGGGCAGATTCAGGTGGATCACGCGAATGCGGTAGTAGAGGTCCTCGCGGAACTTGCCGGCGCGAACCAGCTTGGCCAGGTCCTTGTTGGTGGCGGCAATCACACGCACGTCCACGGGAATCGGCTTCACGCCGCCAAGAGGTTCGACCACGCGCTCCTGGAGCACGCGTAGCAGCCGGACCTGCATCGCCGGCGAAATGTCGCCGATCTCGTCCAGGAGGATGGTGCCTCCCTCCGCCAAGGCGAAGCGACCGGGCTTGTCGCGCTTGGCGTCGGTGAACGCCCCGGCCTTGTGGCCGAAAAGTTCGCTCTCCAACAGCGTGTCAGGCAGGGCAGCGCAGTTGATAGCGATGAAGGGCTTCTTCTTGCGTGGTGAAAGGTTGTGGATGGCGCGGGCGAACAACTCCTTGCCTGTCCCGCTGGGCCCTTCGATCAGGACGGTGGAACTGCTGGCGGCGATCTGGGGAAGGATTTCGAATAACCGCATCATGGCCGGGCTTCGACCAACGATGTCCTCGAAGGTATAACGGGCATGGAGCTCCTTCTGGAGTTGCTCGACCTGCGTAAGGTCTTGGAAGGTCTCCACACCCCCGACTACGTGGCCGTCGCCGTCTTTCAGCAGTGCCGTTGATATCCGAATCGGGACGCGCTGTCCTTGCTGATTGATGATGTGCGCCGTGGCATTGAGGACGCTCTTGCCGCTGGCCATCGTGCGGCGCAGGGCGCAGCTGGTCTCACAGATGCTCGCCCGGAACACGTCGCAGCAGGCGCTCCCGATGGCCTGCTGAGGCGATACGCCGGTGATCCTCTCGGCTGCTCGATTGAACGCGGTGATTCGCCAGTCGGGGCCAACGGTGAATACGCCCTCGTTGACCGAGTCGAGGATGGCGACCTCGCGCTGGCCGGCCAGTGGGTTTTCGCTCATGGTTGTCACCGTCCGATTCTCATCTCTAATCGCGCATTATACAACGTTATAGCGGAGCATGTTCTATCAAAATGCGCGATTGTCAAGGCTGGCATGAATATCGAGCCGATGCCCATCATTCGTCAAAGGCAGGAGTTACGGCACTTGGGGCGATCTGGCACTGGACTTGCTCATGAGTACTGATGATGAGAGTTGCGATACCTTACTGGCAAGGCCGGGTCAGCCCGGTGTTCGACGTGGCCGGCAACGTGCTGCTGGTGGACGTCGCCGACGGCAGGGAACAGGCCCGGCAGAGCGTCGCCATCGATGCGGCTCAGGCGCGGGCGAGCCTGCTTGCCGAGCATGGGGCGACCGTGCTCGTCTGCGGCGCCATCTCCCGGCCGCTGGAGATGGCCGTCTCGGCCGCGGGCATCGAGGTGATCTCGCAGACCTGTGGTGACATGGAGCAGGTACTGGCGGCCTTCATTGGCGGACAGTTGAACGAAGACCTCTTCTTGATGCCAGGCTGCTGCGGCCGGCGTCAGCGGTTCGGTGCCGGGCGCCACCGCGGCGGCCGGTGTTGGCGGCATGGACCCAAAGGCGGTGACGACAATGCCCAGAGGTGATGGAACAGGCCCGCCCCATGGTGGCGGACGTAGACGGCACAGGATGGGTGGATCTTCGGCGGCCGGGCCGGGCGGACAGTGTGTCTGCCCAAAGTGCGGCCAGAAGGTTCCACATGTGGCCGGGCGGCCCTGCAATCAGCAGGCCTGCCCGAAGTGCGGAACAGCAATGACCAGAGGTTGATGACGACCTCGCAGAATGAAGGAGTTTAGCAATGCCAGGTGGTGACGGAACAGGCCCAGTTGGAGTGGGCCCAATGACAGGACGCGCAGCGGGTTACTGCGCCGGCTTTGGAATGCCAGGATTCGCCACTGGATCTGGCCGCGGCTTTGGCCGCGGTAGAGGATTCGGCCGAGGCGGACACCGAGGCGGCCGCGGCTGGCGGCACCAGTTTCACGCTACCGGTCTGACGGGCTGGCAGCGGGCCGCGATGGGCTATCCCGCCTTCGGCGGCACCGTGCCCCCGGCGGCTGCCTGCGCCGTCCCCTTTGCAGGGGCGATAAGCAGTGAGCAGCAGCTCGATGCGCTCAAGGGACAGGCAGAGTACTTCGAGGATGCCTTGGAGGGAATCCGCAAGAGGATTGAAGAACTCCAGGCCAAGAGCAAGAAGGAATAGGGTTCGGCACCAGCCGCCGACCGAAGGATAGTCGCCGGGATGACGGGAGAACTACTACTGCCCGAACCCCGGCGATTGTCCATGAGCAAGGAAAGGTGTTGATATGAGAATCGCGATTACAGCCACAGGCCCCGACCTGGAAGCGAAGGTGGACCCGCGTTTCGGCCGGTGTCCGCACTTTCTTCTCGTCGAGACCGACGATCTGAGCTTCGAGGCCGTCGAGAACCCGAATATCACGTTAGCCAGCGGCGCCGGCATCCAGTCGGCGCAGCTCCTAGCCGGGAAAGGCGCCAAGCATATCTTGACGGGCAACTGCGGCCCTAACGCCCACCAGGCGCTATCTGCCGCCAGCATCCCTGTCTCCGTCGGGTGCTCCGGCTCGGTTCGCGAGGTGATCGAGCGGTTCAAGGCGGGCCTGCTTACTGCCGCTGCCGGCCCCAACGTCGCCGGCCATTTCGGCACGGGCGGCGTATCGCAAGCCACAGCCGATCCGGCAGACAGCCCGCCGACAGGATTCGGCCCTGGAATGGGCCGCGGCGGCGGTCGCGGGATGGGACGCGGCCGGGGGATGGGACGCGGGATGGGCATGGGCCATGGTGGCGGCAGAGGCATGGGTGGCGGCCGAGGTCAGGGACGCGGCAAGGGGGCTGCCGGCGGCTTGGCCGGGAATCAGTCGTCGCCGCCGATCATCGAGGACGGCGATGAACTGTCCGCCCTGAAGCAGCAGGCCGATGCCGTGGGCCAACAGATGCAGCAGATTCAGCAGCGAATCAAGGAACTCGATAAGGAAAAGAAGAATGGCTGAGTTCGTCAATCCATTCAGCGGCATGGTGCCGGATCGGAAGCTGAACAACCGCGAGTTGGCGCGAGCGGTCCGCATGTGCCTGGCTGCAGAAGAAGAGGCCGTCCACATGTACGAGGCCATGGCCGACGCATCGGACAACCCGCTTGCCGCGAAGGTGCTCCAGGACATCGCGGACGAGGAGAAGGTTCACGCGGGGGAGTTCCAGGAACTCCTTCGCATCCTGCTTCCCGAAGAGCAGCAACTGCTTGCGAAAGGGACGGATGAGGTGCAGGAGATGGCCCGGGAAAGCAAGAAATGAGAATCGCTGTTGCCAGCGGCAAGGGCGGCACGGGAAAGACAACCGTTGCCACGAACCTGGCTTTCGTGGCGTCGCAGGACGGCCGTAGCGTGGCCTATCTGGACTGCGATGTGGAAGAGCCCAATGGCGCGATCTTCCTGAAACCCCAGATACAGGAGGACCGCGCGGTCGGCGCGGCCGTGCCCAAGGTCGATCTGGACAAGTGCACCGGCTGCGGGAAGTGCGGCAAGATATGCCAGTACAGCGCGATCGTCTCCATGGGCAAGACCGTGTTGACATTTCCCGAGCTGTGCCATGGCTGCGCGGGATGCTGGCTCGTCTGCCCTGTCGGCGCGATCAGCGAAGGCCAGCGGGAGATCGGGCGCCTTCAGGCTGGCCCGGCGGGCAAGGTGCAGTTCGTCCAAGGGCTGCTCAACATCGGCCAGGCCATGAGCCCGCCGCTCATTCGAGCCGTCAAGGCGGCAGCACCGCAGGCGGACCTCACGATCGTGGACTGCCCGCCGGGCACTTCCTGCCCCGTCATCGCGGCCATGCGGGGCAGCGACTACGTCCTGCTGGTCACGGAGCCCACGCCTTTCGGACTCAACGACCTGAAGCTGGCCATCGAGACGGTGCGGAAGCTGGGGATGCCCTTCGGCGTCCTGATCAATCGCGCCGACAACGGTGACCTCCAGACGCGACAGTTTTGCATTCACAGCCGGATTCCCATTCTGGCGGAGATCCCCGATGTCCGCGCGGTGGCCGAGGCCTACTCCCGAGGCATTCTGGCCGCCGAAGTATCGCAGCACTATCGGAAGGGGTTCGAGCGCCTGCTTGGCACTTTGGACAAGGAGGTCGCGCGATGAGAGAGCTCGTCGTCATCAGCGGCAAAGGCGGCACGGGAAAAACCTCCATCGTCGCCTCGTTTGCGGCGCTGGCGGAAAAGGCGGTTTTGGCCGACTGTGACGTGGACGCAGCCGATTTGCACCTGGTCTTGGAGCCCAAGATCATCCGCAGGGAGGACTTCACCGGCGGCAAGCGGGCGCGAATCAAGGCCGGCCACTGCACCGCCTGCGGCAAGTGCGAGGAGCTCTGTCGCTTCGACGCCATCTACTTCGACGGCCCAGGCAACGGGAAAGTGGACAAGACGTTCCGCATTGACCCCATCGCTTGCGAAGGCTGCGGCGTCTGTGTCTGGTTCTGCGCCGAAACCGCCATTGAGTTCGGCCCGGAGGTCAATGGCGAGTGGTTCGTTTCGGAAACCCGCCACGGGCCCATGGTGCATGCCAAACTCGGCATCGCAGCGGAGAACTCCGGCAAGTTGGTCAACACCGTGCGGACGGAAGCCCGCAAACTGGCCGAGCAACGCGGGCTGGAGATGGTCATCATCGACGGCTCGCCCGGCATCGGTTGCCCGGTCATCGCCTCGATCACCGGGGCAACCCTTGTGCTGATCGTCACCGAGCCCACGCTGAGCGGGCAGCATGACATGGAACGAGTGGCCCAGTTGACGCGGCATTTTGACATTTCGGCCATGGTGTGTGTCAATAAGTGGGATCTGAACCCGCAGATCGCCGACGAGATTGAATCGCTGGCCTGCAAGCGAGGCATCGAGGTCGCCGGCCGCGTCCGCTACGACCGCGGGGTTACGCAAGCACAGATACACCGAAAGTCGATGGTCGAATACCAGACCGATGGCTGCGCCTCGGACATCCGCGAAGTGTGGGCCAGAGTCATGAATGTCATTGATACCGCGGGGGCATCCGAACCATCATGAAAGGACACCATCGCATGGCGACTGACCCACTCACGCCGTACGGCAACCGACCGATGGTCACGCCCATCGTCAACGCCGTGAACTACGAGTATCTCTCCTTCGAGGTGCTTCGCCAGATCACCGATGGCGAGATAGACGGATACACCTATCACCGCGATGACAATCCGACCGTCCGCGAGGTCGAACGGAAGATCTCCGATCTGGAGGGAGCTGAGGACTGCGTTGTCTGCACCTCCGGGATGGCGGCCTGCACGATGGTCTACCTGACGTATCTCAAGGCCGGCGACCATCTGCTCATCTTCCACGACACCTACGGCGCCAACTACAAGGTGTCGCTGATCCTGGAGCGGCTGGGCGTGGAAGTCTCGTGGCTAGACGCGGATGAAGCCGAACGTATTGGCGAGCACATTCGGCCGAACACACGGATGATCTTCCTGGAAACGCCCAGCAACCCGCTCTGCAAGATCATCGACGTTGCCGCTGTTCGCACGGCGGCCGATGCCGTTAAGGCCATGGTCGTGGTCGACAACACCTTCGCCACGCCGTACCACCAGAACCCGCTGAAGCTTGGGGCTGACCTCGCAGTGCACAGCGCCACCAAGGCCCTCGGCGGCCATAATGATCTGATGGCTGGTGCGATCGCCGGCTCCAAGGAGCACTACAACAGGCTCTGGTTTACGCGACAGGCCATCGGCACAACGCTGGACGCATACTCTGCGTTCCTCTTGGGCCGCGGACTCAAGACGTTTGAGCTGCGCGCTGAAGCCATGGCCCGAGGGGCCCAGGCGGTCGCGGAATTCCTGGCTGAAGACCCCAAGATCACCCGGCTCTCGTACCCCGGCTTGGCCAACCGTCCAGGCCACGATGTGGCCACGCGCCAGATGCAGCGCGGGTTCGGAGGTATGCTGGCCTTTGATGTCGGCAAGGACGAAGAGGACGCCAAGCGGTTCATCGCGGCGCTCAAGACGATCTGCCATGCGGTCAGCCTCGGGGCAACCGAGTCGCTCATCTGCATCCCGTACCTGACGACTATGCTCTATCTGCCGCCGGAGCGGCGAACGGCGTTCGGTGTTCGCAGGAACACGGTTCGGCTGTCGATCGGCATCGAGCCGGCCGAGAAGCTCATCAAAGACATCAAGCAGGCCCTGGCGTGCGTCGCACAGGGGGTGGCACGCAATGCCTAGTGGGCGAATCACGGTACTGGTCGAGAACACCGCTGGCGGGCAAGGTCTGCTGGCCGAGCACGGGCTGTCGTTCTGGATCGAGCTTGGCAACAAGAAGGTTCTCTTCGACACCGGACAGGGCAGCGTTCTGAACGGCAACGCTCGTCGGCTGGGCATCCGGCTGGAGTTGGCCGATGCAATCGTGCTCAGTCACGGCCATTACGACCACACCGGCGGTCTCGGCGACGCCCTGCACTGTGTCGGCCGGCCGAAGGTTTATGCTCATCCGGCGGCCTTAACGCCCAAGTTCGCCAGGAACACAGACGGAACGGCCCGCGACATCGGCATAAGTTGCCTAGGCCCTCAGGACATTCGCGAGCGGGCCGAGTTCGTCCGGGTGGAAGGGCCGACTGAAGTCTGCGAAGGGCTTCGACTGACTGGGGCTGTGCCCCGCACAACCGACTTTGAAGATACGGGCGGGCCGTTCTTCAAGGACCAAGCCTGCACTGAGCCTGACGACCTGCTGGATGACCAGGCTGCGTTCATCGAAACGCCGGCCGGTACATTCGTCGTCCTCGGCTGTGCCCATGCCGGCGTCATCAACACCTTGAGGCACATTCAGACGCTGACGAACGGCCGCCCGATACACACGGTGATAGGCGGCATGCATCTGCTCAATGCCAGCCCTGAGCGGATGGACAAGACCGTGGTCGAACTGCGCCGCTTGGACGTGCGGCGCCTGTTGCCATGCCACTGCACCGGCTTGGCGGCCGTGGCCCGGCTGTGGCACGAGTTCCCCGGCAGATGTGCGGCGTGCCCGGTCGGCACGGTTGTGGAGGTGACGGGATGATGGGCCCTTACCTCGAAAGCATCCGCTCTCGCGTCGGATCGCAGTGCCTTCTGCTGCCGGGCGTGCGGGCAATCATCCTGAACGATCAGGGTCAGGTACTGCTCCAGCGCAGGACGGACATGAAGTGTTGGGGCCTGCCTTCCGGTTCCGTCGAGCTTGAGGAAACGGGTTTGGAGGCCCTGAAACGCGAGGTCCGCGAGGAGACTGGCCTGGATGTGGGGCACGCCGAGGCGATGGCTTTGTACTCAGGGCCCAGCCAGCGGCTCAAATACCCCAATGGCGACGAAATCCAGTGCTTCTCAATCGCTTTCATTGTCCGCGACTGGATTGGTGAGCCCAAGGCCGACGGCGTAGAGGGCTCCGAGGTGCAATTCTGGCCGATGGACGCGCTGCCGGAGGATCTGGTGGACATTCACCGGCGGACGTTGGTGGATTATCGAGGCTACGACGGGCAATTCTTTCTGGCCAATGACGCCCGCCAGGAAGATGCCTGACGCTCGGCAGCGGATGGCTATTGCGAAGGAACGGAACTGCCGCAGAGATGACACTGAAACAGAACAGGTTGGGTGTTGGCCCGAAATGGGCCCTGCCGACGACGGTGTACTTCGTCGTGGCCGTCATCGCGCACTTTGCGGCTTACCCGCGATTCGTAATCGCTCAAGTGCCCCTTGCCACGTGCGTGGTGGTCGGAGCTTTGCTGGTAACGACAGGCGCGTGCATGTACGCGGCGGCATTCGTGAGCCTGCGAAGAGGTCTTCGGGCGGAGATCCTTGTCACGCACGGCTTATACGCGATCATGCGGCACCCTTTGTACGCTTCGAGCATCTTCCTCATCATCCCCGGGGTCGCCTTGGCGTTTCGCTCCTGGCTGCTGCTGCCCATGCCCCTGGTGGCCTATGTTGCGTTCCGTATCTTCGTCGTGGCCGAGGACGACGACCTCCACGAGCGGTACGGTGACGCTTTTGCGCGATACAAGGAAACGACGAATGCCCTGTTTCCAACGCGACCACGGTGGTTGTGTGTCTCCAGGGCAGCCCGAAAAAGGAAGGAATGATTGATGGCATCTCTACCGGAAAGCGTCCGCCAGGCATGGGACGATCGTGATGGCCCGGTGATCTTGGCGACGGTCAGCCCGGACGGCGTCCCTAACATCATCTACGCGACCTGCGTCGGTGCATTCGGCGATGACCGGCTGGTGGTGGCCGACAACTACTTCGACAAGACCCGCAGGAATCTGCTGGCCGGCGGGAAAGGCGCGCTGCTGTTCCGGTCGAAGAATGGCAAGGCATATCAGGTCAAGGGCACGCTCGAATACCACACCAACGGCGAGGTCTTCGAGCAGATGAAGACCTGGAACCCTCCCCAGCATCCCGGACACGGCGCGGCGGCATTGCGTATCGAAGAGGTCTACTCCGGGGCGGAGAAGCTCTGCTGAATCAGGCAATCGACGTATGAGGTATCGAAGTATGGAAGCTTTTGAGGAAACGGACGTATCGCGTGCGATTCTGGACGCCTATCACGCCAAGTTCGCCAAGGCCCTGCGTAGCGACATCCTCATCGTCGGTGCGGGCCCATCAGGCCTGGTGGCAGCATGGCGGCTGGCCGAGGCTGGTCGCCTGGTTGTCGTCCTGGAAAAACGCCTCAGTCCCGGCGGTGGCATCTGGGGCGGCAGCTTGGGGATGAACGAGGTCGTCGTTCAGAAAGAGGCATTGAGCATTCTGGACGAAGCCGCCGTCAGGCATCAGCCCAGCGGGCGGCTGTTCACGGCCGACGCGATGGAACTGGCGTCGGCATTGTGCCTCAAGGCGCTCCACGCAGGGGCAATCCTGCTCAACCTGATGACGGTTGAGGACATCTGCGTGCGCTCCGGGCGAGTGAACGGCGTCGTCGCCAACCGCTCCATGCTCGGGGACAGCCTGCCAATCGACCCGATCGTCTTCTCAGCAAGGGCGACAATCGACGCCACAGGGCACGAAGCGGTCATGGCCAACTGCCTTCAGCGGCGAGGGTTGTTGAAGGACGGCCCCGGGAGACTCCCCGGCGAAGGCCCGATGGATGCCCCGGCCGGCGAGGAGTTCGTGGTGGACCACGTGACGGAACTCTATCCCGGGCTATGGACAACAGGCATGAGCGTCTGCGCGTCCCAGGGCGGTCCGAGGATGGGACCGATCTTCGGCGGCATGCTGCTATCGGGGGCGAAAGTGGCTGAGAAGGTGACGCAGGTTCTCTAGAAGGCCACCACGACGGAGCAGCGGTTCTTTGACTGTGCTGAGTGAGGCTGTGCCATGGGACATATCTTTGGACCTGTGCCGTCCCGAAGACTGGGACGCTCATTGGGCGTGGACTTGGTCCCGTTCAAGACATGCACTTACGACTGCATCTACTGCCAGCTCGGCAGGACGACCAACAAGACCATCCAAAGGCAGGAGTGGGTTCCGCTCAATGACGTTCTGGCGGAGTTGAAGGAGAAGCTAGCCACGAAGCCCGACTACATCACCCTCAGCGGATCAGGCGAGCCGACCCTTTACTCGCGCCTGGACGAGTTGATCGCTGGCATCCGCTCCATGACGGATATCCCCGTTGCCGTGCTTACGAACGGCTCGTTGCTGTGGCAGGAGGAAGTCCGCAGGCAGCTTATGGACGCCCACCTGGTGATCCCGTCGCTGGATGCCGGGCATAGCAGCATGTTCCAAGCCGTCAACCGCCCGCACGAGAGCATCGCGTTTGAGCGGATGCTGGAGGGACTGATCGCCTTTCGGGAAGAGTACGACGGCGAGTACTGGTTGGAAGTCTTCCTCTTGGCCGGCCACACCGCCATCGATAGCGAGATCAGCAGGATCGCGGAGTGCGTCCGGCGAATCAGGCCCGACCGAGTGCAACTCAACACTGCGACCCGGCCCACGGCCGAGAACTATGCGGCCATGGTAGACCACAGGAGGATGGTCGATCTGGCAACCCGGTTTGAACCTCCGGCCGAGGTGATCGCTGACTTTCGCGCCGTTCACGCTCAGAGCGACTTCACGGCTGGCCGGGATAGCGTCCTCGATATGATCCAGCGGCGGCCGTGCTCCTTGGAAGACATCGCGGATGGACTCGGCATGCATCGAAACGAGGTCATCAAATACGTCGAGGAACTCGACGCCATGGGATCGATCCAGAAGCGATCATCCGGCGGCAGGCTCTTCTACAGCGGCAAACAGAAGCCCGAAGAGACCAGGAGATGAAGGAGATCGTACGAAGCCACTGTCTCAGAAGATGCCTGACGGTTACAATGCGCGGGACTTCGCCCATGACCGGCGCAAGCAGGTCGCTCCGCCAGAAGCCCTGGCGTAGCCGATGGTCGGGAGTATCAGGCCTATCTCGGAACAGGCCCCAAGGAAACGCCGGTGAATTGGTTTGTCAATCAGAGCCCACTGGTTCAGGCTATCATCGCTACCTCGTTCATGTGGCTCCTGACCGGCGTGGGCGCCTGTGCGGTGCTGTTCACGAAGCAGGTCTCGCAGAAGTTTCTGGACGCGGCCTTAGGCGCGGCTGCCGGGATCATGATTGCGGCCACTTTCTGGAGCCTGCTGGCCCCGGCCATCGAGATGGCCGAGAAGGCCTACGGTACCTTCAAGTGGGTGCCGACATTGGTTGGCTTCCTCTGCGGCGTGGGCTTCCTGAGGCTCCTCGACCGGCTGCTGCCACTGGTGCATCAGCAACTGACCGGACAGGGTGATTTTGCCAAGAGCAAGCGACGGACCAGTCTGCTCGTCCTGGCGTTGACGATCCACAATTTTCCTGAAGGCCTGGCCGTTGGCGTAGCGTTCGGAGCGGCCGGGCTGACCCTGGGGGCGGCTGACCACGCGGCGCACCTGGGAGGGGCGATGGCCCTTGCGCTGGCTGTTGCGATCCAGGATCTGCCGGAGGGCCTCGCCGTCGCCTTGCCGCTTCGGCGGGAAGGCATGAGTAGGTCCAAGGCCGTCTGGTACGGGCAGCTCTCTGGGGTTGTTGAGCCCGTAGGCGGCATCATCGGTGCTGCAATGGTACTCGCTGTGACAGCCCTGTTGCCTTATGCACTGGCCTTCTCCGCAGGAGTCATGCTCGTGGTGGCCGTGACGGAGCTTGTCCCAGAGTCGCTTCGCCGCGGTCACATCAACGCGGCCACCATCGGTTTGGCCATTGGCTTTGCCGTGATGATGATCCTCGAGGTCTACTTGGGCTGAGGGCGGGTTGGGCCCGCAAGGTCTTGTTGCACCGACTGTGGTTGCACCATTTCAACTCGTCCGCCAGGCAGCCTGTCGCACACTTCGGTCGAGAAGGGATGTCCATGATCGCCCTGAGTTGCCCTGAGCGTCTAGGGGTGGACGCACAGGACATGGCGATACACGGTATGTTGTGATACGGCGGTATTCAAAGCGGGTTCACTTCTTATCGAGGGCATAGAATTTCGCGATCAACGTCTCCAGGGATGCGCAACATGCCCCGCCGTCCAGCCGGGCGGATCGCAACTGCCTCAATGCCCTATCGATGGATTTGTCGGCGGAGGTCCATGCGCCGAAATTCACCGGTTTAAGCCGTTCCTCCGCCTTGTCCCAGGCGGACTCCAAATCGGTAATGCGCGACTTTGCGCCCGGCAGGTCGGATTTGCGCACGAGGCCCAGCGTGTCTTCCGCGATCTGCCGGAAAACGGAGAGGTCCCCCAGCGGCGACCCCGGCGAAGTCATAACAGGCGCCTCCGAACGGAGCTTGGCTTGATGCCAGTAGTAGCCTGATCCGCCGGTAATCACCAGCACAAACACGACAATGGCCGTTTGGATCATGGCGGCATATCTATTCGTGACCGCAAAGACTTCTCTGGTTTCCTTGACGATCAAATCTCTTTTCGTGACCGAAAGGTATATGACGGTCATTAAGATCGCCAAGAGGAACAGGCCGGTCGTTATAGTTGGGCCTAACCCCACACCGCCGGCCGTGGTTGCCTGTGACAGGTAGTCGCCCAGCGAAGCTCCCACGGGACGTGTCATTATATAGGCGATCCAAAAGGCCAGCACCGGGTTCAGCTTGAGGCGCCAGGCGATGCCCACGGCGGCAATCACCGCACAGAATATGATGCCCGATACAAGGTAACCCAAGGCCCATTTCTCTGACGCAAGGTCTCCGGCCGCCGTGCCCAACGCGAAGGTGAACAGGATGGCCAGCCAGTAGAATGCTTCCCTTCGGCTTGTGAAGATCGTGTGGATGGAGAGCGTTCTTTCCTTGGCGTACCAGATGGCGAAGGTCAAAGCCAATGCGACACTGAAAACAATGGTGGTTGTTTCAAGAGGCACTTTCCATTTGTCTGTCAGAATGTCCGTAATCAGCGTTCCGAAGATGCTGACCAGGACGACGGCCAGCCAATAGACGCCCGGTATGTATTTGTTCGACCGGAACTGGAAGTAGAGCACGACGGCAAGCAATGCTCCCATGACAACGGATGTGCCGTTGAGACCAAGGTTCAGGCTTTCGTTCAGGAAATCGGAGGCGGTTTCGCCCACCGTGGTGCATAAGACTTTAATGATCCAAAAATACAGGGTGATTTCCGGGACTTTATTCAGCATGTCGTTCTTAAGAATCTTCGTCATATTAAGCCTTTGTGAATGTATGTGCTGCTCTCTTCAGTTGGCCGCCTGTGTCGTTTCGGAATCCCTGCTCGGAATGGGACGCTGCCTACCTGTCCCCGGGTGCATCGTCGTCATCATTGTCCTAATCGTTGGCGTCTTCCTTCTGGCCTTTCTCTTCCTTCTGCTCCTGCTGCCATTTCAGAGGCTCAAGGATGGTTCCGTCGGCCGCTACGGTCAGTTCAGCTTCCTTGTCGTCTTGCTCAACCTCGACTTCGTAAGACATCTTCGGAGGAGTCAGCTTGTTCAGCTTGCTGTCAGTAAGCGATTCCTGCTTTGTCGCCTTTTCGATCTTGGCCCCAGGAGCGGCTTTGGCCACGGCATCGGTGACGGCCTTGGGCAGGTCGGCCGCGGCTACTGGAGACTCGATTTCGACAATCGTCCCGTCTTCCGCAAGCGTGACCTCCAGCTTCGAGCCATCCTTGAGCATCTTGACCTCGTAGAGACGCTGGCCGTCCTCGGTCTCCAGGTTCACCTTCTGGACCTTCGCGTCCGGGTAGCTCCTTTCCAAGGTCTGCTTGGCCGCTCCAGATAGCTGAACAGTGCTCTGGGCAGGCTGCCCGCAACCGACCATAGCAACAGAAACCGACCACAAAAGGCCCGCAAGCATTGTTCCGAACCGTGTGCGCATGCTGTTCTCCTTATCCAAGTGTTTTCCACTTCATCGACCAGACTGTAGTCCACATGCAGGCGGAAGCTATCCCGTCGGCCTGAAACCAAGCTGAAACCGCAGGCTATTTCGGTTGGCTTGGCGGACGCGAGAGAGGCAGCGTCACGATCACTCGCGTTCCGCTGTCGGGCTGGGATGTTATCTCGATGGTCCCGCCATGTCGAATGACGGTCTCACGGGCGATAGCCAGCCCCAGGCCGGTGCCTCCCGTTGTAGAGGCACGCGAAGCATCCACGCGGAAGAATCGCTCGAAGAGCCGTGGAATCGCCTCCGCTGGTATGTTGCCGCCGTCGTCCTGGACAACGACGACAGCGTGTTGGGCCGTGGTTTCAGATGTCAGATGGATAGTGCCGCCCTTGGGGCCATGGCGCAAGGCATTGTCTAGTAGATTCGAGAACAGGCGGGAAAGCTGGCGGTCATCGCCTGCGACGACAGCTGGCGAAAGCGAGCACAGCAGCTTGCCACCAGCTTGGGCGACCTTTGCGTCGAACGAATCGGCCAGTTCGGACAGCAAGTGATCGATCTGGATCGGCTGGTCCGGCGGGGTGTCGGCCGTTTCGTCGAGCCGGGCCAAGAGAAGCAGTTCATCCACCAGATGCTCCATCCGACGAAGGTCTTCCATCACCTCTTCCAGAGACTGTTGATACTCGTCGGGTGACCGTCGCGTGGCCAGGGTCGTCTGGATTGTGCTCTTGACGGCTGTCATGGGGGTGCGTAGTTCGTGGGAGGCGTCGGCGATGAAAGCCTTCTGTCGTCGCATCGCATCGTCCAACCGGCGCAGCATCTCCTGCAACGAGTTCGCGAAAGGCTTCAGCTCGTTCGGAACGTTCTGCGAGTCAATATCAGCCTTGAGAAGGCTGCGCGCATCAACGTTCCTCAGATGGCCTGCGGCAAGACGGATGGGCCTCAAACCGACATGGACCAGGAGGATCGCGACGGCGGCCATCACCGCGATGACACAGGCGCTGATCCATACAAGGTTGCCTAGCAATTCGTGCAGTTCCGATTCAACGCTCCCGGTCGCCTGGGCGATGATGATGCTGGTATGCTTATGTGCGGGGCGCAGCCACACGCCCCGGTAGTCGCGCTCAGCAAGCGAAATCGAGAAGAAGCGGTTTTGCCCGTCGGCTGGCCTTGATAAGGAGGATATTGCCTTGTCCCACTTAATGCCCGAAGCGGGAGCGACATGAACGACCTGCCCTGTGTCTTCTCTCCAGATTCGAGCAAGCATGTCCGCATGTCGCCCAGGCGCTGGAAGAAGCACGGCAAGTCTCGCGGATGAACCGGCAGGGTCTGGTGTGTCGTTGGCAACGTCGTCCGCCGCACGGGCCAGGGCCAGAAGAGATTGATCCATTTGTTTACGAATGAGTTCTCGCGTCTCGATGTAGACGATCAGGGAGATGATGCCGATGGAGACTGCGAGTGCCGCCGCCATCAAGAGAGACAACCTCCACTTTAGGGCCAGCGGCCTCATGGTCCCGCCTCCCCAAGCATGTAGCCCGCCCCGCGCACGGTGTGGATCAACTTGTGCTGAGGGCTGGGATCGAGCTTCCGCCGTAATGAGGAGATGTAGACCTCGATGACGTTGGAGAAGTTCTCCGAGTTGAAGTCATACAAATGCTCCAGGATATCGGTCTTGGAGACGATCTCTCCGGCCCGCATGGCCAGGTACTCCAGCAGGCGATACTCCATCGCGTGCATCAGCACGATCCGGCCATTCAGAGTCACCTTCCGAGCGGAGCTGTTGATCTCTAACGGACCGACTCGTAGCACGGCAGCGGCCCGGCCGTGGCCGCGACGAATCAGGGCCTTGCACCGGGCGGCCAGTTCGGGCATCTCGAAGGGCTTGGTGAGGTAGTCGTCCCCACCTTCCTCCAGCCCCCGCACCACGTCCTCGGTGGCGTCGCGGGCGGTCAGCACCAAGACCGGCGTGTCGTTCCCGCTGGCGCGAAGTCGGCGCAGGATGCTCCATCCATCCACCTTCGGCAACATCAGGTCGAGGATGACCAGATCGTAAGGATTGGTCGTGGCCATGTGCAGGCCATCCTCGCCGTCTGGCGACACATCCACGGCGTAGTTCGCCTGTTCCCGCAGGAACTTGGCGACGTTGCGGGCCACTCGGGCCTCATCCTCGATGACAAGAATTCTCATGGTTGTTCGCCTGCACCAGCCGTAGCGGAAGTCGGCGACGATGCGGAGACGCCCATGCGTCGCCAGTCGACTCCCGCAGCCAGTTGACGGAGGACTCTATCATACTCGTCTGGAAATAGGCATCGAAAACGGGCCCACCTCGGCGCCGAATCCGGGCCCACCAGGGACACAGTATAAGCCGCCTCGTCGGGCGGCGTAAAGGGGTCAGTTCACCTTGTCTTCGATTGGCTCTTCCGA